>WNEZ01001305.1_pt1 | contig 20943 bp, 22 predicted proteins | sample 5400521 | NCBI WGS metagenome assembly WNEZ01 (sample SAMN13153339, study PRJNA577476) | soil metagenome | isolation source: 120 cm saprolite under Douglas fir tree site 2 hole 1 replicate 1 | place: USA:California | collected 2015-04-18 | reverse complement strand
AATTGCCTTCCCTGCACCTAATGCATAGGCAAGCGTCCCGGAAACCACCTGCGCTTCATGGCGATATGGAGTGATGTAAATGTCTGCCGCTCCGATGAACTGAACCATCTCCTCCGGACTGACGAAGTGGTTATGGAATATCACCTTCGACTCCACTCCTACTTCCTTCGCCAGCGCTTGCAGGTGAGTTCGATACTTCTCACCTTCGCGACGCAGGATGTGAGGGTGAGTCGCGCCTGCGACGATGTAAGCGACATTGTTGTGCTTGGACAAAATCTGCGGCAGCGCTTGAATGACGTTCTCTATTCCCTTATTCGGCGAAAGCAGGCCGAACGTGAGTAGAACCGCTTTCCCTTCGACACCAAAGCGGTCCTTGTAGAAATTGGGGTCCAGAAAGGGAAGGTCCGGAACTCCGTGCGGCACCATGTCAATCTTGCTGCCTGGCACCTTGAAGATTTCTTGCAGGAACTGGGATGAGAGCTGGCTCATGACGATGAGCCGGTCCGAAAGCTCTGCGATCTCTTCCATGACTAGCATTTGGTCAGGATTTGGCTCGCGCAGCACTGTGTGCAGCGTGGTCACCACGGGCATTTTCAGCCTGCGCAGCAGATGCAAGATATGGCTTCCGGCCGGACCGCCGAAGATTCCATACTCGTGCTGCAGGCACACCATGTCGATATTGTTGAAGTTCAGGAACTCAGCTGCCTGGTGGTAGGACGCTACTTCGTCCTGGGCAAGTGACCACCGCACGCGGGCAGGATAGTCATATCCCTGCTCCGTGTCGTTCACGGGCAGGGCCAGCAATCGAGCTGTCCCGTACTCTGCTGAGATGGCTGCGCACAGGTCCGTGGTAAACGTGGCAATGCCACACTGCCGCGGAAGGTAATTCCCGATCACAGCGATTCGACTCGGAAGGGATGGCTTCGCCTGCAATCTGGGGCGAGCCGCTGAAATCCCGTCTCGCACAAACGGGGAAGGGGCAACGACTTCCAAGATCGCCTTGGGAAACACCGTGTTTGGTAACGACATTTGTCCGTATTTTTGTGAGAACAGATGCAGAGAGCTCAAGATGAGCCCCAAGCTATGAACGGTGCCGCTTCGAGCCGGTTCGAGACCAGCATCGCTGATCTAGTCACTTTCGGTTGTAGGTTGATCTTTCCGTCTACCGGTACAAAACGCCTGTGGTCAGTATGGAACGAAAGTGGACTTGCGGACTGGTCAAAATTGACCAGAATTGCCTGGCAGCTGCAAACTCTACCGTCAGCTTGGATCAAGTCAGTTTGGATCAAGTCAGTTTGGATCAAGTCAGTTTAGATCAAGTCGGACGGCTCTCGTCACTCACGAGGCTTGTGATTCCACCGTTTCTGCATCATGGATCGATCGCGCCACGTAATTAGGATCAGAACAACCCCCGCCACAAACATCAGGGCTGTTGTCACTCCGATATATAGGTCCATGCTCATCAGGAACACCTCTTGACTGCGACAGCATTCGGAACGAAGCAACGCTCCATTGCCGCCCTACGATCGCTTCGGTTTGGCTTCGTTCACCCGCATCGTCCGTCCGCCTAAGTCGGTACCGCTCAGGGCCAGACAAGCTTTATCGGCTTCGCCAACATGGGTCATTTCAACGAAAGCGAACCCCTTCGAACGTCCCGTTTCTTTATCTGTCACAATGTTGACGCGCTCGACCGCTCCGTGGACTTGAAACAAGTTTCGAAGCTCGGGCTCAGTCGTGCCGTGGGGGAGATTGCCGACGTAAAGATTTTTCATGGTATGGCCTCGTTTTGAATAGGGATTTCAGAGAAAACCTAAGAGGGAAAACTTCAGATGGGCTGACTTAGCTCAGAGAACCTGAAAGAGTAAGAAGACGTAACTTGCTCAATTACGATGTTACGCCCTTGCAATAATGTTGTCAAACTGCGGTCCGCGTCGGTAGTGGTGAAACTTTGCACCACTACTTTATCCACCAGCAAAACGTCCTGCAACCGCTCCTTAACGTGCCGCAGTCAAAAAGACGCCGCTACTCGTTGATAATAGCCCCCAACTGCACATAGTGTCTGGTCAGAATTGGGCAATAAGTGCTCACCAAAGTGTCGATGCCGGACCGTTCCCTACTCGAAAGGTGTGCATCTCTTGCTTAACGCTGTCACTGACAGGAAGACTACAATGGAATTGTGCGCTACTACACCACCAACCCGATGAACGGCGGCATCACCTTCAAATGCATTGTCTGCGGGCATACCATCAGCACTCTCGATTTCAACGGTGCTCGCGGTAACCGCCGCACCCTGGCGGCAGCTGCGATCAATCAACATGCGGCGGGATTACATTTGTCCCAGCAGATACTAGCATCGCCAAAATCGGGAAGTCGTGGTGCGCTTTGAACCCGCTATCGCTGAGACAGATATTATCCGTACGCTGCCCCGTCTGCCGGGCCAAACCGAAGGAACAGTGCACACTCACAACCGGACATCCAAGCGCGAAGACGCATCATGATCGAAGCCTGGCCGCCGCCAAGGCCGGCCCCCCCGAGAACTTTGGGTCAGCCTCTCTGCGAATCCTGAAGGCAGCCACCAGTCGCGGCCTGCGCAGCCTTTTCCACCACACATAGGGTGCGGTCGGAAAGACGAAATTGACTCTTTCATGTTCTTCCAGATGCGTAGAGATGGCAGGCAGTCGATGGCTGCAGCTACCTTAGCTTTGCGGCGAGCGGCGGTAAGAAATACGGAGGAAACTTCACTCCCGGACTTATTTCAAGCCCAACTGGCCGTTGTACTGTTGGGTAATTCCGTAGCACTCACAGGCAGAGTCTTGAAGTTTATTGCGGTTCACGATCTTCACTGCGCCACGAGTGTACTCGATGAGCTTCTTTCTCTGCAAAACACCAGCTGCCAAGCTCACGCTGGGTCTATCTGTCCCTAGCATCGTTGCGAGAAAATCATGGGTGATGGGTAGCGACTCTGAATCCACTCTATCCTGAGTCATTAGCAACCACCGCGACAGGCGCTGCTGAATATCGTGCAGCCGATTACACCCGGCTGTTTGTGCGACCTGCATTCCTTGAACTACTGCATAGCGGCTCAACACCATTTGAAGATGCGGAGTGGATTCCAAAGTGTCCTGCAGAGCTTCAACTCTGACCCGAAATCCATCCCCCGAGATTTGTACTATAGCCCGAAGCGGGCTCCTGCTCAGGCCAACAGACGCCGGTGTTCCTGTAAAGCCCTCGTTTCCAACTATGCCCGCTTCGGCGGTTTGTCCATCTTCCATTACGACTACAAGAGAAATCAAACCTCGATTCGGGAAGTACGCAAATTCCAGCCTTCCCCCTGCCTCGTGAAGGACCAGATGGTTTGGCAAGCTGACGTATTCGAGATGAGGGCGAAGCGAGCTGAAGTCGGCGTCGGAGATCGATAGAAGGATTATGTTGCTGACAGGTTTCCCTTCGGTATTCGTCCGCTCGCCAGACTGCACGAGTTGGAGCCCTTTGCTTTCCACAAACGATCCTTAAAAGATCAGGACCACAGCCGAAAACCCGGTAGTGGCCGGTTTGAATTTCTTAAGTGGGTAATGGTGTCTTGTGCCTAAATCGCAACCGGAAAAAAGGCAATTGAGACTTTCTCTTTGCGCTCATCTAGCGCGCGGCAGAGCTTGGAAATAAGGATCATCAGCTTCGCCGGGTCCTTTTCTTTACTGGCTTGTTCTGCAATGCATTGCCAATCTCCATCTCCAAGGTGCGTGGCCATAGGGGACCCCTCCTTCCAGTGATTCACAAAGCTACCTTGGATTCGAAAACCGGGTCTGAGCAATAATGCACACTCTCCCCTGATTTCAAATGAGACCCGACATCGGGCGTTCAAACCAAAAGAAATCTTCGAAGTCCGTAGGATGCCCGACAGACCGTCCAAATTGGCGCATGTACACTTCGCTCGTTTTTCATACACATGTTCGGGTGCGCCCAAAGGTTTCTGCTGCAATCAGGCGGTACGCCGCTGTCCCTTGACGGCAAGCGGGGAGCAGGGCCGCGGTCAGACAACGTCGTTGTCGCGACAGAGGCGCCATGAGCCGGAAACTGGTATGGATTGAGCAACAGCGTTTTCGGGGTTTTGGTTGCTCCGAATGTGGCTGGCGGTTCAGACCTTCTAGTGCGCTCACCGGCACATCTTTCGATGACATGGTGCATACCTTCGAGTTGCAGCGTGACAAAGAGTTCGCACTGCATGTTTGTGCCGACCACCCAAGATCCAAGAACGCAAACTCTGGGTAATTCAAACTGCATCCCTACCATCGGATCTCAAGCAGGAAGCCAGACCACACGTTAGATGAGCTGACTTAGTTCAGAGAACTCTGAAGAATAAGAAGAGGCAACTTGCCCAGTTACGATGCTAGCCTTTCGCTGTATTTATGAAGCTGCGGGGGAGGGGCTTGCACTAGCTGATGAGGCACTAAGCAGAAAAAATGGGGCGGATGTGAGGGTCAGAACGTTGGCCACATCGCCAACAATAACCCATGTCAGCCCCTGAAGGCTGTCCGCCTTTTCTACGGACCGCCGCGTTAAAGCAGCCTGGACAATACCGTTTCCCCATCGGCCTGGCTGTTCAGAAGTGCTCACTTATGAAAATAATCTCAGGAATGGTTAACATCCTGGCTGTTCAAAGTCACGCTGCCCACCCACACTGACTTCGATGAAGGACTGGTCACAATTGAACATCTTCCTGGCGAGCAACGCTGCATGATGTCGCCATGAAAGCCAAATCAGAACAAGCCTTGGCGGTTCGTTGTCCAACTTGTGGCGCCAAGCCGGGAGAGAAGTGTGAGCTTAGCACTGGCCTCCCCCGCACCGAGCCGCATCGAGATCGGCGGCTGGACGCTTCGGAACAGTAACTGGATGGCAGTGCTCCCCGGGATTCAGGCCAGCACGCGCTCGGCGAGCGCCAAGCCGAGATGATCGAAGGCCTCATTCACCGATGCGGCAGCGGCCGCGCTCTCTTCTTCTGTGGGCGGTGCAATTTGGAGCAGTCCCTGCCGGCCAAGGTTCTGCGGAAGCACGAACGAGTTCTGATGTTCCATGACAAATTCCAGAACGTGTGCCAGACCTTCGGATTCGTATCCATTGTCAAAGCGGATGCCAGTTCCATGAAACGCCGATGCTGACATCCAGTACTCACAAGCCAGAAGCCAGTGACCTCGGCTCACGGATGACCATACCTTCAAGTAATCCAGAGTGCCGCCCGCAGCGAATCCGTATTCAATGTGAATTAAGCCCGTTTGAACGTCATGCATCAGCTCTGCCCAGTGCATAACAATTGCAGATTCAAGAATTTGATCGAGACTCTGAGCATTTTCGGAGTTCATCGCCATCAACCCCTGGCCCATGCCGCGTCGCGCTGGGAAGTCCGCCTCGCCTCGGGGCTATCCAGGTAGCAGCTTTGTTGGATATGGCGCGAGTGCGCCGTCACGATGGCATAAGGGACGCCCAGAAAGCGTTTCGCTACGATCCCGGTGACTTCGATGCAGTTGAAATCCTGCCCAGTCACTTTTCCCAGGATTCGCTTCAGTGCGTTCTGAATCTTGTTCGCTCCAAGCGCACCAAAGAACATCGCTTTCATTTCCGTCGCCATGAAAAAGAAGTTCCACCCCTCGGCATGGATCCTGCGATCTAGGGAGACACCATCGAGAGCCTGAACCAGGCTCCATTTGCCCGAGTAGGGATCACTTTTCAGCCCAAAGAGCTGCGTCATTCGCGGCCACTCCTCGATCAGAATGGCACCGACTTGAATAGCTGCTGGCATGATTCCTCCAAAAGAAGCCTGACTGGCGGTCAGACTCGGCTAAGAGCAGTCGTAACGACCAACAATAGAGAAATGTATAGCAGCGAGGCGCTGCCCAGCAGCACGATCTCGCTAAGGAGATCGGGTTTCATCAGATCTTCCCGGTGCATATCACTCTCCCACTCGGAAGAACGGTTGCGTTGGAGCTGGCCCGGACCAGGTGCCCTCCACTGGAAGGCGCGCGATTGCGGATTCCGGTTACTGATAATGACCGGCAACGGCCCGCGAACCACCTTGTCGGGCAAGCTCCATCCTCCGCCTCAAGAAAGAAGTCTGGTTCGGTGAATCAACTCACTAGAGGCCTCCCACACAGTCGCTCATCGCCTTTCGAAATACTGTGCAGAATGGCTCACTTTAGGGCGTCACGATTTATTCGAATTAGCCTGTTCTTCCTGGACTACAATCGATGATGATGAGTTTTGTTGCCACAACCAATAAGATCCGCGCGTTCAACCCCAACACGTTCCTCGCGACCATTGGCGACGGCAGGACGATTTTGGCTGTCGACAAGAAGCAAACGATATTCGCGCAAGGGGACGCAGCAGATGCCGTCTTCTATGTCCAAAAAGGCAAAGTGAGGCTCACCGTTGTATCTAAAATCGGCAAGGAAGCGACGATCGCGATCGTGAGTGAGAGGAACTTCTTCGGGGAAGGTTCATTGGCAGGACAGCTTCTGCGCATGGGCTCCGCGGCTGCGATGACCGATTGCGAGGTCCTGCGGGTTGAGAAAAAGGCGATGATGAATGCCCTTCATCGTGAACCTGCACTTTCTGAGATGTTCGTCGCCTATTTGCTCGCGCGGAATGTCCGGTACGAAGAGGATCTGGTCGATCAACTGTTCAACTCCAGCGAAAAGAGACTGGCCCGCGTCCTCCTATTGCTCGCTCATTTCGGCAAGGAAGGCATTCCAGAAACTGTGGTCCCCAAGATCAGTCAGGAAACCCTGGCCGAGATGGTTGGCACGACCCGTTCTCGCGTCAGCTTCTTCATGAACCGATTCAGGAAACTGGGCTTCATTCACTATGCCGGAGGAGAAGAGGGCGGCCTTCAGGTTCACAGTTCACTGCTGAATGTAGTTCTGCACGATTGAGCAGTTCCGCACGGGATTTTCATCGTTGTCCGTAGAATACTCCGCACAGCAGTCGCGAAATGTTCGCTTTCGAAGCGACCAGGGCTCATCAACCCGCAGTTGGATGATGGGAGCAGTCGTCATGCACGAGTAAGCGCCTCCTCGAAGGCGGTCGCCAGATGACGAGTGTCTATCGCAGCCACTGACTCCCAGGCAATCGGGGGCAAATGACGGACAAGTGCCGGCTCGGTTACCTTGTTTTGCCGATGGCCGCATGCCAGGCAAATCGCTCCTACCTGGCGGATGTCAGTCTCTTTCGATATTTCGTTCTCACGGACCGCAAGCGAGCCGGAAACAACCGGGGCAGCGCACAGATCACAAGGGTAAGCGGAGAGGTGGAGGTACTGTTTTCTCATTGGTTGCCTCTCTCTAAAGCGAAGAGCTACGCTAGGAATGTTATGGCTCGGAGTGTGAGATGTCTGTTCAAAATTGCTCTGATTGGGCACTCGCGGAATTGTCGTGCAACTGATAGGAGACAACGATCAATATTGACCAGTAAATGAAAGGCTAATACCTGATACTGGCCCTCATTGCTACCCATTCTATTTTGTCGGTCCGGCGCCAAACCGGTTTGTTGTGCACGCGAGCAAGTATTAGCGACCGCATCGTTGTTACACCGTGAGCAATATTGAGCAGAATTGCCGGAGGGCTCCCTGTATACCTTACCGTCATGGCGACCAGCAGCACTGTGCTGTGCATACACCGGGACCCCGCTCAATTGAGTTTTTTGGAGCAAAACGGATACGAACTGGTAACGGCAACGAGCGGTTGCGAGGGTCTGCGGCTTTTCATGTCGCGGCACGTGGACGCAATTGTGCTCGAGTATCACCTTGGCCTTCTGGATGGAGCAGTCATCGCGACTGAGATCAAACAGCTGCGGCCGGAGGTTCCCATTGTCATGCTGGCCGACCACCTGGAATTGCCTGACGGCGCGTTAAAGTCAGTCGATGCCCTCGTGACCAAGTCCGACGGTGCTCACTTTCTGTTGGCCACCGTCCACTTTATTCTGACCGTGAAGCCGGCACAGCGTAAGGAAGCAAAGCTAAGGGGTCAGACGCCACCAGGTCTCCAGCGGTCCGGCGGTTCACGGGGGCGTGCCGTTGGCAGGCCACCACTTTCTAACTAGTGGACGAGGAGTATGCACCTTTTTTGCCAACGGCTGGCGAGGATCCCAAAACGGAACTGTTCCATTTTGACCAGACATACACGAAATCTGGATGCGAGACTCTTTGGAGGTGCCCGTTGTTTCGCGTAGAACGCAGAGAGGATTGTCCATGGCGACTCCTTCGAAGCACGAAGTCCTTGTGGTGGACGACGATCCGAGCATTCGAGAAAGCCTCACGCTGTTACTGGTTTCAGCTGGATACGATGTCTCCACCGCCAATGGTGGCTTTACTGCCCTCCTGCAGCTGAGGCGCACCCTGCCGGACCTGATCGTTTCGGACCTCAATATGCCGGAGATGTCAGGGTATGAGCTCCTCTCCATCGTCCGCCGCCGTTTTCCCCAAATCATGACTGTGGCGATGAGCGGCGACTATCAGGGTGACGTGGTACCCTCTGGAGTAATCGCGGACTGCTTTTTCGCCAAAGGCCACAGTCCCAAGGCTCTCCTGGGAACCATTGCATCTCTGATGCTGACGCCTGAGACCTGGGTGTGTGCTCACCATAGGGATGGTGCCCCGGCTTGGATCCCCCGCAACGGCCATGATGCGCAAGGAGTGCCGTATGTGGTTGTAACCTGCGCGGAATGCTTGCGGGCGTTTCAGTTGCAGATCGTGGAAGCAACTGCAGGAGAGGTGCTCGAAACGCCATGCCCCTTTTGTCCAAGCAAGAATCGATACATCATTGAACCATCCCCTGCACGTATACGCGAAATGTATGCGTGATGGAATCGCTGCGTTGGCTTGAGCTTTAAGCCGGGCTGAGAGACTTGCCGCACTCCAGGCAAGATGACTTGTAGCGGGGCGTGATTAGCCCGCAAAACGGGCACATCCTTTGCGATCGGACTTCCCCGATTCGTGGTGTAAGTATCGCCCGCAGCTTCGCGAACAGATCAACAATGGAAGCGAGCCGCCTGCGGAGTCTTCTGCGGAACGAACGAGAGACGGGTTCCATCAAATTACCTCGTTCTTTCTCCCATCGGTCGGGAACTACTGCGTCACCTGGCCAGCAGCCGGAGTGATCGAGGAACGGCGCACATTTACATCTCCAACATCTAACCATGACAGGCGCTGGCGGACGATTCTGTACAGGATTGCTCACATTGCGAGAAAAACGTCCCGGCAGAACTGTCAAGATCCACTAATCTGCTTTGACGACAACCCGGAAGTGAGCAATTCAGACCAGCTATCATGCGGGGTCTGAGAGATCATGATGCTAGAGACGAGCACTACTTCTCTCTCTTTCAGGTCCTCTGAACTAAGTCAGCCCATCTGAAGCCCTCTCCTCTTAGTTCCTCAGCTCCGAAAGGAACAACTCATGAAAAAGACACTGTCAGTTTTGTTGATGGGCTTCATAGGCGTGGTTGGAACTTGTGCGTGGGCAAGCTCTGGTCGTGAAGACTCGGCCGCCCGTCTGCAATCGTCCGTCGAAGTTCTGCACGCCATCATGGCGACTCCAGACACAGGGATCCCGGAAGAAGTGTTGAGCAATGCGAAGTGCATCATGGTGGTACCCAACCTGATCAAGGGTGGCTTCATCTTTGGTGGCAAGCACGGACGCGGTGTGGCCACCTGCCGCACGGCTGAAGGCTGGAGCGCTCCCGCATTCGTCTCAGTTGGCGGTGGAAGTTGGGGATTGCAGATCGGTGTCGAAGGCGTGGACCTGGTCATGCTGGTCATGAACGATCAGGGGTTCCAACATTTGCTTTCCAGCAAGTTTCAATTGACCGGCGAGGGATCGGTTGCAGCAGGTCCGGTCGGCCGTCATGCTTCCGCCGGAACGGACTGGAAGATGAACACTGAAATGCTGACCTATTCGCGCTCGAAGGGCGTGTTCGCCGGCTTGACGTTGGAAGGCGCGGTAGTGGAGCAGGACAACGACTCGACTCGCGCCATTTATGGCAAGCACATGTTGTTCCGCAACATTCTTTCGGGTCAGGCAACAACTCCCCGAAGCGCGGAAGCATTTATCAAGGCTGTGTCAGACGCAGGACAACAGGCACGGATTGCTGAAGCGAAGGACGCCAAAGAAGACAAGAACTAGTTGCATGAGCAAAGTTGTCGGTAAGATCTGTCGCTGACCGGAACCCGTATCGGTTCCGGTCAGCGGCTAAAGCCCTTGCATGAGGGCTTTCGTTCGCAGCGTGATTGATGGTTTGAAGGGCAGACAAATATGAGAGTTAGTCTACGTAAATGTCTTTGGGCGGTAGCCTGCTTCGGTCTTTCGCCTAACTTGGCAGTTGCTCAGTCATTTGATCTTGTTCAGAATCTGGCCGACTGCAAGGCTGGCCGTGAAACCTGCGATCGTTCCAGGCTGAGTCCCTCGCAATCGGCGGACGCGGCTCTCGCCCTCCACGTGCGAAACGTCTCGAACTGCAGAAGCGGCTTCGATTCCTGTGACCATTCAAAACTCACCGAGCCGGAAAATATTGCGTCGGCCGTCGCCAATCATGAGCGCAATGTCTCGGACTGCAATGACGGCATGAGCTCATGCGACCGGTCGAAACTGACCCATTCCGAAGCCCGCGACATGGCCGTGGCGAACTATCGGCGTAATCTCGACGACTGTAAGGATGGAAAGGATGCATGCGATCCCTCCAAACTCACCGAGGTGGAAACCGGGCAAGTCAACGAAGCCAGGCGTCAGCTCAGCGTCTCCGACTGTAGAAACGGCACTGGGCTCTGCGATCGCTCCCAGCTGACTCCTTCTGAAACGAAAGAAGTGACCGCCGCCGAACACCAGCGCAACGCACAGAATTGCCAGAGTGGCTGGGACGAATGCGACCACTCCCAACTCACTCCGTCGGAAGCGGGGCAAATCGCCTACTCCGACCACCAGCGGAACCTCTCAGCATGTAGAGATGGCCAGGAAACTTGCGACTACTCAAAACTGACTTCCCCTGAAGCCAAGATGCTGGCCGACTCGGAGCATAAACGTAACTACACGGCTTGTCGGAAAGGCTACGGCTATTGCGACCGCTCCCGACTTACAGAGAAGGAGACTCAGTCTCTTCAATTCAAAGGCCACTGACTTTTCAGTCACGGCCGCAACATCATAGCCCTGCCGCGGCCCGCGACGAACTCTAAATGGCCGCGTCATAAGGACGAAAAATGGCAAACAAAGAGTGGACTGTGAAAGACCTGACGGAAGCCTTGAAAAGGTTCCCGTTGGAGGCGAAGGTCTATTACGAAATGGGACCCAACGGTACCGGAACGATCGGGAAGGCGCAATACGTCAAGGCCGGTGGAGCAGACGATCAGATGGGAGTGCTACTGGACCGGTAGCTTCCGTCCTGGCGACCCATCCGCTAACGGAGAAGTGCTTTGGTTGCCTTACGCATGAACTGCTCGAGGCTTCGGAAGCTCCTAGATGCGGTGCCCCCGTTCGTTCCTGGCGATTTACTAACCCCATGGATCGGCTCGGCCAGGTAGAAATCCAGGGCTGGATAAGCTAGGGCCCTTCTTTTCTTCTTAGGGTTCATCCGCGCAAAAATGGTGCCCCCCCCGACAAGATCATCACGGCGGTAATAATTCGCTGTGTGGAGTCGGCTCAGCTCAGCAAAGCGGGAGTTATTGGTCGGGGCGAGGAGATTTGAACTCCTGACCCCCTGCGCCCAAGGCAGGTGCGCTACCAGGCTGCGCTACGCCCCGACTGGTCCGATTATAAATGAGACGGTACAAGGTCCGCGTACCTCAGTGATCGTGTGCCACCGGCAACACGGTATGATCCGTGCCGCCGATCCCCTGACTAGCGTACGGCAAAGCGCACGGCGTTGCTATTCCTTCTCCGGGAACGATAAAATTACTCGTACACCTCTTCTCCGCACATATCCCTGTAATCGTTAGATCAAGGAAGCCTGCGGCTTAGGAGTGTGCGCCCCCCGGGCGCAGCACGCGTGGTGTGCTCACGTGAAATCCCTGACGGAGTCCGACTTGAAAAAAGGCAAGACTGCGGTGATCGTTGGCGCCCAGTGGGGCGATGAGGGCAAGGGCAAGATCGTCGACGTGCTCTCGGAGAGCTTCTCCGTCGTTGCCCGCTACGCCGGCGGACACAACGCCGGCCACACCGTCATCATCAACGGCAAGAAGTTCATTCTCCAGTTGGTGCCCTGTGGAGTTCTGCGCGCGGGATGCCGCAGTGTGATTGGAAACGGCGTGGTGCTCGACCCCCTCGCTTTCCTCAAAGAAGTCGGCGCGCTCCGCGAAGCTGGTGTGAAAGTCGACGGCAATCTCTTCGTGTCGAACCGCGCGCACGTGATTCTCCCGTATCACCGCATGATTGAACTGGCCGCGGAAAATGCTCCCGGACGCGTCAAGATTGGCACCACTTCGCGCGGAATCGGACCCGCATACGAGGACAAGATGGGGCGGCGCGGCCTGCGCGTCGCCGATCTGCTCGACCTCGAGCTGCTGAAGAAGCACATCGAAAATGCGGTTCGCGAGAAAAACATGATTGCGCACGCGCTCTTTAACTCGGAACCCCTGGACGCCGACAAGATGTACTCCGAGTACGCTCAAGCCGCCGAGAAGGTAGCCCCCTTCGTATGCGACACCGCAGTCTTGCTGAACCAGGCACTGGCCAATGGAGAATCGATTCTGTTTGAAGGTGCGCAGGGCACCATGCTCGATATTGACCATGGCACCTATCCTTTCGTGACCTCGTCCAGCGCAACTTCAGGCGGCGCCGTGATCGGCACCGGTGTTGCTCCCAACGCAATCAACTCCGTCATCGGCATCACCAAGGCCTACTGCACCCGCGTGGGCGAAGGGCCATTCCCCAGCGAAGAGAAAGGTCCACCCGGAGAGCAGTTGCGCAAGCGCGGCAACGAATATGGAGCGGTTACCGGACGGCCGCGGCGCACAGGGTGGATGGATCTGCCGCTGCTGCGTTATGCCGTCATGATTAACGGCATCGACTGGCTGGTCGTGACCAAGCTCGACGTGCTCGATGAACTCGCGGAAATTCCTGTCTGTGTCAGCTACAAAATTGACGGTAAGCACACCATGGAAGCCCCCGCCCAAGACAGCGGCTACGACAAGATTGAAGGCGTCTACCGCAATTTTCCGGGATGGAAAACATCGACCGAGGGCATCACGAAGTTCGACAAGCTGCCGCCGCAGACCAAGGAATATTTGTCCTTTCTGGAGAAGGAAACCGGAGCAAAGATCGGCATGGTGTCCACCGGACCGGACCGCGACCACACCATCTTCATGGACGAGTTCGTTTCAGAGTTGAAGACAGCAGCGCGGAAGGCCTAGAATCTTTCCCCAAGCTGCGACAGGCATAAGGAGAGTGCGATGGTGGTGTTGGCGGTTACGTGGATGGCGAAGGTTGGTCACGAAGTCGACGTGACCACACTTTTCGGGAAACTCACTGAGGAATCACGCAAGGAGCCGGGTTGTGCGATGTACCAGGTTCACCGGCACAAGACCGAACCGCGCCGCTTCTTCATCTACGAGCAATACAAGGACGACGCCGCTCTCGAAGCGCATCGTACCGCTCCGCATTTCCTGCAGTACGCCCGCAAAGACCTGCCCAAAATTGCCGACCGCGTAGAAGGCCACTTATTCGAGCCCCTGGCCTAGCACGTGTAATGTGGCGCGGACCTGTCCTGAGCGAAGTCGAAGGAGCCTCGCCCGCGCAAGCGTGCAGCAAAGACACTTCCCCTTGTCGATCATCAACTCGCCACCAGAAGCGTAGCTCTCCTTCGATACCTCGTGAAAAGCGACCACGATCCCCTCCCGCCGAGCCCCAGCTTCCTCGACCAAAGCGTCCGTGATCCGCTGCGCGATCTTGCGCTTCTGCTCAGCACTACGCCCCTGCAGCATAGTGATCTGCACCACAGGCATAGGAAAATCTCCTAACGGCAACGCCGTAGCGCCGGCATCCTGCCGGCTGTAGTGCGGGCGTCCGCGCCCGCACCTCGTGCCGCCGAAACGGCGCCGTCACTTCGCCAACTCATAACCCGCAAAAAAGAAGCTCAACTCAAAGCGCGCCGTGTCTTCCGCGTCCGAACCGTGAATAGCATTGTGCTCGATGTTAGTAGCCCACTTCTTGCGAATGGTGCCGTCTTCCGCATTGGCAGGGTTAGTCGCGCCCATGAGCTTGCGCAGATCAGCAATCGCATTTTCCTTTTCCAGCGCCAGCACAACGATGGGCCCGCTCGACATGAAGTCAGTCAGCGTGCGAAAAAAAGGACGCCCCGCATGCACCGCATAGAACTGCTCCGCCTGATGCTTGGAGATTTCCAGCATTTTCAAAGCGAGAATGCGGAAGCCACTCTTCTCAAATTGTTCGATGATGTCGCCAATCGCGTTCTTGCGCACGGCGTCCGGTTTGATGATGGTAAGAGTGCGTTGCAGTGTCTTCATAGATTGGTCGTAGGTTGATCGTCCTCGGAACGAGACTTTATTTATCACTCCAAATGGCCAGTTCGTGCCCGCTGGGATCGATGAAGTGGAAGCGGCGTCCCCCAGGAAATTCGAATATGGGCTTGACTATTTTGCTTCCGGCAGCGGCAACTTTTGTCTGCATGCCGTCGATATCCGTGGTGTAGATAACAACCAGGGGCCCTCCCGTTTTGATCTCTGGAGACGTGTAAAATCCGCCTCCTAACCGGCCGTCATGAAAGCAGGTATATTCCTCACCATAATCCTCAAATTTCCAACCCAAAATCTCTGCGTAGAATGTTTTGGTTTTACTAATATCGTTGACTGGAAATTCGATATAGTCGATCCGCAAGTTATTTTCGGGAGAATTCATATGTTTAGTCCACCACGGTCGCTAGCGCAATGTTTTTCTCGGTACTCGCTACGCGGTACTTGGTACTAGACCTTCACTCCCAAAGCAGCCGCCAGAGTTTCGCCGATTGCCGCCGGCGACTTCGCCACGCGGATGCCTGTCGATTCCAAAGCCGTGATCTTTTCTGCCGCCGTTCCCTTGCCACCCGAGATGATGGCCCCGGCGTGGCCCATGCGCCGTCCCGGAGGCGCAGTCTGCCCGGCGATGAATCCCACCACCGGTTTCTTCATGTGAGTCTTCACAAATTCTGCCGCGGTTTCTTCCGCGTTCCCGCCAATCTCACCGATCATGATGACCGCCTCGGTCTCAGGATCGCGGTTGAACAGGTCCAGCGCATCGACGAAAGTCGTACCGATAATGGGATCTCCGCCGATGCCGATCGCCGTCGACTGCCCGATCCCACGTTGCGTGAGTTGGTGCACAGCTTCATAGGTCAGCGTCCCGGAGCGTGAAACGATCCCGACGTTGCCTTCCTTGTGGATCGACGCGGGCATGATACCGATCTTGCATTTTCCCGGAGAAATGATTCCAGGACAATTTGGCCCGATCAGGCGCGAGCGGCGGTTCTGCAGGAATTCCCAGGCCTTCACCATGTCGAGCGTAGGAATGCCTTCGGTGATGCACACGATCAGGTCGACTTCGGCGTCGGCTGCTTCCATAATGGCGTCGGCAGCGAACGGCGGAGGCACGAAGATTACGGTCGCGTTTGCTCCCGTTACTTCGGCAGCCTCGCGCACGGTGTTGAAAATCGGCCAGCCTTCATGCGTCGTGCCGCCCTTGCCCGGAGTGACGCCACCAACGATCTGTGTGCCGTAAGCCGCACTGGCTTTGGCGTGGAAGGTCCCTTCACGTCCGGTCAGGCCCTGCACCAGAACTCGTGTGTTCTTATCGACCAGGATTGCCATAAATTAAACTGTCCTCGTTGCTACCGCCATTCGGTCACGCCAAAAGTCCCGCGGGCCGCGGCCACGACCTTGTCCGCCGCGTCCTTCATCGTGTCGGACACGACGAAGTTGAGTCCCGAATTCATCAGGATTTTCTTGCCTTCGTCCACATTCGTTCCTTCCAGTCGCAGCACGACCGGCAGCTTGATCTGCGTCTTCCGCGCGGCTTCGACCACGCCGGTGGCCAGAGTGTCGACGCGCAGGATGCCCCCGAAAATATTAATCAGCACCGCCTTCACATTCCTGTCGCTCAGCAGAATTTCAAATGCATGCGCCACCTGCTCCGAACTGGCCCCGCCGCCTACGTCGAGAAAGTTCGCCGGCATGCCCCCCGCATACTTGATGATGTCCATGGTCGCCATCGCCAGGCCCGCGCCATTCACCATGCAGCCCACATTGCCGTCGAGCTTGATGTAATTCAGGCTGTACTTCGAAGCTTCGACTTCGAGCGGATCTTCTTCTGTAATATCGCGCAACTCTCGCAGGTCGGGATGACGGAAGAGCGCGTTGTCGTCGAAGTTGACCTTGGCGTCGAGCGCGAAAAGACGTCCGTCGGAAGTAGTGATAAACGGATTGATCTCCAACAGCGAAGCGTCAGTGTCAAGAAAAGCCTTGTAGAGATCGCTCAGAAACTGCACCGCAGGATTGATCTGCTGGGGCTTCAGTCCGAGTTTGAAAGCAATCTTGCGCGCCTGAAAAGCTTCCAATCCCATGCCCGGATCGATGTATTGCTTCAGGATCGCGTCAGGATTCTCGGCGGCAACCTGTTCAATCTCCATGCCACCGGCCGCGGAGGCCATGAACACCGGCTTGCCCTCCCCGCGATCCACCAGAATGCCCAGATAAAGTTCCTTCTCAATGGGCAACGTCTCTTCAATCAGCAGGCGACGTACGATGCGGCCTTCCGGGCCAGTCTGGTGTGTTACCAACTTCATGCCCAGCATTCTGGCCCCGAGATCGCCGGCCTCGTTCACCGACTTCGCAATCTTCACGCCACCACCCTTGCCGCGGCCGCCCGCATGAATCTGCGCCTTGACCACCACCCCGCTTGCTCCCGAACTGAATAACTCCCGGGCCACAGCCTCGGCCTCATCGCGTGAGTCGGCCATCGCACCCCGCGGCACGGTTACCCCATACTTCTTGAGAATTGCTTTTCCCTGGTACTCGTGGATTTTCATATAATGATGCTCGTCAGCGTAAGAATCGGAAGGAACTTGCTTGCAGCTTTAACGTCCGGGCAGCAAACTCCCAATTTTATAGAAGCGCGGAGCGTTAGAGCAAATGCTGTTCCCGTTCATCCTGAGCGCAGCCGTTTTTCAGGCCGAGCGAAGAGCCTGCCCTGAGCGGAGTCGAAGGGATCTCGCGCGTAGCGCCAGTGCTGCTGTCGGTTATTGCACGACTATTCCCGTCGCTGGCTCAGTCCGCACTTCGTGGACATCAAAGGGGCCGGGTGCCCCATTTCTCGCGTCCTTTGCGAGAAGTGGGAGGGGGCTCCGGCAATGAGTGCTTCGAGACCAAAATTTCGACGCTTTTTGTTCGCTCGACGATTCTCCCGCCGACATTTCGTCACCCGCCTAAACTCAATCGGCCCCACCGCCTGCGACCAATCTCCTATAGCTTTAAGGTGGTTTTCCAAGATTTCCGAAATCTCCACAGTGTTCCGGTAAAATCGCCAATGTGTTCCGGTAGGAACATTTGTACATATACATGATCCTCGACGCACTCCACGGCCTTACAAATCACGGCCACTCGCTGGCGCGCGAAGAAGCTCGCGCAGTGATGGTCGACGTACTCGCCGGCAACTGCACCGACGCGCAAGTCTCCGCGCTGCTCGTCGCCCTGCGCATGAAGGGCGAGACGGTCGAGGAGATCGTTGGCTTCGCCGAAGCCATCCGCGCGGCCGCCACCCCTCTTCCCATCGACAGCGCCGCGTCCGCCACTGCGCTCGACGTCAGCGGCACCGGCCGCGATGCGCTGACCGATCCATCCCCAATCGAGTCGTCCTTAATCGACACCAGCGGAACCGGCGGCGATGCCAGCGGAACGTTCAACATTTCCACTGCCACCGCGTTCGTCACGGCCGGGGCCGGAGTCCGCGTGGCCAAGCACGGCAACCGCAGCATCAGCTCAAAGTGCGGCTCCGCGGACGTGATGGAAGCCTTGGGCGTGAAGATCCAGCTCCCGCCGGAACGCGCTGCGCAGTGCCTGCGCGAGATCGGAATCTGCTTCCTATTCGCGCCCGACCTGCATGTGGCGATGAAGCAGGTGCAGAAAGTGCGCCGCGAACTGCGTCTGCGGACGATGTTCAACCTGCTCGGTCCGCTGACCAATCCCGCGCGGGCCTCAGGGCAGGTGGTGGGAGTCTATTCTCTCGAACTCGTCGAGAAATTGGCGGAGGCGCTCAGCATGCTGGGTCTGCATCGCGCCCTCGTCGTCCACGGGCTTGACGGACTCGATGAGATCACGATCACGGGACCAACTCGCATCGCCGAGGCTCGCGAGGGTTCGGTGCGAACTTACGAAGTGACGCCGGAAGAGTTTGGCCTGACGCGCGCGACTCTGAATGACATCGCGGGTGGAGACGCTTCCGAAAACGCCAATATCATCCGCGAGATCCTCAACGGGAAGAAGTCGCCGCACCGTGACGTCGTGTTACTGAACTCCACCGCCGCGTTAGTCGCAGCCGGGCGAGCCGAGCGCTTGGCAGAGGCCCTGCCCATCGCGGAGAAGTCCATTGATTCCGGTGCCGCTGCCGGAAAACTCGAGGCGCTCGCGCGATTCACAGTCTCCTAGTTATTTGGAAGTGGTTACTTGGCAGTAGCTACTTGGAAGTATCGGCCATCTCGATCTTGAATGTGTTGTTCGTCACGTCGCTCTCGGGAACGCTGCCATCGTTGACGACAATTTCCTGCGGCGCTGACGGAATTTCCACGCGAATCACAGCCTTGTTCTTGCCGCGCACTTCGAGGCGCTTCGTGACTTCTCCGCCAGAGAACTTCACGGCGACGGGAACCTCGGCTCCCGCCGTGCCCAGGTTGTCCACAGTGACGGTGATCATATAGGTGTCGGTCATGGTTTTGCGCGGGAAAGCGGACTCCACTTTGAAGTCGGGCAGGCCACGATCGCGGTAAACCCAGTCGTCGAAGAACCATTCCAAATCGCGCTGGGTCTGCGCCGCGATCAGGCGCGGCATGTAGGAAGGCTCCTTGTCCTGCTCGGGACGGTACGCGCCGAGCGCTTTCTTCAGCGCCGACTCGCCGATCATGTCCCGCAGCATCCACCAGACATACATCGACTTGCTTCGATACAACTCTTCGCTGGTCGTGTTCACCAGGGAGCGGTTCACCTCGTCTTCGGATTTTGGCGTGGTGGCGTTCCGCTTTTCAGCCTCGCTGAACGCAGAGCGATGCAGTCCCATGTAGTCAAGAGCGGCCTGGCGTCCCTTCTCATGCTCGAGATAGAGGGCCTGCGCGAAGTGGGCAAGGCCTTCGTCGATCCAGGGACGCGGCGACGAAAAAGATGCATGCGCCATTTGGTGCGCAGCGACCAAGCCCGCGAGCTTTGAGTCCGTGGTCAGCGGCGTCAGCAACAACGACCCGCTCTCGAAAGGGGCTACATCTGGATCGCCCATGTCCGCAGTTTCAGCTTTTCTTCTGGATGTTCCAAACCATTCCGTGACCAATGCGCTGGTCTTCTCTGCCGCGTCTGCGTAAGCCTCAGCCGCAACCGCACGTTCGGGCAGATGGTAGACCGTGATGGCGGGCCGATCCACAACGCCGTAGTCGGCTACGATAAACGCGGGTACGCAAAGGCCAAGCGGCTGATACGAGCATTGCGACCATGGAAACTTGGTGCTTCCTCCCGTCGTCACGCCGTGCACTTCGTTTCCTCCACAAAGGGTGACGGCCGGAGTCACATCTCCGGGGACGGTCGGAGTCGTGAAGCTAACCTCCATCCGTGATGTGGCCTCTCTCGCCTTCCATTTGCCAAGTACTTCAAACATGCTGTCGCCTTCAGAGAGATTCGCGACGTCCGTCGCCATCGGATACCACGCGACATATCCCGCGCCACGCACAGCAGTGAACTTCGCGCTGATCTGGTCCCAATCGGAGCTGTTGGCCCGGGCTTCGGGTGCTCCGATCCGGGTGAGTCGCGTCGCGTCAAGGAGGATCACGCCTTCGTAGGCGATGTCCAGTTCAATCGTGCTCTTGGGGGGGACTGAATCCGGCAACGTCACGATTGCTTCGGAGAGCGCACCGGTGTGGTCGATGTCGGAGGTGTAGGGCTGCGTAACAAACTGCAATGGTTTGTCGCCGGCTTTGATAGAGCGCCAGTCGAGCGAGGACGAAATCTGCAGGACAGCGATCTTCTGCGAAGAGGACGAATCGTTGCGGAGGGTAATCTTGCCGCGTGCTCCCAGCCGATGCTGGTCGGGCTCGATCTGAATCTTCAAGTCATAATTGGTAAACGTGAAGGCCTCACGGTCGAGAGAAAACGCGTTCAGCACAGAGGCACAGAGGACACAGAGGACACAACAGCGCAGGCTCCAGAAATTCATTTCGTACTCTTAGACCCTTCGCGGGCGCGTCGCTGGCGCACGATTTCATACAGCACGACGGCGGCTGCAACGGACACGTTCAGCGACGGTACCTTGCCCAGCATCGGGATCGAGACCAGGAAGTCGCATTTCCTCTTCACCAGATCGTGCAGACCCTTGCCCTCGGTACCGAGGACGAGTGCGCAGTCCATGTTGTAGTCGAGGGTGTCGTAGGTTTGCTTGCCGCGCTCGTCGAGTCCGACGGTCCAGATGTTGCGCTCTTTCAATTCCTCTACGGTGCGAGCGATGTTCGTCACCTTGGCGATGGGCAGATGCTCGCTGGCTCCGGCGGAAGCTTTGGTGACGGTTCCAGTCACGCTGGCCGCACGGCGCTCGGGAATCACTACGCCGTTGGCTCCGGCAGCGTCGGCGGTGCGCAGTATCGCGCCCAGGTTATGTGGATCCTCTACGCCGTCGAGCACGACAACGAGCGAGTATTGTCCTCGCTTGCCCCCGATCACATCATCGAGGTCGCTGT
>WNEZ01003253.1_pt1 | contig 20944 bp, 22 predicted proteins | sample 5400521 | NCBI WGS metagenome assembly WNEZ01 (sample SAMN13153339, study PRJNA577476) | soil metagenome | isolation source: 120 cm saprolite under Douglas fir tree site 2 hole 1 replicate 1 | place: USA:California | collected 2015-04-18 | reverse complement strand
CAAAAGCCACAAAAGCTTCGATATGATCGTTCATGACTCGCCCTCCTTGCGTGAGGCTCTGCCCGGCCAATCCGGGTAACCCTCGCACTCGCATCGAGGGCGAGTCGCCTCCGCAAGAAAAGGGACATACGGTCTTCGCGGAGCCTGTCATCGGGCGCGCATTCGCGCGACCCGGTGGCTCGCAATGACGGTGCGGCTGTTTGAAAATTGAATCGGGAATTAGAGTGCGCGGCACTTCCTAACGTGCCTCACGAAACGCACCCGTCATGCCCGGATTTGATCCGGGCATCCATCAATCTTCGTAACAATTTTTTTCGAAGAGGATGGATCACCGGGTCATCCAGCGCGAAGACGCGCTTCGCGCTTTCGCCCGGTGATGACGATCTCAATTGGTATGACGGTCTTCGCTCCCCGCAATGACGAGAAGTTGGTGGCGTCTCGCCCTCGTGGTTAACCAGCCGTAGCTCCTGTGCCGAAAATGTCAGCGGTCTCGCGCCTTAGTCCTTAAAATTTGACGCGCATTAAACTCATCTCGAATTCAAAAGATCTGGAAACCGCGATGAGCAACGTCTTTGCGGAATGTGATGCCGGCTTTCCCTGGCTCGCCGGCGCCATGCTGGCATTCGAGTCCTGCGAAGTCATCCATCTTCGGCTGGCGAAACTCGCGATCGGCGACCACGACGCGGAATGCGAGGCCCAGCTGATGGTGAACGAGAAGATCAATGCGATGTTCGAAGCCGGCGCGAGCCTGATGTCCGGCGCGTCGGCTGCGGCCGTCATCGGCCGCTACCGCGAGCATGTCGCCGCCAATGCAAAACGGCTTTCGGCCATTTAGCGGCGCGTATTCTACCGCAGATAAGTCTACGCAATCTGCGTAAACTTGATTGCGAAGCAAAACCGGTACCCACTTTTGCGGAATACGCGCTAACTCAAAACGATCCACGCCGGCGCGTGGTCGCTGGCGCCTTCTTCGCCTCTCAGCTTGCAGTCGACGCCGGCCTTGATCAGCCGCGGTGCAACCGCCGGACTCAGCAAGAGATGATCGAGCCGCAAGCCGGCGTCGCGCGGCCAGCGGTTGCGCTTGTAATCCCAGAACGTGAACATCGGCTTGGACGGATGGAGTTCGCGGATCGCGTCACACCAGCCTTGCGCGACGAGGGATTTGAATGCCGCGCGGCTCTTCGGTTGGATCAGCGCATCCTTGTCCCATGACCGCGTCGGATAGATATCCAGCTCCGTCGGTGCGACGTTGTAGTCGCCGGCCAGCACGACCGGGATATCCTGCTTGAGGAATTTCGCGGCGTGCAGCTTGAGCCGCCTGAACCAGTCGAGCTTGTAGTCGAATTTCGGCCCGGGCTGCGGATTGCCGTTCGGCAGGTAGATGCTGGTGACGATGATGCCGCTGACGGCAGCCTCGATATAGCGCGCCTCGTGGTCGTCGGGAGCGCCAGGCAACTCGGTCCGGATCAACACCGGATCGGCGTTGCGCGCCAGGATCGCGACACCGTTCCAGGTCTTTTGGCCGCGCCAGACCGCGCCGTAACCGGCCTTCTCGATCGTAGAAAGCGGAAAATCGGCGTCGGTCGATTTGAGTTCCTGCAAGCAAACGATGTCGGGTTTTGCCGCGCGCAGCCAGCGCAGCAGGTTGGGCAGCCGCCGGTTGATGTTGTTGATGTTGAAGGTGGCGATCTTCATGCCTGACTGAAGACGTCAGGCTGGTGCTGCGGATGTCGATTGCACTGCCGCGGGTGCCGGCTCGGCCACCGGGGCGGGCTGTTCTGGCGTCGCTGCCGCGCCGCCCTTGTAGACCCGCGCATAGCGCGGGCCGAGGCTGGTCAAGACCTCGTAGCCGATGGTGCCGAAATGGTGTGCAAGCTCGTCGACCGTGATGCCCTCGCCAATCAGCGTCACCAGATGGCCGCGCCGTGCGGCATTATGGGCGAGATCGGTGATGTCGATCGCCATCAGGTCCATCGAAATGCGGCCCGCCACCGGGCAGCGCTTGCCGGCGACCACGACGTCGGCGCCGCGGGTGCCGTCATTGCTGCTGCCGGCGCGGAAATATCCGTCGGCATAGCCGACCGAGACGATCGCGAGTTTCGTGGGCCGCCGCGCGGTCCAGGTCCCGCCGTAACCGACGGTTTCGCCCTTCTCGACGTTGCGGATCTGCGCGATGCGCGCCTTCAGTTCGACCACCGGCTGCATCGGATTGTCGGCCTCGGGCGTCGGATTGACGCCGTAGAGTGCTGCCCCCGGCCGCACCATGTCGAACTGGAATTGGCCCCCGAGAAAAACGCCGGAGGAATTCGACAGCGACGCCGGCACGCCGGAGAAAAGACTGGCGATCTCGCGGAAGCTCGCGAGCTGTTTGGCGTTGAGCGGATGATGGAGGATTTCGGCGCAGGCAAGATGGCTCATGACCAGCGTGATGCCGTGATCGCCGGCATTGATTCTGGGAATGATGCCCTGCGCCTCCGCGGCGGTGAGGCCGAGCCGGTTCATGCCGGTGTCGATATGAATGGCGGCACCGCCGGCCCATCCGGAGCGGCGGCAGAACACGTCCCATTCGGCGAGTTCATTGAGATCGCCCATCACCGGCCTGGCGTCGATCCTGGCGAACGCCTCGCCGGAATTCTGGAAGAAGCCGCTGAGCACATAGATGGCCGCCGAGGGTATTGCCGCGCGGGCGGCGCGCGCTTCGTCCAGCGTGGCGACAAAGAACGTCTTGCAACCGGCGCCGGCGAGCGCGCGGGCGACCGGACCCACCCCGCAACCATAGGCGTCCGCCTTGATCACACCGGCGCATTCGGCCGGCACCGCGGTTTTCTCCAGCTTGCGCCAGTTGGCGACGATGGCGTCAAGGTCGACCGTGAGCACGCCGGGTGCGGTCGCAAGCGCGGTTGCCTGGTTTGCTTCAGGCGACAACACGGCGCTGGTCGGGATCGATTTCGGGTCGGGAACGATGTTCATACCGCACATTACGCGCGGGGGCCCGGCGGTTCAACCGGGCAGGCTGGATCAGTACGTCTGCGCCGGCAAATGGCTGTCCTGCGCGAGATCGCCGAACCGCGTAAACTGGCCCTCAAACTGCAGTTCGACCGTGCCGGTCGGGCCGTGGCGCTGCTTGCCGATGATGACTTCGGCCTTGCCGTGCACCAGCGACATGTCGAGCTGCCATTTTTCGTATTCGGGCGTGCCGACCCGCGGCTCCTTGTTGGCGAGGTAATATTCCTCGCGAAACACGAACATCACAACGTCGGCGTCCTGTTCAATCGAGCCGGATTCACGCAGGTCGGACAGTTGCGGGCGTTTGTCGTCGCGGCTTTCGACCTGACGCGACAGCTGCGACAGCGCGATGACCGGAACGTTCAATTCCTTGGCCAGCGCCTTCAGGCTGGTCGTGATCTCGGTCACCTCCTGCACGCGGTTGTCGGAACGCTTGCCCGATCCCTGCAGCAGCTGGATATAGTCGACCACGATCAGATCGAGGCCTTTTTGGCGCTTCAACCGCCGCGCGCGCGCGGTCAGCTGCGAAATCGAAAGGCCGCCGGTTTCGTCGACATAAAGCGGCAGCGACTGCAATTCGATGGAGTAGTCGCGAATTTTCTCGAAGTCGGCCTCGGTAATGCCGCCGCGCCGGATGGAGCTCGACGAGATGCTGGTCTGTTCGGCGAGAATACGCGTGGCAAGCTGTTCGGCCGACATTTCGCAGGAGAAGAAGCCGACGATGCCGCCATTGACGGACTTCATGGTGCCGTCGGCCTGGACTTCGGCGCGATGCGCCTTGGCCACGTTGTAGGCGATGTTGGTGGCGAGCGCGGTCTTGCCCATGCCGGGGCGGCCGGCGACGATGATCAGATCGGAGGGTTGCAGGCCGCCCATCTTGGTATCGAGATCGCGCAGGCCCGTTGCAACGCCGGACAATTTGCCGTCGCGCTGGAACGCCTTTGCCGCCATGTCGACGGCGACGGTGAGGGCCTGCGCAAAGCGCTGGAAGCCGCCGTCATAGCGGCCGGATTCGGCCAGTTCGTACAGCCTGCGCTCGGCATCCTCGATCTGCGCGCGCGGCGCGAAATCCACCGGCGCATCGAAGGCGACATTGACCATGTCCTCGCCGATCCGGATCAGGTCGCGGCGCAGCGCCAGTTCGTAGATCGTGCGTCCATAATCCTGCGCGTTGATGATGGTGGTCGCTTCCGCGGCGAGGCGGGCGAGGTATTGGCCGACGGTCATGCCGCCGATGTCGGTTTCGGCCGGAACGAAGGTCTTCAACGTCACGGGGGTTGCGACCTTGCCCATCCGGATCAGGCTGCCGGCGGTCTCGTAGATGGTCTGATGGATCGGCTCGAAGAAATGTTTCGGCTCCAGAAAATCCGACACCCGATAGAACGCGTCGTTGTTGACCAGGATCGCGCCCAGCAGGCTCTGCTCCGCTTCGATGTTGTGCGGTGCACTCCGATAGGCCGGAGTTCCCGCGTCGGGCGCGAGCTTGAGAACGTTCGAATCAAATGGGGCCATGGTTCTCGAGTGTTGTTGGGACTTTGTCGGATACGGGGCGGGGGCGGCGATAAAGCACCACTCCCGGGCATCACGGAAGCGGCAACGCGCCTTATGCCCGATTCACACACTGCAATGTGTTAATCCCGACTGGGCAGCGCGTTGGCGCTTGACGAGATTCGGGCGGACCTCGGGCGAGGCCCGTCCCATCGTTCGAATATAAAGAGAAAATTTCGGCGCAGCCTGAACTTTTCGCCGCGCGGGGACACTCATCCCAATTGGGCGAGGAATATTCCGAACCGCCATCTCACCGCTGAATCAAATCAGGAGGAGATAGAGCAGGGCAATCAGGGCAGCCCCGACGCCAACGGCGATCAAGGCATAGTCGGTGCCGATGTCGCGCTGCGGATCGAACGGTGATGGGTACGTCTTCTCGTCCATTTCGGAGATTTAGGCCAAGCCGGCCGGTCCATCTGTGAAGCAGATCACATTTGGCGGATTTTCTACAATTGTATGGTCTTCGGGAACGGGTTGGTGACATCAGGGTTTGTAATGTCACCTTTTGCGGCAAGGAACGGGCGATGGGCCAGCAACTTCAGCCATGGCGATCGGAAAACGGCCAGACTAGATGGTTGTCGATGCTGATCGACGCCATGGAAAAAGTCTCCCGTCCGGAATTCCGCGCGGTGCCTTGCGACCCCTGGGTGCTGGCGGCGGTGAGGGCGCAACTGGCGCGTCCGGCCTCGCCATACGCTCTTGGCGCATCCAGGTTCAGCCTCCGAAACTAGATTCTGGAAACTAGATTTTGCGTTAGGAGCCTATTCGCCTGCAATTTGCAGCCGCGGCCGCTTGCCGCGCTCGATCCCGCGCAGTTTCGCCTCCTCATGCGCGATGTAATCCCGCGTCATCGGCACCACGCCCTGGCGTTTGGAGAGCTGGATCTGGAAATTCATCAGATTTTGCTTGCGGAACGACATTTCCGACGACGCCAGGTAAAATTCCCACATCCGCGCAAAGCGCTCGTCGTAGAGCCGCACCGCTTCCTCCCGCCGCGCCATGAAACGCTCGCGCCACGCTTTCAGCGTTTCGGCGTAGTGCAAACGCAGGATTTCGATGTCGCACACCAACAGTCCGGCGCGCTCGATCGCGGGCATCACTTCGGAGAGTGCCGGGATGTAGCCGCCGGGAAAAATGTATTTCGTGATCCAGGGGCTGGTGACGTCGGGCCCGTCCGAACGGCCGATCGAATGCAGCAGCATGACGCCATCGTCCGTAAGAAGTTCGGCACAGCGCCTGAAATAGGTCTCGTAGAAGTCGACGCCGACATGTTCGAACATGCCCACCGAGACGATGCGGTCGAACGGACCGGAAATGTCGCGATAGTCCTCCAGGAAAAACTTCGCCGACGCCGCCAGATTTTTCTCGGCCGCGCGGGCGTTCGACACCTCCAATTGTTCGGTCGACAGCGTGATGCCGGTGATATTGGCGCCGGTCATTTCGGCCAGATACAGCCCAAGTCCGCCCCAGCCGGACCCAATGTCGAGCACGCGGTCGCCATGCCCGATCAACAGTTTTGCGGCGAGATGGCGCTTCTTGGCGAGTTGGGCATCGTCAAGGGCCGCGTCCGGCGCCTCGAAATAAGCGCAGCTATATTGCTTGTCGGCATCGAGAAAGAGGGAATAGAGCCGCCCGTCGAGGTCGTAATGGTGCGCGACGTTGTTTTTCGAGCGGCCGGGAGGATTGAACTGCTTGGCATGCCTGGCCAGATAACGCAGCCACCATTGCAGTTTGGCCCATCGCGGCAAAATTTCAGGCTGATCCATCAGGATCGCCAGCGCATCCGCAATCGACCCCTTTTCGACCACGAAAGTGCCGTCCATGTAGACTTCGCCAAGCGCAAGTTCAGGGTTGAGGAGAACCCTGCGTTCCGCGTCAGCGGTCAGGAATCGCACACAGACCGGCTCGCCGGTTCCATCGCCGCAGCTAAACGTTGCTCCGCTCGCGGTCGTAAATGTCATCGCGCCGCGGCGGATGAACTGCTGCAGGAAATAACGCAACAAACGATGCATCGAAACCACCAAATGAGCGATCCCGCAGATGGCCAAACTACGATCGGCCGTCACACTCTCGAAGCACACGGGACACAACCATCCCGCGCACGGCTCCCAAGCGCCTGTATGAAATTATAAGCGGGATAGTTCCGGTGCGCTACTGCGTTGTACACAAAGCGGATATTCCAAAATATCGCGTTCACGCCGTTGCGTCATATGTTCGCTTCCATTCGCGGCATAATCGGCTAAAAGGTGACCGCCGCCGCCAGGGTCGGATTTTGAGGCGCTGGGAAGTGATTTCGGCATCTGGAGAATAGGAATGTTGAGCCGAGCGCTCAGTCCAGCGACGGTGATTCTTCTGATCGGCTGTTTAGCACCGGTCCCGGCGCAAGCGCAACCTGCGCCAGCATTACACCACCAGCAGCGACATGGCCTCGCTGCTCAGCGCGTTTCTGATATCGAATGGGGCGACCGACACGCGCTATGTCGGCAGCCAGCCCAAGCAGGAAAAGGATGCGAAGTCGGAGGCCAAGCCGGCTGCTCCCCCCGAGCAACTCGACCGGCACGGTCACAGGCTGCACGCGGCTGTGCCTGCGCAAGAGGCAGCCAAGCCCGACACACAGCCCGAACGGACCGCGGAGCCTGATGGCGAAGAGCTACCGCCGCAAGCCGAGCCCGGGCGGCGCGGCCGCAATGCCAAGCGGCTGGCGCGGCCGGTGGAGGCGCCCGACGCCACAAAACCTGCTGCTGAGGGTCAGGCTCCAGTTCAGGCCGCGAGCGAGCGCGGGCCCGATGGCCGCAAATCGGGCGCCAAGCAAAGGCTGAGCAAGCGGGGCAAGCCAGGCAGCGAAGACCTGCCCAAGACCGATGCTGCCAGGAGCGACGCTGCCAAGACTGACGCGGCCAAAACCGATTCCGCCAAGGATGAGCCCGCAAAGGGCGAGCCTGCGAGAGAAGACAAGCCCCAGAGCGACACCGCCAAATACGAGGGCGACAAACTCCCGGGCGAGGGCAAGTCGGAGGCCGCCAGGATCGAGGCGCCGAAGCCGACCGGCAGCAGCGAGACCACGGCACTGCGGGCCGATCCGGTTCCCCCGGTCGCGCCAGCGCCGCAGGGTTCGTCAACGGTGCCCCCAGCGGTTTCCGGCGGGACGCCGGAGCTCTCTTCGACGCCGTCCGGGCCGCCACCTGCGATGACGGCCTCAATGCCGCCCCGGGCCCCGGCTGCACCTGCGGGACCGCCGACGCCGCCGATCTCCCAATAGGCTTTAGCAAAGACCAGTATTAGCAAGACCAATTCCGGATGCTCGGCCCGACTTGACCGTCTCTAGAGCATTACTCTAGAGTGATGATCCACCACTCGATCCCGGAGGCGAACATGGTTGCGCGTGCGCGGGGGGATTTGCTGGCCGCGGGATTGGCGGTGTTTGATCGCGATGGCTTCGAAGGTGCGACGGTGGCGGCCATTCGCGCCCGGGCGCGGGCTTCGAACGGCAGCTTCTTCCACTTCTTCGGATCGAAAAAGGAACTGGCAGGCACGCTGTTCCTCGAAGTGCTGCAGCGCTATCACGCGGCAGTGCTCGCGGCGATCGACACTTCCTTGAGCGCGCAGGAGGGCATCGGCCGTTTGATTCGCGCGCATCTGGATTGGGTTATGAACAACCGGCGCGAAGCGCGCTATCTGTTTGAGATTTCCCGCAGCGAATGGACCGAAGATCTACGCGACGCGCAGCGGGCGCAGAATTCACGCCTTACGGAAGGCATCGAGAGGTGGCGCGCGCCCTTGATCGCGCGCGGCGAACTGCTGCCGATGACGTCGACATTGTTCTTCAGCCAGATCATTGGACCGGCGCAGATCTTCTGTCGCGCGTGGTTGTCGGGTCGCGACCGTTCCGATCCAAGGCATCAGACCGACATTCTGATCGCCTGCGCGATCCGAGCCCTGGTCGCACCGGAGGCTGCTTTGAAAACCGGGGGCATGTCATGACCGCGGACCTCGATTCCGACTTCGCGCCGATCGCGGAGAGAATCCGCGAGAGCATCGCCGCCCAAGGATTCATGAGCCATGTCGGCGCGGAGCTTTGCGAACTGACACGCGGGTCATGCACGCTGGCCGTGGATCGGCGGCCAGAGCTTTTGCAGCAGCATGGCTTGTTCCACGGCGGCGTCACCGCTTTCCTGGTGGACAATGCGACGACAATTGCCGCGGCGACGTCGCGCGGCCAGCCGGCGCTGACGGCAGAATACAAATTGAATTTGTTGTCGCCTGCGACCGGGGATCGTCTGATCTGCCGTGCGCGCGTCATCAAGCCCGGACGGCAGGTCGCGGTGGTTGCCGCGGATGTTTTTTGCGTCACCGGCGGAATCGAGAAACACACCGCGACCGCATTGGCGTCGATCGCGATGCTCAGCGGAGAAGCGCCAGCCGGAATCCAAAGCCCGGCCTGACGAGGCCGGGCTTGTACAGTTCAATTGGGAAGTTCAATTCGACATCGAGAAGCGCCTTACTTGTCGGAAGCTGCGTCTTCCTGTGGCTCCTCGTCGCGGCGAGCCTCCGGGTCGAAGAATTCGCCGGCGGCGGCGAGCGCCTCGGCGGCGGCGTCCTGATCTTCCTGACGGGTGGAGATGTCCTCGCCGCGGTTGATGCGTTCGGCCTCATCGGCACTGCGCGCAACCGTGACGGTGACGCCGACTTCGACTTCGGGATGCACGGCGATGGCGATCTTGTGCCTGCCGATGGCCTTGATCGGCGCGTCCAGCATGACCTGGCTGCGGCTGATGCTGACGCCATCGGCCTCAAACGACGCGATGATGTCGCGAACGGTCACCGATCCGAACAACTGACCGGTTTCGGATGCCTGACGCAGCACGACGACGTTGCGGCCGTCGATTTTCTCCGCGACCTTGATGGCCTCGCCCTTGGCCTGCAGGTTGCGGACCTCCAGCTCGGCCTTCATGCCATCGAACTTGGCGCGATTGTCCGTGGTGGCGCGCAGCGCCTTGCCGCGCTTCAACAGGAAATTGCGGGCGAACCCGTCCTTGACGCGGACGACTTCGCCCATCTGGCCGAGCTTGGCGACGCGCTCCAGCAAAATGACTTCCATTTTCGTTCTCCTTTCAGGTGATGAGATTTACAGGATTGAGTTAAAGCCAAGAGTTCAAGACGCGGGAAGCGGCGGTGGCCTCCGCTGCAAATAGCGCTGGCGAATTCCGAAAATGGCGTCGGCGAGGCCAAGAGCCACCATCGCCAGAACGGGCCAGACGAACATCACCACGATGACGTAGGTGCAGCCGAGCCAGAACGCGCGGCTTTTCAACGCCAGCGTCAACGTATGCAGGGCTGCAAATCCGGTCAGCGCGTAAGCCATCATCAGGGTTGCGGTGACGATCTGCGCCAGAATCGCAAGCAGTCCGCCGGTAAAACACAGCGCGATGGCGACACACAATGCTGCAAGCGTGGTCGGCGGCAGATCCGCGCTTTTCAGGTCGGGCCAGGGGCGGTGCAATCGCCCGGAAGTCGCCGTGATTTTTGCGGCGAGCCACAAGTTGAGCGTCAGCGTCGTGACGGCCATGATCGCAGCGGCCGCCGGCGCGATCGTCACCAGAGCATCGATCAATTGTTCGGACTCGGCGGTCGGCGCCGCGTCGCGCTGGCCGATGATCTGGAGGATCTGCAGCAGGCCACGCCGCAGCGTGCCGGTGATCGTGGCGGCATCGACGCCAAGCGTGAGCAGGGTCGCCATCGTGGTGACCGCGGCAAAGCCTGATATCCAGAGCAGGATGCGGCCGACCGGATACCATTCGAGATCAGGCGCAACCGGCGACGCGCCGTTGCCCGACGCGCCATTGGCCACAGGCCGTCCCAGAAGGGCAAGATGCCCGAGCCACCAGGCGGGCAGCGCGACCGTGACGACAAAGGCGATGCAATAGGGAAGGCCGAAGATCGCGCCGAGGCCGGTGGCCGCGACAATGCCGCCGATGGTGGCGCTGAGCGGTCCCCATCCGAGTGCCGCCACCATGAGTGGCAGGGGCGCCAGATTGAACAGCAACAGCGAGATCAGCGCGCCCGAGACGATCGAGGCGAACATCAGCGCCGATGCGCAGCCGGCGGCTATGGCAATGAGAACGATCGCGATCATCAGCTGTCCCGCTCCTTTCGAGCGGTTAGAGGTTTTTGAGAACCCCAACCATCGGCAACCGGACGACCCGGGAGCCTTACGAGGATATTTTCGATCCGCGGCGCTTACGCCGCGGATCGAGAAAGTTCTTATTTGAGCGTGATCTTATTCGCAAAAACCGGAATCCATTCCGGATCATGCTGCTAGCGAATAACGTAAGGCAGCAGACCAAGGAAACGCGAGCGCTTGATGGCGCGGGCGAGTTCGCGCTGCTTCTTGGCGGAGACGGCGGTGATGCGGCTCGGCACGATCTTGCCGCGCTCGGACACATAACGCATCAGCAGCTTGGAATCCTTGTAGTCGATCTTCGGCGCATTCGGACCCGTGAACGGGCAGGTCTTGCGACGGCGGAAAAACGGACGGCGTGCTCCAGCTTCGGCCATGATTCTTACTCCTCAACCACTGCGTCGGCGTCATCGCGCGGACGGCGTGGACCACGGTCGCCGCGGTAACCGCCACCGCCGCCACCTTCACGATCGCCGCGGAATCCGCCATCGCGGTCGCCACGGAAACCGCCGCCTCGGTCGTCTCGGTCACGGTCGCGATCGGCCTTGCGCATCATCGCCGAGGGACCTTCCTCGTGCTCCTCGACGCGAACGGTGAGATAACGGATCACGTCTTCGCTGATTCGCTCCTGGCGCTCGATCTCGGCGACCGCCGTCGAGGGGCCGTCGATGTTGAGCAGCACGAAATGCGCCTTGCGATTCTTGTTCATCCGATAGGTCAGGGAGCGTACGCCCCAGTTTTCCATCTTCACGACCTTGCCGCCGAGCTGCTCGACGATCCCGGTCATCTGGGTGGTCAATTCTTCGACCTGCTGGGTGCTCGCATCCTGACGCGCGAGAAAAACATGCTCATATAGAGGCATGGGTGTCCTTTCCTGTGTTGGCGCGGTTCCCGGCGGCAAGCCCTTCGAACCCTTCGGAAAGGACTCGATATGCTCAGAAGGCGGAAGCACGGGACGACGGACCGACTGGCCCTGCCACATCAACATCGCCCGAAAGGTGAAATTGCTGAGACCGTCCGTTCAGCTCCCGGCCGGGATCCACGGATGGCGCGGTTTATAAGGGTTTTGGGCGCGATGGCAAGGGAAAGGCAAGGGAAAGGCGAGGGAAAGGCGAGGGAAAGGCAAGCCAAAGCGCCGACCCCCAGCATCTCCCGGTGGCTGGGAACCGGTGGCGGCTTGACACAATAGGCCCCTGCGGTGTCTTTCGGCACAACTTTAGGGATTTCAGGGACGTTCAGGGGCGCCGATGACGGCAGCATTCATTTTTCCGGGGCAGGGCTCCCAGGCGGTTGGTATGGGTAAGGCGATGGCGGAGGCTTTTCCGGCGGCCCGGGCGGTGTTCGACGAGGTCGATGCCGCGCTCGGAGAAAAGCTCACGGCGGTCATCTGGGACGGTCCGGCCGAAACCCTGCAGCTCACCGAAAACGCCCAGCCGGCATTGATGGCGGTCTCGATCGCAACCTTGCGGGTGCTGGAGTCCGAAGCCGGCTTCTCGGTCCCGGCGCATGCCGCGTTCGTGGCGGGACATTCGCTCGGCGAATATTCCGCGCTCGCCGCCGCCGGTAGCCTCAGTGTCAGTGATGCCGCGCGCCTGCTGCGCACCCGTGGCCTTGCCATGCAGAAGGCGGTGCCGGTGGGGGTCGGCGCGATGGCGGCATTGCTGGGTCTCGATTACGAGGCCGCGGTCGCCGTCGCCAACGAGGCCGCCCAGGGTCAGGTGTGCGAGGCGGCCAATGACAATGGCGCCGGGCAGGTCGTGGTCTCCGGCGACAGGGCCGCGGTCGAGCGCGCGCTCGAAATCGCCAAGACCAGGGGCGCCAAGCGCGCGATGCTGCTGCCGGTGTCGGCGCCGTTTCATTGCCGGCTGATGCAGCCCGCGGCCGACGTGATGGCCAAAGCGCTGGCGGAGGTAAAGATCAACAAGCCGGCGTCGCCGCTGGTGTCGAACGTGCTGGCCGCGCCGATTTCCGATCCGGACGAGATCCGCCGCCGCCTGGTCGAACAGGTCACGGGAACCGTGCGCTGGCGTGAGTCGGTGGCTTACATGGCAAGCCACGGTGTCACGCGTTTTTTCGAAATTGGCGCCGGCAAGGTGCTCAGCGGGTTGGTCAAGCGCATTGCCGATGGCGCGGTCGGGATTTCAGTCGGCGGGCCAAATGATATTGCCTCGGCGAGAGACGCGCTCGCGGCCGCACAGGTGGTCTGAGCGAGGGAGAGACGAAGAATGTTCGATCTGACTGGCAGGACGGCGCTCGTCACCGGCGCGACCGGTGGCATCGGTGGCGCGATCGCACGAGCGCTGCACGGGCAAGGCGCGACGGTGGCCATTTCCGGGACGCGGCGCGAGGCGCTGGATGGGCTCGCCGGCAAGTTGAGCGAGAGGGTTCATGTGCTGCCTTGCAATCTCTCCGACGCCGCCGAGGTCGAGGCGCTGGTACCGTCTGCCGAACAGGCCATGGGCCAGGTCGACATTCTCGTTGCCAACGCCGGCATCACCCGGGACAATCTGTTCGTGCAATTGCGCGACGAGGACTGGGACGAGGTCATCAAGGTCAATTTGACGGCGACCTTCCGTTTGGCGCGGGCGGCGACCAGGCTGATGATGCGCAAGCGCTTCGGCCGCATCATCGCGATCACGTCGGTCGTTGGCGTGACCGGCAATCCGGGGCAGGGCAACTACACGGCGTCGAAGGCCGGACTGATCGGCATGATCAAGACGCTGGGGGCCGAATACGCCAAACGCAACATCACCGCCAATTGCATCGCCCCGGGATTTGTTGCGACGCCGATGACCGACGCACTTAACGACAAGCAGCGCGAAACCATCCTTTCCAAGGTTCCTGCGGCGCGACTCGGAACGCCCGAAGATATCGCTGCGGCGGCGGTCTATCTTAGCTCGAATGAAGCTGCGTATGTCACCGGGCAGACCATTCACGTCAACGGTGGGATGGCCATGATTTGAGCCGGTCGCCAATACCCCTAAGCGGGGCGAAAGGCTTCCGAAGCCCGATTGAGGCTTATAGTCAAGGCTTGGGAAGTATGATAACCGAACCCTCGACGGAAAAGGCAAAGAACGCCATTGCAGGATTTTGAAACCCTGTATATTGGCGATGCGGAGCCTGCCCGCGTTCGCCGGGCCTTTGTCGGCTATGACGGGGCCAAATCAAGACTATGCGCGATTGCGAAGGAAGTTTAACGACCACGATGGCTCGTACGTCTTGCGGTCGAGTCCAATGGAACAAGCACGAGGTTGAAGATGAGTGAGATTGGCGAGCGGGTTAAGAAGATTGTGGTCGAACACCTTGGTGTTGAACCCGAAAAAGTGGTCGACAACGCGAGCTTCATTGACGACCTCGGCGCCGACAGCCTCGATACCGTCGAGCTCGTGATGGCGTTTGAAGAAGAATTTGGTTGCGAAATTCCCGATGATGCGGCGGAGACGATTTTGACCGTCGGCGACGCTACAAAATTTCTAGAAAAGAACGCGAAAAGCTGAGCCCCTGCGTGGCGCCGAGGAAGCCGGACGGGCCGTGGTCGTACGGTCCACCGGTTTCTTGTTGTTGGCGGCAAATCCTGGGCTGGAGTGCTGGATATGAGGCGGGTTGTCGTGACGGGCCTCGGCATGGTGTCGCCACTCGGCTGTGGCGTCGAGCCGACCTGGAAGCGCATCCTCAACAGCGAGAGCGGTGCCAAAAGGATCGACACATTCGATGTCTCCGATCTGACCTGTCGGATCGCCTGCGTGATTCCGCGGGGCGACGGCACCGACGGCACATTCAATCCCGACCAGTGGATGGAGCCGAAGGATCAGCGCAAGGTCGACGATTTCATCATCTTCGCGATGTGCGCGGCGCGCCAGGCGCTCGATGACGCCAATTGGCATCCTGCCACCGAAGAGGATCGCTGCGCCACCGGCACGATGATCGGCTCCGGGATCGGCGGCCTCTCCGGGATCGCCGATACGGCGCTGCTTCTCAAGGAGCGCGGCCCGCGCAAGATATCGCCATTCTTCATTCCCGGGCGTCTGATCAATCTTGCCTCGGGTTATGTGTCGATCGAGCACGGCCTGAAAGGTCCCAACCATGCGGTGGTGACCGCTTGCTCGACTGGCGCGCATGCGATCGGCGATGCAAGCCGGCTGATCGCGCTCGGCGATGCCGACGTGATGGTGGCCGGCGGAACCGAATCGCCGATTTGCCGGCTGTCGATGGCGGGGTTCTGCGCGTCCCGCGCGTTATCGACCGGCTTCAACGATGCCCCGGAAAAAGCATCGCGGCCCTACGACCGGGATCGCGACGGTTTCGTGATGGGGGAGGGGGCCGGCATCGTGGTGCTTGAAGAATACGAGCACGCCAAGCAGCGCGGCGCGAAGATCTATGCGGAGGTGATCGGTTACGGGTTATCCGGCGACGCTTATCACATCACGTCTCCGACGCCGGATGGCGATGGCGCGTTCCGCAGCATGAGCGCGGCCATGAAGCGCGCCGCAATCACTTCTTCCGATATCGACTACATCAACGCGCATGGAACGTCGACGCAGGTAGGAGACGAGATCGAGCTCGGTGCGGTGGAGCGGTTATTGGGCAACGCCGCTTCCAGGGTGTCGATGTCGTCAACCAAATCGTCGACCGGTCATCTTTTGGGCGCGGCGGGAGCGATCGAGTGTATCTTCAGCGTTCTTGCGATTCGCGATAATATCGCCCCTCCAACCATCAATCTCGACCACCCATCGGTAGAAACGGCGATCGATCTCGTGCCGCGAACGCCACGCAAGCGCGAGATCAATGTCGCGCTATCGAATTCGTTCGGTTTCGGGGGCACCAACGCATCCGTGATCGTGCAGCGCGTCGTGAACTGACGCGCCATATGAATCATATAAAGAAGAGTCCACCGATTCGCCGCATTCGGTGATGAATCCTAGGGCTGGGCGTAGACTATCGGCCGACGTGGAAAATTTCGCGGGGCCGTGATTGAACCGACAGGATTTAGGTCGCATCGATGAGTGAGAGGCCGCCCATTTCGCCAAGGAGTCCGCGCGCAGCGCTGGAGCCCGAGCGGGTCCCACCGCCGCCGAAGCGATCCGCGCGCGCCCGCAATCCGTTCGTGGTTTTCGGCAATGCAGTAATTACCATCGTGCTGGTCCTGATGATCGGCGCGGGCGGGGTCTATGTCTACGGCAGGCAGAAGCTCGAAGCCCCGGGGCCGTTGCAGGAGGACAAGGTCGTCAACATTCCGGCGCGCGCGGGAATGACCGACATTGCCGATATCCTGCAGCGCGAAGGCGTCATCGACAACAATCGCTGGGCGTTCATTGGCAGCGTGTTTGCGCTGAAGGCGCGCTCCGAACTCAAGCCCGGCGAATACTCGTTTCAGAAGAGCGCCAGCCTGCGCGATGTGATCGGTACCATCGTCGAAGGCAAGGTGGTCCAGCACGCCGTTACGATACCCGAAGGCCTGACCTCCGAGCAGATCGTGGCCCGGCTTTCCGAGAACGACGTTTTTGCGGGCGCCGTCCGCGAAATGCCGCGCGAGGGTACCTTGCTGCCGGAAACCTACAAGTTCCCGCGCGGCACCTCGCGCGATCAGGTGATTGCGCGCATGCAGCAGACGCAGAAGCGGGTGCTGGCCGAAATATGGGAGCGCCGCAATCCGGACATTCCGGTCAAGACGCCGGAGCAACTCGTGACGCTGGCATCGATCGTCGAGAAGGAAACCGGCAAGGCGGACGAACGCAGCCGGGTCGCTGCGGTGTTCGTCAATCGGCTGCGGCAAAAAATAAAGCTGCAGTCCGATCCGACCATCATCTATGGGCTGGTTGGCGGCAGGGGAACGCTGGGACGGCCGATCAAACGCTCCGAAATTCAGCAGCCGTCTCCCTATAATACCTACGTGGTCGAGGGGCTTCCGCCAGGGCCGATCGCCAATCCCGGGCGCGCCTCGCTGGAAGCCGCCGCCAATCCGGCACGCACCCGCGATCTGTTCTTTGTCGCGGACGGCACCGGCGGCCACGCCTTTACCGAGACGTATGACCAGCATCAGAAGAACGTCGCCAAGCTGCGCACCATGGAAAAGCAGATTCAGAACGACACGGTCGAACCGGCTGACGATGGCCAGCCGCCCCCGGCAGGTACGCCGGTCGACGCCGCTGCCCCCACAGCCACCACCGCCAAGCCGGCGGCCCCGAAAAAGCCTGCCCGCAATGCCGCTCCGGCCCGGCAGGGAGCCGCGCAGTCGACGGCGGCGCCTCCCGTGGTTCAGCAATAGTGCAAGCCCGCCGGCATGCGCCGGAGCCTGATGGCACCTGGCCCGGAAAACGCTGCTAACTCGTAACTTGTGCGTATTCTACTTGCAAAACCCGTATCCACTTTTGCGCAATACGCGCTAAGGTCGCAGCAGTGGTTGGCTTTGCGAATCTCACCCCCGTTCCGTTCCGGAGAATTTTACGCGATGGCGCTGTCGAGCATGACTGGTTTTGCCCGAAGTCACGGCGCCAGCGGACCCTACGCGTTCGAATGGGAACTGAAGTCTGTCAACGCCAAGGGTTTTGATCTGCGGATGCGGCTGCCGCCCGGGTGGGACGAACTCGAAAGCTTCGCCAAGAAGCGCGCCGGCGAAATGCTGTCGCGGGGTACGGTGTACGCCAATTTGAACGTCAAGCGCGCCAACGCGGTCTCTACGATCCGTATCAACGAGGAGGTGCTCGCCTCGATCGTCAAGGTCGCCGGCGTGCTCGCCGGTAAGATCGACGCGGTAGCGCCGAGCATCGACGGGCTGCTGGGGATCAAGGGGGTCATCGAGGTTGTCGAGCCGGAAGCCGACGAGGCCGAAGACAAGGCTGCGCAGGCTGCCGCAGCGGCAGCATTCGAACTGGCGCTCGCCAACCTCGTCGAGATGCGCCGGCGCGAGGGGGTGACGCTCGGGCAGATCCTCTCGCAGCGCATGGACGAGATCGAGATCCTGGCGAAGCAGGCCGAGGCCGCACCCGGCCGCAAGCCCGACGCGATCAGGGCACGGCTTGTCGAGCAGATCGCGGCACTCCTCGAATCGTCCGAACGCTTCGATCCCGACCGGCTCCATCAGGAGGCGATCATGGTCGCCGCCAAGGCCGATATTCGCGAAGAACTGGACCGGATCGCCTCGCATATCTCGCAGGCCCGCGAGATGATCGGCAAGGGCGGACCAGTCGGCCGGCGTCTCGATTTCCTGGCGCAGGAATTCAACCGCGAGGTCAATACCTGCTGCTCCAAGTCGAACGACCTCGAACTGACCAACACCGGCCTTGCGATGAAGAATGTGGTCGAGCAATTCCGCGAACAGGTTCAAAATCTGGAGTGAACCATGACGGCTGGCGGCCATGGCTTCGACGGGGTTGAGCGGCGCGGATTGATGTTCGTGCTGTCGTCGCCGTCGGGCGCGGGGAAGACCACGCTGTCGCGCTTGCTGATCGAACGGATGCCAGGACTGAAGATGTCGGTGTCCGCGACCACGCGGCCGATGCGGCCCGGCGAGGTCGAAGGCCACGACTACCTGTTTGTCGACCAATCCAAATTCGAGGCGATGGTAAAGCGAAACGAGTTGCTCGAGTGGGCCACCGTGTTCGAAAATCGCTATGGTACACCGCGCGCGCCGGTCGAAGCGGCCTTGTCGGCGGGACAGGATGTGCTGTTCGATATCGATTGGCAGGGCACGCAGCAATTGCGGGAAAAGGCGCGGGCGGACGTTGTCAGCGTTTTCATCCTGCCGCCGTCCGCCGCCGACCTGGAAAGACGCCTGCACTCCCGCGCGCAGGATTCCGATCAGGTCATCCGGGGGCGGATGAGCCGCGCCAGCCTTGAAATGAGCCACTGGGCCGAATACGATTATATCGTCATCAATCACGATATCGATGCGGCGTTTGCCGAGGTGCAGTCGATTCTGAAGGCGGAACGGCTGAAGCGCGAACGCCGCACAGGTTTGTCGACGTTCGTGCGCGAATTGCAGCGGCAATTGGAGAAATAGCTCTAGGTTGGGCTGGGTTGGCGCGCCTTTCGGCCGTTGGGACCCTTGCGGGAAAAATCCCGCAACAATTCCGCAATCCTGTCACCGGGATCATCGACCTGATCAAGGTCGCGAGGGAAATCCGGTCGCGGTTGCAGGGCATCCGCTGCCGAATAGGCGTTTGATGTCGTGCGACCGCCGTCAGCCGATTTCCAGATCGCGCCCCGGCGCTTACGGCCTTTAAGCTTTGCAGGGCTTCGAGGGCCGACGAATTTGAAAATGGCGCGTCCCATCACGCCGGCCAGCGCCAGCGCGCCTAAAATAGCGGCCAACAGCATCTGCACGGAATGGGTTGGAGACGACAGGTCGGCCGCGGCGAACTGACCGGCAGCGGGCGGCGGCAGCGGCTGAGTTGGCGGGGCCGCGCTCACATTCGTGTCGGGAGCGTCCTTGTTTGCGATGGGACTAATTGGCGCGGCACCATTTGGCAAAGGACCGGCCAGCGGGGTTGGACTGGTCAGGAAAATCGGGTTGTTCAAAGGATCCGTGTCCGACTGCCCCAACCACCGCGAAACCATGTTCGGTTGTTGTCCCTCTGCAACCGGTGGTTTCACATCCGGGTTAATTTCGCCGACCGCTGCATCGGCGGTTATTGCAGGAACCGGCCGATCGCGGCGCGGCTGTTCGATACGCGACTGCCAGGGTAGTTCGGCGTGAGCGTCGGCGACCGAACGCTGCGCCGCTGGTGCCGGTTTCGGCGCAACCGGACGCGCCGATGCAGCCGAATTGGGCGCGGTGATTTGAGAAGGCTTTTCGCCCTGTTCGCGCTGGTACCAGCAATGGCGTTTGGTGGCGCGATCGATACGATAGTACCAATGGCCGCTCCCAGGCGTTTTGTCGTTCGGGCCGGAGAGGCACTCGTCCTCCGCCGCTGCGGCGCTGTGTGAAATTGTCGTTAGCGGAGTCCCCGCGAGGAGGCCGGCGAAGATCGCTGACGCGAATTTCGCGGTTCGGTTTGGCATGGGTATCTCCGGCGTTACGCAACACTCCGTGCCCCAATTCTTAACAAAAACTTGGGTCGTAATGAGCCGCAATTTCGGACAGCATGAGGCTTAATTCAGGCTTGCGCTTGGATTTGCGCGACCGACAGTTTCAGGAGAAACAAAAGTTGATGCTGTTGTTTTGGTGCATCATTCGCTCGCGAGCACGTCGCTAAACAGCACGTAGCGCTGGCCATCGAAGCGCACCAGCCGCATCTGTTTGATCGGGCGCAGGTCGGTCGGGCTGGTCTTCAGGCGGATTCCGGGCAGCAGCAATGGCAGCTCCATATCCAGATGGGAAGCCTGCTTCATGATGTTCTCGCGCGTCAGATTGTCGCCGCATTGCTTAAGCAGCCGGACCACCGCGAAACCGATATTGTAGCCGTAGGGGGCGTAATAGTCGCTCTTGTCGACGCGCGGGTTGTACTTGTCCATCCAGACGTTCCAGGCCTGCATGGCCGGATCGTCTCTCCACTGCGGGTCGGCCGGGTCCTTTTGATAGGCCGCCGAGATGATGCCCTTGGCCGCTTCAAACCCGGCCGGCCTGATCGCGCCCGCGATCGAGGAGCCGACGCTGACCACGAATTCCTGCGGGTGCCAGTCGATGTCATAGGCTTTGCGAATGGCCTGCGCGGAGAATTTAGGTACCGTGACAATGAAAAATACGTCCGCGCCCGACGCCTTCAGCGAAACCACCTGGGAATCGATGGTCGGGTCGCTGGTGTTGTAGGTCAACGACGACACGATCATCGCCGATGCCTTGTCACCGAGCGCGCGCCTGAATCCCAAGAGATAGTCGCGGCCAAGGTCGTCGTTCTGCGACAGGATACCGATCTTCGCGTCGGGTTTCGCCGAGAGAATATATCTGGCGTAGATCTCGCCTTCCGATGCATAATGCGGAGTCCAGCTCATGGTCCACGGATAATGCTCGGGGTCGTTGAAGACCGTAGCACCCGTGCCGATGAAGAGATGCGGCACTCTTTTCTGGTTGATGTATTTTAGCACGGCCATATTGGTCGCCGTGCCCACGGGATTGACGAGAAACAACACCTCGTCGCTTTCGATCAGCCGTCTGATCTGCTCCACCGTCTTGGGCGGGCTGTAGGCGTCGTCGAGGCTGATGTAGTTGATCTTGCGGCCGTTGACGCCGCCCTGTTCGTTGATCATCGTGAAATAGGCCGTCGCGGAGACCGC
>WNEZ01004025.1_pt1 | contig 20966 bp, 22 predicted proteins | sample 5400521 | NCBI WGS metagenome assembly WNEZ01 (sample SAMN13153339, study PRJNA577476) | soil metagenome | isolation source: 120 cm saprolite under Douglas fir tree site 2 hole 1 replicate 1 | place: USA:California | collected 2015-04-18 | reverse complement strand
AGCGTCAGCCCCGAGCCGATCCCCTCGAAGTCTGCCAGAACGGTCAGGATCGCAGGCTGGATCTTGCCAAAGGAGGCAAGGCCTTTTGTGTCGTAACTCACGAACCCCGTGGGCTCCCAGAAACCAGAGGCGATCAGGGGCTTGGGTGTGGGCTTGGCCTGATCGAACAGAACGAAGTTGCCGCCCCCCTTCACCCATCCTGCGTGGGGGTCGAATGTCCCAGCCCCGTCCATCCCGATCCGCGGGAGGACTCTTGTACTCGTGGGCGGGGCCTGGCTGAATGAAACGAAGGTGAAAATCCTGTGGCCGTTATCAGTGCTCTTGGCCAGGGCGTTGAGGCTTGGCAACAGGGCCGAAAGCGAGGCGGCGCCAGCAGAACCGAGCAACAGTCCAGCACTTGCTGCGGTGCCCGCTGCCCCACGAATGAGGTTGCGCCGGCTCAGAGATTTCTGTTGAAGTTTTTTCCATGAATTAGAGTCCTGTTCGTTCATTGTTGTTCTCCTTCGACTCTCTAGCGCACACAGATGGAATGTAGTCGCCAGAGGGTGGTGGCCCGGGGTCCCGGAAATAACTGCTGATAAACCATGAGAAAGAACACGAAGAAAGGGAGAGTGTGAGTAACTCTGCGCCCGTCAGTTTAGAGTTGTCAAGCACAAACCAAGTAATGAGAGTACTCACGCTCGAAGAGAACGCGAACCGAACTGATCAACGTGGCCCGATTGGCGGTGCCTCTCGGGCTTGTGCGCGGATCACGGGGAACTCGGAAGCAATTCCACTTGCCTGGTAAGTCGGATAATCGGAAACTGACCTACTACCGCGGGCGGATCAAACCAGTGGCCTGTCAACACCGACACATTCCCTTCGCTCAGGTGCAAGAGGGTGCAGCACCCCGAACCTTTCCACGGCTCAGTTTATGCGCCACGGCCGATAATGATTGCTATTTAAGTCGCTCTACGCTAGGAGTTTAGCGGCCGTCCGAAGCAGATCACATACCCGCTGTTGTCGAGGATCTCGAAAGCTCGAAGGCCGTCGCTGTTGTCCTCAAGCGGGCGGTGCATGGGTACGGCTTTCGCGACGTACTCCGAATAAAGCGAGTCGGGATCGGAAGTGTGAACGTACGCATCCCAGCGCGCCCATTCATGGCGGGAATGATTTGGCTGGGGATGAATCTCAGGCGTGATGGCCTTGAGCATGATCATTACTCTGTCGCGCTCCACGATACCCCAGAAGTCTTTGCCCTCTCCATTTCCTCCGCCGGTGTAGGTGACCTTAAAGCCTAGCTTGGAGCGATAAAAATCCAGGCTTGCCTGGAGATCGTCTACGACAAAAAACGGCGCAATGGTATTTAGAGTCGGCACATTTGCATTCTATCATCGTGGAACTAGATCAAAGCGGCCAAGCTGCTGGACATCAGCCCAGCACCCGGAACCCCTTCTGCGCCCGTCGGCCGGGGGCAGTGACGAGTGGCGAGGTACGGACCCATAGGTGGAAGAGTAGAGAGGAAAGGTCAAAGTCCCCACACGCAAGCCCCGCGTATGGGGCACCCGGCGTCGCAACTCCGAGCGAGTAAAAAGCATCTCAATCCCGACGTAGGTCCTGGTAAGTCGTCTTACCGGACATCTGGCGTACCATTACTCGACTTCTCTCTGATAAGCGCGTTATACCTCCAATTGATTGCGGTCAAAACCGTCCACGGTTTGATGGTCTCATAACATTAGATATTCTGAGGAGAATTCAAGACAATGGCGCCGATGGAGAGGCGAGCTACGCCATCCCCTCTTGGGCAAACCTGTCGATAGCGTGTGTGAAGATCTCGCCCTATACTTAATATCGCTTGGCTACTCCTCTTCCGAGCCTGGGTGATTGCAGGTCTTACTCTGTCGAAGGAAGGGGAACCCGCCATCCATTCTGTCTAGTCTGAGAGCGAAGTTGTACACCAGGGAAAGTCATGCGATGAGCACGGCCCATTCCAAACCTTCGACGAAGTTTTCCTTTTTCGATTCGCGAATTGAATTTAATGCTCTTGATGAAGTCACTACAAATCTGAAATCTGAGGCGCTGAGGCAGGTGGCTAGGACATTCCGCGAAAATGCCGAGAGTGCATCAACTGTGCTGGTCCTTCCTCTATGGCTTGTGACGCGGAGCACAGAGCGTCTCGAACTATATGAATTGTTTGCCGTCCGACTTGCTGAGGGGCTGCTGCTTGGCGGAACGAAAGGACCGGAAGGTGGTGAGCCTTTGGGACCGCGCGTGGCAAAGGAATGGGCTGAAAAACATCAACCCGATTCACCGAAATTCAAGACCCGGGTCAACACTGAGCTGGATAAGCTGTTAGTAGGCGAAGGGCCTCAGAACGCCTTCCAGTCCTTGGTTTTTTCCGCCCTTAGCGGGTTCTGGACCTCGTTTGAAATTCTCGCTACCGATGCCTGGGTGGCTGCCCTGAATGCTTCGCCGACCGTTATTGCACAACAATGTTTCGCGCAAGCACAGAAAACAGAGGACACAAGCGACCTTGACGGCAAGCAAGTGTCCGTTCGACTACTTTCCAAATACGGGTTTGACCTTCGTCAAAAGATGGGCGAAATTCTGAGACCAAAATTCGATTTCACAGGTGTCTCGGGACAGCTTCGTGCCTTCACCGCCGCCTTTGGCCAAGCGAACGAGCTATCGTCGATTTTTTCTGATAAGAGCCTCAGCGAACTCGAAGCGACGCGCCACCTAATTGTGCATCGAGCTGCGGTCGCTGACGAAGAGTTCATCAAGAGAACGGGATCTCAGCTTCCGGTGGGAAATAAGATTTCGATGGAGCCCGCAAGAGCCGTGCATTTCCTCAATGCAGTGCTCCTAGCGGGTTGCAGGTTACTTTCGTTCGTCGATGGTGCCATCGCATCTCAATCCTTGCCGGCTGTTCCCGGCACAGTCCAAATCCAGCCTGATCGGCCGGTAGATTTCGCTGGTGGTAACAGCTAGCGCAAAGACAGATCATTAGCAATTCACGAATGAGAGGAATCCCTATGGCACCAAATCGTCCTCAACTTTTGATCTTTTTCGCCAAGAGCGGCAAGGCACTTAGGGCGCAGTGCTCTGTCTGCCGAGTCCGCGCTAAGAGGCGGAACACAAAGGATAATGATGGAAAGAAACTCATCGAGATTTACTGCCCCGAGTGTCAATCAACACTCTTCGTCGCTTCAAACGTCGCTGAGATCCGGCGAAGTCTGGCCCGTGCAGCAGCATTAGTCCGGGAATAAAACTCCCCAATGCGGGAAAACTGGATGGCGATATGGTCGAATGGGTGAAGCGCGGACATAGCAAGAGCGAAATAGACAGAAGTGGAGAGATGCTGATTTCATGGTGGACAGACCCAGCCGCTCGATTCGATGATCGGCTTTTTCAGGCACAAGGTAGTCGAGAACTGGCGCACATCTCACGGACTTCCCGGCATTCTTCTTTGTTTGTTCCAAGGCCGGGATTGACGCGGAGAAGCTGAGAAACCACCTATTAAGTTGTCAGCGGCAGCGCGGGAGCCACTGAATGCCAATAGCGGTTAACGAACTTACTGAGAAGCAACTCCTAGAAGTGCTTTCCTACACCGAGGGGCACTTTCTGGACCTCAAGGCGAAGGAGATAAAGCCGTCCAAGCTCACCAAGGCGATCTCCGCTTTCGCGAATGCAGATGGCGGAGAAGTTTATATCGGGATTGCGGAGAACGTCACCCTGCCGTTTCCGCACAAATGGGACGGGTTTGCCAAACCTGAGGATGCCAACGCTCACCTTCAGGTATTCGAAACACTTTTCCCGCTTGGAGAGGATTATCTCTATAACTTTCTGTCACATCCGAGACAAACCGGTGTGATTCTCCAAGTCATTGTTCGGAAGACAAAGAGTGTTGTTAAGGCGAGCGATGGCATCCCGTATGTCCGCCGTGGAGCACAGAGCTTGCCGGTTGATACTCAGGCCAAACTCGCACTGCTGGAACGCAATAAGGGAATCACATCGTTTGAGAATGAACCGGTTTCCGTGGAGTTGGCGAAGGTGAGCAATTCTACGACCGCTATCAAATTCATTCTCGATGTGGTTCCAACCTCAGAACCCGAGCCTTGGCTGCGGAAGCAGGAACTCGTTAAGGACGACAAGCCAACCGTCAGCGGAATCGTTCTTTTCGCGGACTTGCCGCAGGCAATTCTGCCGAAGCGCAGCGGGATCAAGATATACCGGTATAAAACCAGTGACGCGGAAGGAACTCGGGACACGTTGGTCGGTGACCCCATCAGCGTCGAAGGTTGCGCGTATGACCTCATTAAGCAGGCTGTGGAAATAACAAAAGAGATCATCAGCAAGATTCAGGTTCTTGGGACGAGGGGGTTGGAACCGGTCACCTATCCGAAGGAAACACTGCATGAGGTAATCACGAACGCCGTCTTGCACCGCGACTATGCCATCGCGGACGATGTCCACGTGCGGATTTTCGACAATCGAGTTGAGGTGGAAAGCCCCGGACGACTCCCCGCGCATATCACACCGAAAAATATCTTGAAGGAACGATTTGCTCGGAACGGCAATCTGGTCCGCGTCATCAACAAGTTTCCCGATCCGCCCAACAAAGATGTAGGCGAGGGATTGAATACTGCTTTCGAGGCAATGCGGAATCTGCGGCTGAAGGAACCGGTAGTGGTGGAACAACAGAACTCGGTTGTCGTGCAGATCAAGCACGAAAGATTGGCCTCAGCCGAAGACATCATCATGGAATACCTCGACAACCCGGATAACAAAATGATTACAAACCGCGTCGCCAGAGGACTGACCGGTATTAGGTCGGAAAATTCAATGAAAAACGTACTCTTGCGACTTCGGAATCGCGGATTGATAAAGCAAGTTGCCGGCAAGTCGGGCTTCTCATCGGCTTGGGAGAAAGTTAAAACCAACGGAAGAAAGAAAGGCACTTCCAAATGAAACAATTACCGCCGCCAAACGTGCCCGGCGGCAGGCGGTTGTTTGTTGTTAGGCATGTCTAACTTCGAGAAGCGCTTTTTCTACTTTTCTTATCGCCGTCTTAATATCCTTCTGCGTCACTTTATGAACAGAGCCGTTCCAATTCTTGACTTGGGAAGTTACGTATTCCTTGGCAGCTTTCTTGATTTCGGTGGCCTTCTCTGAATCTTTCATTTTAGCTGTGTCCTCCTTGATTCGCTGGCGGCTGAGGTAAAGTCAGGACGGGACTATAAACACGATGCAGCACATAATCTGTAAAATCTGAAATCCAAAATCCCTGTGTGAGGGGCTTTCTACCGCTATTGAGAAATTCTTTCAAGAGAGGTTTGATCTCGATCAACGGTAACAACACTTTTCTTATATCATCTAACGTAGGTTGGCGTCCATCTCCAAGTTGAGCTGCGAATAATTTCCGCGCATCCTCAGCAAGACTTTGCCATACTGCTTGATTATTTTCATACAATTCCTTAAAACCCTTTGATTCTAAACGACGGCGCACTGGCTCGGTAAGTGCCATTTACATCCTCACAATCGCGGCAACCGCATATATCAAAAATAGCCCCGAAACTATCCAGAATCCGATGCTCCAACAATAAAAAAGAGCTGAATTTTGTGGCATAAAAAGCCATCCATAAGACGCAAGCATAACTGCTACGCAAGCTAGGAAAGGTACGATTCCCAGTTTTGCCGTAATGCGGTACTTGTCCGATATCTCGTCAGCGACTGTTTCTGGTATTGACTCAGCGTGAGCAAATAGGAAGCCAACAAACACCAGTAAAATAGAAGCAAGCGTTGAGGATGCTCCAAGTACAGCTAAGGCTATCTCCTTGGTTTGGATGCTCTCCACGGCTACAAGGATTTATTACCCGGTTATGTATCGTCAACAAGAACAGCGAGTAGTGTGTCTGATTCTATAACACGATGCCAGTCGGGCCTTTATCTTATGGCGCGCCAGCAGCTTTAGCTGTTGTGATCGGAGTAGGAGTGGAAGCAAGCGCACTCATCGCCTGAACCATAGCGACAATTGTGCGCCCAGACTGACCCACCATCTCCCATCACATGATTAAACTTGCGCGAACAGCTGGTGGCAAGGTAGAACATCTACGTTCCGTGCCGCATCCGTTGGCTACATGCGCGGCTGGGCTATTCGGAGGAATCCGGCGTGGATTCAACACGCCAGCGATTTAACGACTGCCTGACTACATTTGACGAACTCACCCGCCGTTAATCCGCGCCGACTTTTCCATGAAACCTCCCAGCCCCCTTGCCATGTTGGAGTGCTAGCTCCGAATAGTCCCAAGAATTTGCGGTACCGCGTCGTCTCTAACTCGTTGTAAATATACCTAGATATAGCCCTTTTCGGGGGGAGTTAAACGCCAACCCCGAAAATTCTTCTTGACAAGTTTTCGGGACGGGTACTATAGCTAGTGGTGCGATAGTGAATTCCAAAGGTCCTGAGCCGGAATAGGCCGAAGTAAGAGGGCCTCTGAATTCATAGTGCGTGGCGACGCAAGAGTGCGTGCCCGCTCTGTGTATTTGGAGGCCCTTTTCTTTTTTTGGAGCGAGGTCGTCATGCCTGAAACGGAGACGATGAAAGCCAAACCGTTGACGAAGCAAACGGCGCTCGACTATTTGGAGCGGAGTGGGAAGCCGGCGACTGCAAAGGAACTAGCGATTGACCTGGACAGTCGGGCTTCAACCGCTTCTGAGCTGTTGGAGCGAATGACCGCGCAAGGCTTGGTCGAACGCGATGAAAAGCAGCGGCCTCGTGAGTACGTTCTGACCGATGCGGGCCGCAAACGGTTGGAATTCTTCCGCTCGCGCCAGGGTGAGTCTCGTCCTGAATCTGCTGCGGATCGTGAATCGAATCCCGGCTCAGAAGAGGAACGTCAGCACGACGAGCCGGAGCCGGTAAACGTTGGCGAGTTGAAAGAAGAAGTGACGCGGCAATTTGAGGGGCTGCGCGAGGACATGCGCTCCCTGGTCGAGTTTTTGAATCTCCGGCCCGCGACAGGGGAAGGAAGGCGTGAGCGCGTCGAACGCCTCAAACAGCGGCTCGAATCGCTGACAGAGCAATACAAACACTTAGGTGTGCCACTCGCCACCAAAGAACACGCGAATGGTGAAGCCGTTCGCAATCTCTACCGGGCGCGGTATGAACTGCGCTCGCTCGGGTTCTTCGACTCGCGCCGCGAGGTCACTGCCCGCATTGAGAAGCTGGAAGCGGAGGTCGGAAAGGAAGTCGCTCAACAAGTGGAGCAGCTAGTCTCCCTCGAAAGGAAGATTTGCGGCGGCTGGGACAGTAACGCCGGAATGCTGCGAGGTGTTCTTGAGCTCCGTGACGCGCTGCATCTTCCGGGGAGCGTTTTTGGCCTAGCCAAAGGACAAAGTGGAAAACGAAAAAAGCGAGTCGCAGCAAGACTTTGGTAGCGATTTTTTGAGTAACGGCTGGTGAAAAAAATGGCTTAGCAGCCCTTACCCGGGGAAACTGCCAAGCCATCGGAATCAAAAAAGATGAATCAAACGTACCACAAATCCACGAAAAATCAATACCCGGAGTTTTTGGTACCGCGCTCTAATGCGGAATTCCGCGCTGCCCGGCTGAATACAGCTATTCCCGAAAATGAGGCAAGTGCAGCCTTGGGTGAGGTCGCTCTGCGTTCTACGGGCCTACGAAGGGGTGTTAACACCGCTTCCAGGCCGGAGCGCAAACCGCTGTCTGCGCGAAGTCTGAAAGAGCGGGTTGACCTAGCCACGCTTGTTGGCCGGTTTACCAGACTTCGCCGGTCAGGCTACCAGCTCGTCGGCCTCTGCCCGATGCACCAGGAACGTCACCCCTCGTTTTACGTGCATCCTCAAAAGCAAGTTTTCCACTGTTTCGGTTGCGGGGCTGGTGGCGACGTGTTCGATTTCGTCATGCGAGCCACTGGCTGCGATTTTTTCTGCGCTCTACAAATCGTTGCCGAATTCTCCGAGCGGGTAGCCCGCGACAGCGAGCCGCAAAGCGGCTCGCGTGTTGGCGCGGGCGAAGGGGCGCAGCCCCTCAGCGCCGCAAAGCGGCGCTCTCCCCATAGCCCGTTTGGTATGGACTCACGTGCTCGAATTGTTGCTGCACTCGACTCAGCCGATCGGCGGCTGGCTCGAATCGCGGCAACAAACGCAGAAGGATTGGCGGCGCTGGCTACACCGTGTGAGCCGGATCGGGGCGGTTCCGCCTTTACTTGTCAAGAAGCCGGATAACTGCGAGGGGTGAGTAAGTGGCGACGGTTGCGCATAACACGTTCGAGTCAGCGACTTCTGTAGGTGGTTCCGGCGTTCCACGCGCCACCATTCCGCCTTTGCCTGTGTTTGCTCTTACCGCGACTGAAGAGGAAACCGCGCAAGAGCGGGAACAGCGCATGGTGCGCCAGATTGAGAAACGCTTCGGAGGTCGTGCGGTTTGGAAAGCGGCATGGGAACGGAAAGAAGATCAGGAGCGGGGATGGTTGCGAGAGGCAAGTTCAGAACGCGAGCAACAGTGGCTTGCGGAGTTGGGGGTGGAGCCGAACTGGGAGGTTTACGGGTTTCGCGGACAGGTTGCAAAGGTTTTGTGGGAACGCGGGCTGAAAAGGAAAGCGATTCGATTCGTGAGTTGTAACAAGTGCGCTCGCCCTGGAAAGTGTCGCCGCTATCCCTTGGAACATAAATTTTTTATTCCGAACGGCTGTGAAGTCGCGTTTTGCAGAGAGTGTGCTCAGCAAACGCGAAGGGCGCTCTTTGAGGCGTATCTGGCGGTGATTCTCACCGCCATTGAGAAGTGTGGGGGGATTCCTCGCGGTTGGGTTCTTTGGCGCGTCAATTTTACTCTCCGATCTGACGGCACTGAGATTACACCGGAGCGGGTGAAGGACATGAATGGGGCGGTTCGGGCTGTCATGCCTAAATCGGTTGGGTCACGGCGCGGTTACGGGATGCTTTTTGTGGATGAAGTCGGTTCGGAATGCGGCAAGCGGAATTACACGCGAGAGCGCAAAGCGCATGGGCTGAATCTGCATTGTCATGGCCTGTACTTTGGGCCGTCGTTGGATTGGTGGCGAACGCGGGATTTATGGATGCAGGAAACGGAAAAGCGATTCGGTGTGCCTAGTCAGGGCTTTTATTACAAGAACGTTCGCGTTCGGAATGGCGATGTGCCTGGCGCTGTGCGGCATGCGCTGAATCACATGCTCAAGTATGTTTCGAAGCCTCCCGCTATCACACCAGAACGGTTGGCTTCTTTGATTGCTGCCTTCGATGGTACGAAGCGCGTCCATTCGCTCGGACTCTTTTACGGAAAAAAGCCGAAGCACAAAGAGCATGACTGCCCTTGTCCGAAGTGCCGCGCGATGGGGATTGTTTCTACTGTTTCGTTTGAAGGTTCCGAGTTTCTGCGTCGAAAGGCGGACGGCGATTTCTATGCTGGCTATATTCCACGACTTCTTCCGATCCGCGCGCTGCGCGAGCAAGGTTATGAGCCTCTGAGCGAAGCGGGCCGGGCGATGGTTCTTTCGATGGGCGCGGGACCGCCGTGACGCGGAACTTGGCACAATTCGCGTGTGGCGTGCTGCCCGATGCCGGGAGAAATGGTGGGGTGTCGGATGTGCGTGTCGAAAATCAATCTCATGCGGAAAATTCGGGCCTTCAATTGTTCTCGCTGCCACCCGCGTTTCTCTTCGGCTGCGTGAAGAGGCTTTGCGGGCTGAATATCGCGCGTCTTACTGTGGGTAACTGTGCAAGTGGAGGACAGCTATGATTCGGCATCGTGTCTACAGTCGGGTTTCCGGGCGGGGTTGCCGTGATTGCAAGGGAGAGATTGCCCGGCTGTCGATGATGCGGAAATCTAACTGCGAGAACGATGGACCTTCTCGCTATGACTGCCCATCTTGTCATGCGCTTTGGGGGCGGTTAGTTACCTCTCGGATGCTGGACATTTCGTTCGCGGGAATCAAACTCCGCCCTGTGCGGCGCTTAGATCGGAAGTTTTTTGAGGCGCAGTCGGACGCCAAATGCACGCGCTGTGGGAAGCCCATTTGTCTCAATGGCACGTTCGGAGAGTTCGGTGAACGAGAGCCGGAAGGCTTGCTTGTAAGTGGAGCGGCCTACTGTTGGGACTGCGTAGAGAAAACGGCTGAGATAGTCGAAGAGGCTGCTGAATTAGGACGCTGAGTTAAGTCGAAAAGAGCAATGGGACTGATTCAAAACGGCGGGCTCTATCAGGTCTTCGAAGGCGCCTTCGAAAACGACGTGGGACGTTTTCGCTTCACCGTTTTGCGGCCCGTCCAAGGCGGTAATGGAACTAACGATTCATTGCTCCCGAATGCAGAACAAGATAGGCTCCCTCCCGCAGGGCAACAAGTCAGTGGGCCAGAGGCAAACATGGCTCGCCGACGTTACCAGAAAGGGAGTATTCGACGTAGAGGAAATCAGTGGACTCTCCGCTGGCGGGAGGATGTTGTACTCGCTGACGGAACCACAAAGAGGGAGGAAAGGACTACGTTGCTCGGCACGGTCGAGCAGTTCCCTACAAAGCGATTGGCGGAGCGGGAAGCTCTGTCGTTTCTTGCCCGCGTCAATCGTCTCGACTATCGGCCAGTGAAGCGGGCGACGTTTGCGGAGTTCGAGAAACATTGGAAGGCTCAAGTGCAAGAATTGCTCAAGCTCTCGACAGCTAAAGTCATGGCGTCGCATTTGCGTTTTCATCTTGTCCCGGCGTTCGGTCCTATGCGACTGGACGAGATAGGACAGGAGCAGGTGCAAGCGTTCGTTGGCAAGCTGGCAAAAGGGCGGAGTCGGCACACGATCCTGAATGTTCTCGGCACTCTCGCTTCGATTCTCAAGATGGCGCGAAAGTGGGGCTACAGCGTGGCAGGATTCCAGCAACGTGATCTTGTCATTCCATGCTCGAAACCGGGCAAGCCTGCACGGTTTTTCACGGCGGAGCAAGTGCGCTCAATTCTCGCGCTTGCTTCGCAGCCGTGGCACATGATCTTCGCGCTCGCGGCCATGACGGGACTCAGACCCGGCGAAGTTCTTGGACTATCGATTGACGATTTGGACTTCGAGCAGAGGTTGATTTTTGTACGGCGCTCGGCTTGGTACAGGCATCTCATCTCTCCAAAGAGTTCTCGTAGCGTGGCGACGGTGCCGATGCCTGGGCCGCTGGCCGAATTGCTGACAAACTATCTCGCGTCATGGCGTCCCAACGAAAAGCGGTTGCTGTTCTCGAATCGCCGGGGCAATCCCTACAGTGAGAACAAGGTGGTACAGCATCGGCTCTGGCCGATTCTGGACGCGCTTTCGATTCCTCGCTGTGGGATGCACGCATTCCGGCACGGGCACGGAAGTCAGATGCATTCGAGCGGTGCTTCGTTGAAAGTCGCTCAGGCTCAGTTGCGTCACGCGGACGCGAGCACCACGTCGCGTTATTATCTTCACGTGATAGGCTCAGAACAGCGCGACGCGGCGGAGAAAGTTGCTCGGATTTTGTGGCCAGATGTGGCCAAGTCTGAGAGCAAATCCCGGCATGTCAATTAGTTGCATGGTAGGGGCGGTGGGGATCGAATTGTTGAACAAACTAATTAAGTCCCACGTTTTCACGGTGCTACCCACTGCCAACCAAATGAATTGGAGCCAATTGGAGCTAACTTTCGCCAGTTCCACCGCTTACCGCTTCGTAGAGTGTTTCGGCAGACGCCTCAACAGTGTGAATCACGCCTTCAAGATCGGCTATCGAGACGCGGGCATGAACGAACCATTGCGGCAATCTATCATATTCGCTGTTTGTTCGCCACCGGTCCGCAAAGACTGCAACCAGAGCAAGCACGCAGACGCGCTCTCGTCGTGTGGATCGGTAGGTAGCGTTTGGGACAGTCGGTCTCTTGTGCGGTAACTAGGAAGGCTATACTATTCGTGGCTCATCAGCATGCCCGCCTTGACCATCGACGACTTCAAGCCGTTCAGCGTCACCTGTGAATTGCGCTACAAGAGCGCGTTCCTAATCTACGACCGCACCGGTCACGTCCTGGAGGACATACGAAATTCATTCACAGATATCGCCGTGTCAACCGCTGGCCCCCAGCAGACAACGTGGGTGGCTGAGGAAGGAACGTTTGTACTCGAAATTGGTGCGTGCAGATTCACCAGTGCTCGGTCCGGTCAGAATGCTGAAGGATTTGCCAAACATTGCAACGCTTTCTTTGATGCGGTCACTAATCATATGCAAATCAACGTTTTCACAAGGATCGGACTGCGTTACATTGCGAGGAAGGAGTTCAAGACTCTGGACGAATCGAAGGCGGCGTTGGCGTCCATGTTGCTCGTAAACTTGAAGCCGGCACAACGCTTCAAGAGTTCTGAAAGCCCCACCGAAGTCCTGTTTAGATGGGAAGATTCACAAATCGGTGCATTTGTCCGCCTGCGGGCAGAAACGGTCGACATAAAGTCTGTGGTTGCGCCCGAGCTGCAAGAATACGTGACCAAGGTTGACAAGAAAATACATGGACTTACTATCGACATAGACTATTATACCGTGGCGCCTGTTGAGCGCGAACAGTGGAACGCCCTAGAGTGGCTCCCACAGAAACTGCGGATAGGAAGCGGACGGCATCCTGCAAGGTGGAAGATGAGTGACACTGGCACAAGCATTGCAAAAGTCAGCTCAGACGAAACGGTCTGGTTGCCCGATGGAACGGGGGCGCCTGCTATTAGCCAAACGGAATCAACACGGTCGCCGATTCGCGGAATTGTACCTGAGATGCGAGGGACGCTTGCCCTTGCGCCAGTAATCGAAATTGACCGTTTGTATGATGCAGTTCCTGGAACGTCTTCTCAAATAGTCAGAGCGCTTGAGTTACTCAAACAGGCCTCCGATTTACTTGAAACTGCTCGCAAGTCCGATAGTCCACTGGATGCTGACCGTTGTGTTCAGCGTGCACAGTTGCTGCTACCAAAACTGTTTGCATATAGAGGGCTAGGCGACGGATACGGAGTCATAATAAATTCGCTTCATTTCGGGCTAGCAAATCTGCACGGAACGCCTTTGACATCTGACCAGCTCAATGCTGTGTGGCGCATTTTGCGAGAACTGCGAACGAAGCCGGCGATGACGCTTGAACAGGGAATCCAGCGGGTGGAAGAATTTGAGGCTTGCGGTCTCGGAGTCGATCCACCCGACGTCGGAGTTCTGCTTGAGGAGAATCAATCGGCGGAAAATGAGTGACGCATACGTCGAGACGACTGTTCTCACCGACATTCTTCTCAAACCAGAATCGCCTAAGCAGCGAAGAGCAACAACGGCCCTCAAGAGGTATACAAAGACCTTACTTCCTGTGTATTCGATCAAAGAATGGAAGGCGGGACCACTACACAATTTTGCATACCTTCATGACAAACTCGTATTCACAAAATCGTTCAGCCAGACATTGAACGCGATCTCTGCACTTGGTAGGGGGACATATCTCAAGTCGACCGCGATGGAAGCGCTTGCGGCTACCGCAACCAGTCTAAAGGCCGCTCCACAGAAATATGCGGGTTTAGGCAATCGTGACGATGAAATGGCCGACAGTTATAGATTAGCGTTGGCCTCTCTCATCATCAGAAGTTGGCGCAAGCGGCGCAAAATAACAACGCACGTGGTTGACGATTTGACGTGCTATGTCGAGGTGGAACCCCGTGTGGGACAAGATGGATTTTTCGATTTGACACCGCAGAAATGTGATGGTGACCAGGAGTGCTGCTTGGGGCCACGACTCAAGGCGCAACCACAATTGCTCGAAGCTCTCCGCAAAGCAATCCCTGAGAACTCCGACAGAACAGAAGACCAGAGGAGACGGCAGGCCTTAAAACACCTACTCAAACATCCAAAAGATAAAGTTGACCGCGAAACTTGCCGCGCCTTGGGTGATGCAATTTAAAACTTGCCGCGCCTTGGGTGATGCAATTTATGCCTTTTTCTGTCCACAAAACGCGGTGGTTTTGACTACTAATCTTCGTGACCACGCGCCGTTGGCTAAAGCGATAGGCAAAAAGGCAGAGGAGCCATAGTCTCGACTCAGCAAGGTCTTCTCCCGCGCGGTATCTTAACCGTCGCCCCCATACTGAAAGCCCAACTACGGTGCTCCACTTGGCCGAGTAGTCGCCTTACCGGACAAATGCCCCGCAGCTTCGAGGTTGGCTCCCGACCCTTGAGGTTACGGGGAACTGGCGAAACTTAGCTCCATTTGGCTCCAAATCATTTGGTTGGCAGTGGGTAGCACCGTGACAACGCGGGACCCAGTGAATTTAATTAACAATTCGATCCCTGCCACCCTTCTTCTCATCTTGAAGTCGCAACGGACATGTCCGGTTTGCGCGTTAATCAGGCAGTGACAAGTCTCTCAGGCTGTATACTGCGGGCATAATGGAAATTCCGCGTTGGCTTCGTCGTGGCGATAGTGCTGGTTGTCTTGATTGCGAACCACCTAGTAGCGGAAAGTGTGCACAGTGCTACGGCACCGGACAGAGCATGACGGGTGGTCCTTGCAGCACGTGCCGCGCTTCCGGGCGTTGTCGTTCTTGCGATGGAACGGGCATCAACAATGTCAACTTGCTGGATTTCATACCGGATTGGATTGCTCGATTGTTTGGGCCTCGGCAAAATAGTTAACGGCGCGAACAACTATGCGAAGGTCGAGTACCCACTTCTCCGGTAAGCGCGTTTATCGGGCACTGAGTCCGGTTAACGGTGACCGCCGCGCGTCCTGAGTTGAGAGTACAATGCGGTAGTAACGGCTCTAAGGGCCAGTCTGGAGGTCCTAACATGAGGAAGGTGCTTGCAGTTTTGCTCAATTCTTTGCTGATTCTGAGCGTCCCTGCGCCGTTGCTGGCGAAAGGAAAAACAGTCAAGATCACGATCAAGGGTGCTGGCCTTAATATACCGATTCAAATCTCCGATCCCAAAACTCTAGAGAATTTTCAGGTTTGGACAGGTCCGGGAACAAGTACCGCCGACAGGCAGTCATTCATCATCGATTGGGCTCAGGGTCCGGTCAGAAAACCGCCTGAGTCCTTTCGCAGATATCAAATCGCGTTCCACACAGACCCTCATGAGCAAATCGTTTACGTAGTCTATTATGCGTTCAGTACCGGCGCGGAACAGGGTTACGTATATCTGCCGGGCGAATCCGATGAATGGGCCGGACTCAATGTGCGCACGATTTTCCACGGAGTAGAGGGCAATTGGTTTCGCGCATGGAGCGCTTGGGAGCGCGTAGCAAGGCCTCTCATTGAGAAAGCAGCACCAACAGATTCAATCCAACCGCGATAACTCCTGGTTAGTCGCGTTACCGGAAACTTGAAATTCACATGGACGGTTTCCGCGTTAATCAGGAGTCGACGATCGAGAGTACTATTAGGCCGATAGAAACTCCTTTGCAGAATTTCGGATTCGGCTATGCGCTAGACTGAACAGCAGTGATTCCGAGACGGAGAATTCCATGCGGCCTGCTTGCACGATTCTGATTCTATCAGTATTGCTCATGGTGGTACCCAGCGCATTGGCACAGGAATCTACTGAAGCGTTGCCAAAGGTGGTGCAACACACCGAACCAATCTATCCGCCTCTCGCTCGCCAAACACGCATCCAAGGGGAAGTAAGCGTTAAGGTCACGACCGATGGTGAATCGGTCCGTGAGGCTGTAGCTCAGACGGGTCATCCCTTGCTGCGCAAGGCCGCTGAGGACAATGCTAAAACGTGGAAATTCGCCTCGCACACCCCACGCATCTTCAATGTGACCTTCCGCTATAAATTGATGGATAGCAGCGTAGAGGTGGAATTTCTCGACTCACCGACCATTGTCGAAATACTGGCATCTCCCCCAGAGATGAGTATCTACTACGCTGACCTTGGGCTTGGAGCATGGAAAGCACAGATAAAAAGCGCTCAAGGTAATTTTTGGCGATTGTTCGAGCTGTCCTATACCGGCGCAGATGGGGACTGGCTGAACGCAAGGACATCGAACTCAAAGGGTGAGAGTGAAGAAAGTGATTTTGGCCACAGAGAAGGAGATTTTCTAGCTTTCACCATAACCCTTAGCCAACCCGATGGGCAGCACGTGAAGACATTCTTTGTCGGGAAAATGACAGGAAACAAGATTGTTGGCACATTCGTGGATGCCGCCGGGACAAGTGGCAAGTGGACAGCCGTCCGGGTTCCTGATAGACCAAACTCCCGATAAGTCGCCTTACCGGACATTTGACGTACCAGGACTTTACTTGTCCGGTTTGCAGCGTTAATCAGGCCGTGACGGGTTCATCGCTCCGAACCGTGTGCCGGTGGCGGGACCGACTCACCTGTGATTTTCTTTTTCCACCGGCGATGCAGGAAAACGATGGCTCCAAGTGGGACGTATGCGGCTACTGTCCATGGCCCATAGAGAGGTCGAGTCATCGAGAAGCACGGTATTTGAATTGCGAGAAGTTGGTAGGTCCATTGGCCTGTTCCCCAGTTGACTGCGAATTTTCCCACGCCAACCAACACGATAATCGCCCACAGCCACTTCGGCTTCATATCCTTCGACCGAATACACTGCATAAAAACATAAAAGGCAAACAGGAGCGAGCCAACAGAGCATATCAAGGTCAAATATTGCGTTGCGTTTTTCCCAGCAAGAGTGAACTTATTGAGATTCTCCAAAGAATCTGGGATGGGATTCACATGAAAACCAACAATACTGGAAACCTCTCCCTTCTGCTGTGTTGCGATTTGAGCCAGGAGCCATTTACTCGGAAACTGGTATTCAAGGGTTATATCCGTAGTGGAATACTCTGGGCCATGAAACACATGTGCACCTACAACCTTTATCGACTCTGGAGGCTCAGCGGGAAAAATCGCAGCCATTTTGACAAGGATGTCTCGGAAGTGAGGGTCCACGATGCTGGGGTCTGAATCGTGCTCGATGTGGTCGAATTGTCCTTGCCGCAGCAGCTCGACGTAGCCTCGGGCTGCTGACTCGGCGCCGGGTGGGGTCCACTTTCTCATCAAAGTCGCTTCATCGTAGCCTACAAGGAACGCACAGAATGCAATGCTAACGAGATAGATGAAGCGCATCGTCTTGTCTCATTCCCAAACCGCTTGAAGCCAACTCAGTCTAGGTTCCGAGCACACTTCTAAGCAACGATGCTGCTTGTCCCGTGCTTTCGGTTGGTAACTCCCGATTAGTCGCCTTACCGGACATCTCTAACAATGTCGGCCCTGTCAAACTCTTTTTGGGCACACTCCTCTTTTCACTTAAAAGAGTTTTTCTTTCGTTTGCTTTCGCGTTCTTTCTTCTCTGCATCAACGACCAAGGCTCGCTCGTAATCTTGCGGTCGGATTCAGTCCGACCCATACATCTCTCCGATCAAAACTTCGACCATGATTACTTCTTCAAACTCCCATTGCAGGGAGCGGGATGCCCAATCAAGTGCACAGTGCTCTACTTCACACCATGTCCGGTAGCGAGCTGTCCCGCGTACGAACCGAACTCTAACGACTGTGAATACTCACATCCATTCCGCCACATCCAGTACAACCGAATTGCCAGCCTGCGCCCCATCGCTACTTTGGCAATGCTCTTGTGCCGACGCATCGCCAGGTGAATGTACCGACGTCTCCAGTCAGGATGGATGCGCGCCGCTGCTTGGCCCGCCTCTACCAGCAAGAAGCGCAACAAGGAACTGCCTTGCTTGCTGATGTGCCCCAATCGCTGTTTGCCGGCACTGGAATCCTCACTCGGAATCATCCCCACGTACGTGCCGATCTGCTTGCCGCGTTGAAACCGCGTCGGAGTTCCGATGATCAACACATAGGCAAGTGCCGTAAGCGGACCCACGCCAGGATGCGTCATCAGCCGTAGAGCCTCGGGTCGCTTCCTGGCTTCCCGCTCGACAGCTTTGGTTAATTCCTCAATCGTCGGATTCATGCGGTCCAGCAGCTCTAACAACTCTTGCCGACGTCGACTGGCCCAGGGAGCCAACGAGAGTTTCTCTAGCAGTGCTCGTCCTTGTTCGCTGAACAGTTTTTTCTTCCAGCGATAGCCCTCGTTCATCGCCAGCGCCTGCAACTGATTTATGATCCGCGTGCGCATCTGCACCAACCGATGACGATGCCATAGCAGTTGTCGCAGATCTCGATTCTCCGGACTCGGTACCCAGATCCGCGGAAAGTTATCTTCCCGCATCAGCCTAAGTAGAAGCAGAGCATCATTGCGGTCGGTCTTTCGCTTCTTGACTCGCTTCGCCTTGATCTCCGCGGGATCGCCCATCCAAATCTCGATACCTAGTTCTGCCAGCAGTCGCTCGAACCAGCGTGAATATCCGGTAGCCTCCATTCCTACACGCACACGGATCCCACTCTGCTGCAGGTCCCGATAAAATCGCTCTGCTTCTCCATCGCTGTGGTTCAACTGCCGTTCACCACACTCACCGGTCTCTTCCTCAAAAAATGCAATTTGCTGAAAGCTCGGGTGGTAATCTACGCCTATCAACATGTTCGGCTCCTTTCTCCCGAGCCTATGGTCGTTAAGCAACCACAGTCTACTCGGGTCGAGGAGCCGACATTGTTATGCAATCAAGTGGCCAGCAGCTTCGAGGGTTGCTTCCGACGCTTGAGGTAGTGGCCCAGCGTCGGTCGGTGAGCGCAAGAGCCAGCCTTCCCTTCGGGCTTGATGTGAAGTGATCCCAAGGAAACCGGCATGCGCGTGCGCGCATGCCGCTAGGACAAGACTCCAAGCGAGGTCTGACTTCTTGGCCGGGTCTTCCCACATATCTTTACTTCCACGCGGCCTCTTGAAACACAAGGTCTTGGAACTATGTAAAATCGTGTGCGCGCACCCCCTGTCATTGGGTGCCCCTAGGAGAGCCAATGAGGGAAATTGTTCCCCTTTTCCATCCCACGTGGGGCCGCGTCGGTGTCGGACCGCAGAACTGGGACACTTTTCAGCGCGGGTTCGCCATTGTCCTACGTAGGGGTAAGTTCGAAGGCATTGACTGGGACCCTTGGTGGAGACCGCGCCGAATCGGAGAGAAACGAAAAGCGGAAAGAAGAACGAAAGAAAGAAGAACTGGAAGCGGCCAGGTGCGAGTGCGGGCGTGCGGACCGGAAGAAATCTTCCAGGTATTGCGATCCAGAGAGACGAGGTCGCACCCGCGCCCTCGAACGGAACGCCGCGAATCTGAGAATCACACAGAGCTTAGGCGTCTGGCCGACCTTCTCGAAGAAGGTCGCAAACGCGGCTCACTGACGGATACGGCTTGTATGGTGTTGGCGGAATTTTTCCGCAGACTGTGCCTCTGTGAAGCGTACGAGCAATGGAAGACCAAATTCTCACCGCCCAGCATTTTCGAACAGTCGGGATGGTCTGAGCGTGAGCACCGCGAAAAATTCAGAGACTACGCGGCTGCTTGCTGTCTTGAGGATTTGCGCCCCGGCAGTTTGGGTTGGAGAACACAGAATTCCGGCCACATGGAATCGGTCTATAAGTTTGCAGAATTATTTCCGCTTGCTCCCGCAGGGCCGCGGCGAAAGGCCATCCGTGCTTTCATTGAGCGCCACTCTGACTTAGGCCAGATAATCAAGCTGCTTCAGCCGCAGAAACCTCTCTACCCGGTGAAAGCCTTGTTCTTGATCTGGATAAACCGGCAGGTCAAGCCCAAGCCATTCTTTGAGAATTTGAGAGTTCTACTGCTGCAACATGGGATTAAACTCTCTCCGAAACCAGGCAGCTACCGCAAACAGATCGAACGACTAAAACGAGTCGCGATGGAATTTGAGGACCGTTTCGAGAAACTTCAGGCGTGACGTGACGTGACAGAATTAGCGATTTTCCTGTGGTATCTCGCTTAAAACACACTCGATAACCTGATTCCGCGCTTTTCCCCGTGTCCGCACTAAGCCCTTTTCCCCTTGCGCTCCGAAGTGACGGTGCTTCATCTTGCGCCCGGCAGAGAAAAAATCTGCCCAACAGCCGCTGCGAAACGAACTGTTGGGCAGAAATTGAGTCGAACGATGGGCGGAGATTACTCCAAGCCGACAAAAAGTCAAGCCACTCCCCCAATCAATCCGTCTGCGGGGAACAGTCATGGCCAAGAAATACAGTTGCGAGAAGTGCAGAGCCGAGTGCCGCGATGCGGTCTACCTCAGGCTGCAACTCACCCGTTGCGGGCTTGTCAATGCAAGGCAGCAGCCAGATCGCAACGAATCCATTGTGGTCGGCCACTTCTGCAAGGGATGCCTTCCAGCGGTTGTGCGCACGGTTGCGCCCGACTACCAACAAACTTCCGCTCCGTAGAACTTAACTCTTACCGAAGTCCACGCCAGTTTGTGCGCACTCAAGAATCCGCTTTTTCTCCCGTGGCGGGTAGTTTCTGGGCGCTAAGTGTGGGCAATGCTGGCGAGCAACCCACCACCTCAGGGGCTGGGAGACTACCCGCCTCCAAGTTCCGCCCAGACAGCCCCAAGGTGACAAACGCGCCCCTCTCCCCGGAGCGAAGCGAACGGGGAGAGGCGGGGGAGAGGGGCGAGCGAAGCGCAGCGGAGCACACTTCACTTGTCAATTACGAATAAGTGAATCCGTAAGAGTTCCCCCGCGAGCGCAGCGAGTGGGGGACAGGGGGATTAAACGAGATGGCCGGCAGTTCTGAGCAAAGAGCGGGCTCTGCGGGCACGCAACCCGCGACGCATACAGCAGGGACTACCGGCCTGCTTTCTCCGCTCTATCTGAGTTGCGGTGCTCCGGCGCGTGGCTTCCTATGCGGCATCTGTCGCCGCGTGACGCGCACTCAGATCGGCGGGATACGCCACTTGTGGCGCAAACATCGGATGCGCTTTCAGTTGCTTTTGTTTGACGGCTCTCCTGCTGCTGGAGCGGAGTAAATGCGCCCCCTTCTCCCCACGCGGGGTTTGCGTGGGGAGAAGGGGCGGGGGGATGTGGGGAAGGGTTTTC
>WNEZ01002533.1_pt1 | contig 20970 bp, 16 predicted proteins | sample 5400521 | NCBI WGS metagenome assembly WNEZ01 (sample SAMN13153339, study PRJNA577476) | soil metagenome | isolation source: 120 cm saprolite under Douglas fir tree site 2 hole 1 replicate 1 | place: USA:California | collected 2015-04-18 | reverse complement strand
TCAACCGGGCCTACCTTTTGCATCCCAATGCGCTCGGGATACTGGTCAAGCACCTGTCGCAAAAACCCCTCGTTCTGCAGCAAATGGGGGCTGCAACCGTAGAGGTCAAGCATGACATGCAGCATAGAACATACCTCGCTCTGACTATGCATGATAGCGGCAAAGACGCTCCTACCGCTTACTCGAAGTATAGCTGAGGCTTTGAGAGGCCGCTTGGTTTTTCCCCATAGTTCTTTGTACGGAAACCCGGGGTATTTTCAGGTGAACGTCGCAAATTTGAGGGATGTGGATATCAATTAGAACCCAGTGTTCTGGCTCCGTACTGCAGTGTGACATTTAGAATGCCCATATACGCTTGCAGGCTTTCGCCGCCACTTACACGTATGCGTGGTAATTGATAGGGGATCTGCGCATCCTGGATAGCAGAATCAGACGTAAAGGGGTCAAGCAAAGCCCCTATATAACCATCTGCGAGGAGATCGGCCAGCACTATCTGCTGTTCATAGACAGAATCGTGATGAAAGGGCTCACCTGTAGGGTAGCAGAAGAATTGGATGAGCTGCCCGAGCTGGGATTGAAGCGTGGCTTTGGAAACAACCAGCTCTTCCTGTATAGTGGTCCCTGCTGGAGGTTGCCCCACATTGATATGGTGTACGGTATGCGAGCCTATCTGCATGCCATAGCGCTCGAGCACGCGTATCTGATTCCAGGTCAGGTAATGTCCACCGATCATGCCTGTAATGATAAAAAATACGCCGCGATAGTGGTGAGCCAGCAATGTTGGTAAGGCATCCATGTACATATCTTCGTAGCCATCATCAAAGGTAAGTATCATTGGATGCGCGGGCAGCGCTTTCCCATAGTACAGCGCGTCGAAAAGTTCGGTGAGGGTGATAGTCTGATAGCCTTGCTGCTGCAGCCAGGTAAGCTGCGCATTGAAGTCGGTGATGGTCACCGTCAGGCTATAGTCGAGAGCATCCGTTGTCGGCTGGTTAGAAACATGATGATACATGAAAATAGGAACCAGGAGCCTGGTTGCCGGGGGTGATGCTGGCACGAGGACAGGTACATCCTGGTCCGCTGGACCGGCAACCAGCACGAGCCAGCTTCCATGATCTGGCAGCAGGGCAAACAACATGTTGTTGAAAAGGCCGCTATCCAGCGCGGCGTTTGAAGGGCCGGTAAGCAGCCCACGCGGGGCAGTAGCTGCGAGAGAGACTTGCTGTGTCGCCACGTCTGGATAAACCTGGGTGGTCTCGGGATCGAGCCAGGAGAGCTGCATCTGAGCAGCAGCTTCTTTAAATGAGACCAATGTTAGTGAACCAAATTTTGCCTGTTCAAAGTGTATGAAATCATTTTCTCCCCGCCATAACTGTTGAGCAGCGGGGGCGAGCATCAACCACATCTGGTTCCAGTCTTTATGCATCATAGCATCCATGAAGCCCACCGTGACGCTGTCTATCGAAGATGATTGAGCCGGGGTCGGCGCGATTGGTACCTGCCGCACAGGCACTACAACGGTTGGTGTCGCGTTGTGTGTAAAAACATGAGCCAGCCAGCCTCCTACTGTTGTGTGTCCGGTGAGAACTTCTCCCAATAGTAACCCGGCGATCAGGATCGCTGCCAGCGATAACGGGATAAGTATGTGTGGTGCTCTGCTAAATCGCCGGCCTGGTTTAAAAGCCATTGGCAATGTTGCCTGCTGATCGGGGTGCTGCTCTAAGACCACTGGCTGCGTTGGCCGCTGCTCAACGTCTTTTTGCGCAGCAGCCATCAGCAATGTTGATCGTTGCTCCAGGTCTATTTCCTGCGTTGGCTGCTGCTCAACATCTTTTTGCACTGCAGCCATCAGCAAAGTCGATTGGTGCTCCAGGTCAACTTCCAGCGCCTGCTGCTCTAAAGAGGTCTTAATTGAGGATTCTGCTTCCATGACCCGATCCCCTGTACACACATAAGTCTTAACGAGTGCGGAAAATAACTTATCTAATCTAAATACTCATGGTTCGGTCATTTTCAGGGCGGTTTAGGAGATTCAGCCCCAAGTCGACCATAGATGACCGGTGAAACGTCCAACAAGCCTAAGATGCGCAGTTGCAACTCGGAGAGGGGGGTGAGATGCCGATGAGCTTGCTGTCCCAGCGTCACCACCGACAAGTGGATCAGCCGAAACGCTTGCAACAAGGCTTCCGCTGTCGGACGACTCGTGGTGCGCTTGGGATTGCCTGCATACAAGCCTGGCAAGCTCTCGTGCTGGTCGGCCAGGCGCTGCCGGCATCGCCCCTCCAGGATGGTCAAGATGCGCAAGGCCACCGAGAGCAAGTAAATCAGGCCCGTCGCCCGTTGGTCACTCTGCACATACATGGGCGCGAGCGAGAGCGGCTTGCCTTTCAATCGGCCAAACCCTCGCTCCACCAGGTATTCTTCGCGATAGGCCAGCACGGCCTGCTCCAACGTCAGGGTCTGCTCAGGATGATTGCTCACATAGACGCGCCATCCCAGGCGGCGCGTGGCGGCACTCACCGCGGCCTGATCCAGCTCGCTGTGCAGGTGAAAGGTGCGCTCGACTCGTACCGCCGCCGGGTGGGTCCCATACGCGCGCACCGGACGCTCTCCGACCTGCTCGTCGATCTGGAGCCGGATCAGCCCTTGGACCTGGTGCGCCTTGAGGAGCGCCTGAGCCGCTTGCTGCAACGAGTCCGCGTCGCGGTACACGGGTTTGCCTTGCTTGTGAACCGTCAATTGAGTCAAAGCCGCCTGAGCTTTGCCCAGACGTGCCTGCAAGGCGGCGGTGGCCGCCTGAGCCTGCTTGAGCGAATGCACGACGAGCCGCCGCTCCGTCCAGGTGACGGACTGGCCTTGCACGTCGCTGCTCAGCTCGATGCCCTGTTCATATCCCTCAGCGATCACCTTATCTTCGCCCTCAGCCGTGACCCGATGCACGGCCAGCAGGGGACGGTCGCCGTTCCAGACCGGCTGCAGATAGGCGTCCAACTCAGAATCGGGCACCTGCGTGTTGGTCAGGGGACACAAATAGTAGTCCCCCTGCGCTTGCACATACGCCCGCGTGGACAGCGCCGCCATCTTGCAGTCGCCCACGTAGAGGACTCCGTGTCCCGGCAAGCTCTGGCTCACCTGCTTGATCGCCGGCAGATACAACGGATCATCGGCGGCGCTGCCTGCCACCACCTGCGTCACCAGCGGCAGCCCCAGCGGATCCAACGCCGAGAGCATCACCTTGAGTTGTGGCAAATCCGGGCGGTGATCCTTACTGTAACCCAGCTGGAACAACCCCTCCTCGCTGACGCTCCAGTACCCACTGGTGGTCGTGCTATCCAGCCGCACCCGCTGCGGCTGCAACTGGTACACCCGGATGAGGCGCTGGTTGAGCGCCGTCTCAAAGCGCTGCCAGTGCTCCGGCTGGGCCAGCGCGTCCAGCACCAACGCCAGCCGGTCATCGCTCCACCAGCGTTCCTGCACCTCCTGGCCGCTACACGCGCGCAGCGTCTGCTCTCGATGCGCGACCCAGCCCTGCACCTGATTCATGCGATGGTCCCCTTCCGACAAGAGGTGCGTCAACCAGACCACGGTCGTCCAGCCCAGGCTCGTTCCCTCCCAGTTGCCATGGGGCTTGAAGTAGCTATCCAGCAGGTCTGCGATGCCCATCCTCTCGCTTTGGGCCAACAAGAGCGGTATATCATCCACTCGTTCGGTCGTGACTGTCAATGCTTCTGTCATGCCGACAGCTTACCGCATTTTCAAAATCTTGTCACCATTTGACCGAACCATGAGTAAATAACGAACCAATCCCTGAAAGATTGCGGTAGCGGCTACAAGTGGTGACTGAAAATCGGCTTGAGGGCAGGATAGAGCGCGCGGTACTGCTCATAGGCCCGGGTATAGGCGCCCTCGAACTCCGGGCGAGGCTGGGTATGGTCTACGACGCGCACCGTTGCTTCGCAAGCCTGTTGTACAGAAGCATATATTCCACCGGCCACACCCGCCAGGAGCGCCGCACCAAAAGCCGGTCCCTCCTGGGCATTCGTAGTCACTAACTCGACACCGAGCACATCGGCAATGATTTGCCGCCAGGTGTGGCTCTTTGCGCCGCCGCCGGTGGCGCGCATCTGTTCAAGCTCTAAACCCTGCTCGCGGAGAATGGCATAGCAATCTTTCAGGCTAAAGGCGACTCCCTCTAAGACGGCGCGAATAAGATGGCGCCGGTCATGGCTGGCTGTAAGGCCAATCCAGCCTCCGCGTGCATAAGCGTCGAGGTGCGGCGTGCGTTCGCCCTGGAGATAAGGTAAAAATGTGAGGCCATCGCTGCCCGCAGGAACACCCTCGGCTTCTTTTACTAGTAATTCATAGGCATCGAACCCTGTCCAGCGCTCCAGGGCACTTTCGGGGAGGCCAATGTTATCCCGCACCCAGCGCAGCGAGAGGCCCGCGCCCTGGGTCACCCCCATCAAATACCAGGCACCCGGCACGACATGATTGAAGGTATGTACCCGCGGAACAGGTCCGGAAACATCCACCTGGGGAGTAGCGGCATAGGCAAGCAAGACGCCGCTGGTTCCGATTGAGACAAGCGCCCAGCCAGGGCGTACCACGCCGTTGCCTACAGCGCCGCAGGCGTTATCGGCTCCTCCGCCGGCCACGGGCGTTCCGGGCAACAGGCCGGTCAGTTCGGCAACTTCACCGCTAATGGTGCCGCATACGACATCAGCGGCTACAACGGGCGGTAGGAGCGAGGGGTCAAAGCCTATGGCCTCCAGGACTTCGCGTGACCAGATGCCATGTTTCACATCTAGCAAGCATGTTCCGGCTGCGTCCGATATTTCCATAGCCAGTATACCTGTCAGGCGAAAGCGTATATAGTCTTTAGGCAGGATAATGGTGCGCGTGCGAGCAAAAATCTCAGGCTCGTTGTCGCGTACCCACAGCGCTTTAGGAGCGGAGAATCCAGGCAGCGCGGGATTGCTGACAAGCTCAATCAGGCGAGATGCGCCTACCTTTTCAGTCATCCAGCGGCACTGGGCTTCGCTGCGTTGGTCTGCCCAGATGATGCATGGTCGCAATACCTTGTATGTTTCATCCAGCAGCACCACGCCATGCATTTGACCCGAAAGCCCGATGCCGCGCACGTCTGCCGGTGTAACACCATGTTGTGCGCCGTTCGCAAGGCAGCTACGTGTAGCGGCAAGCGTCGCCTGCCACCAATCTTCAGGATTCTGTTCCGCCCAGCCTGGTTGGGGATGAAACAGGGGGTAATCGACAAAGGCCGATGACAGCACATGTCCATCATTGGCCGCGAAGAGTGCGGCTTTGACGCCGGTCGTACCAATATCGATGCCGAGAAGTGCCTGCATATCCGTGCCCCTTTATCTGGTTTCATGCCTTCCTTGAGAGTTCTGGCTTTTTCGAATAGTCGGTGATCCCCAGCCTGTTACCGAATGGGTCCTCGAACTCTGCTGCCAGGCCCGTGTTGATTTCATACGGCTCTGAAAGGAAGTTCACGCCTTTCGCCTTGAGTTCTGCATAAGTCGCTCGCACGTCATCTACTTCAAACAAGATGGACGGTTTTACGCCCGGGTGGCTCCTGAGAATGATGGCCGGTTCCTCATCACCTACGCGAAAAGCAAGCAGGCCATACGCAGAAAAATCAAACTTGACCGCTAAGCCTAAAACCTGCTGGTAGAACTCGCGCCCTTTTTCGAGGTCAGCAGCAGGCAGGAAAAAGTTATCATAGTTTTTCAACATGTCAGTTTTTCCTCTAGCCTCGTTTACGCTGTGAAATAATGCGCTCGGTATACGCCTTATCCAGGCCCATTGCCTCATAAACGATGCGATAGCCCTCGACGGCGTCGGCGTGAGAACGAGACTCTGCCAGTGCCTCGCGGTCGATCTTGCGTGCGAGGTCGTCAATAAATGCCCACTGCAGCGCGGCGCGGCGCACTGCCGCCACCTGGTCCTCGGTGTACGGGTAGAGGTCGTAGCCGATGCGCTGGCCCTGAGCACCGTAGTCTACGTCCTGCAGGGTCATGGCCAGTTCGAGGGTTTGCATGAAAAAGGCGGCGCCGACCATGTTATCATCATCGAATGTGCCCCAACCCGAGTTCGCATGCTGGTGGCCGAGTTTGCCCTCGCTATGCAGCAGGGCGGCGTACTCTGCCAGGTTCTCGCCGTTCATAATCAGGTGCTGCCAATCCATGTTGACCTGCAGGCGGGAAGTATCAACGCCCAGGCGCCGCACGCGATCAATGGTATAGAGGGTGGCGGAGATATTGCGCATCAGGATGTTCATGGCAGGCTCGCTATTTTTATGCTCCAGGAAGACGGTTACGCCCTTGGAGGCGGCGTGTGCGACAACTTCGCCTACTCCGCTTACGAACCAATCCCAGGTCTGGGCGTAATCGCGCTGGAAGTTATAGTTGTAGCCTTCCGCGCCAGGCCAGATGATGAAATGTGCTCCAAGGGCAGCAGCAAGCTCTACCCCGTGTTTGAGCGTTTCTATGCCCTTGCGGCGCAGCGCAGGGTCAGGGTTGATAAAGGCTCCCAGCTTGTAGGTCGCATCGGGATGCAGGCCGGCGGCGAGGCAGTAGATATCCATCGGCCCTAGCGCTGCTTTGATTGCGTCAACGGTGTCTTCGTTGATTTCGCCAGGGTAGTGGTATTCCAGGCCGTCGACAATGTCGGCCAGGCCAGCGACAACGCGCCGTGTGCGCGTCACCATGTCTTCGTGAACTACTTCCGGGTGGTAGCCTCCCGGTACGAAACGTGTGGCATTGGGTCCAAATGCCCAAATACCGACGCTGTTTTTTACTTGAGCGCTATCCATCTTTTGCTCCTTTACATGTAGCCAATTGACGAATTATCCCGCATCCGGCGGGCTAGTAACAACTGTTATGATGATTGTATGCTAAAATTCTCTTTCTTGGAATAGCCCCGAACAATAGAGCGTTTTATTGTACTGCACTTTGCTTTGATGTTGAGATCAACCAGGGCAGAACGTCTATTAAGACAGAGAATTGAAGGAGATGAAATAGATGATAGATACTCTCACAGACTCTGTCGAGACGCTCTATGCCCTGTATCACAAAGATATCGTGAGTTTCTTTGCGGATCATCTTGCTGATCGAGAAACTTCCTGGGATCTCTGCCATGAAGTGTTTTTGCGTCTCCTCCTGACGCTCGCATCAGGCACAAACCTGAAACACCCACAGCGATGGCTCATGCGCGTTGCCAAGAACCTGTTGATCGATACCTACCGTCATCAACAAACGGCACGAGCGGCGAATCTTCCTCTCCATTCACATGAAGTAGCGATGCTCGCCAGCGACGCCACAACGTTCAGGACACTGCTCGAACGCGAAGATATGCTTCAAATCATCGTGGAGACCTTCCAAACCCTGCCAGAAAAGTACCAACGTCTGCTCTACTGGCGGGAAATCGAGCGCTTGCCTCTCCAGGAGATCGCCCTGCGTACCGGAACAACGGAACCTGTGCTCTCAACCGAGTTATGGCGCGCCCGCAAGCTCCTCCAAAAGGAGTACCACCGGCGGCGTTTCAAAGACCTTCTTCCCTCCGACGAAGAGATTTTTGAGCACCTCGATGCCTTGATTCGCTTCAATCTCACGGCCTCGCCAGAGGAGCAATTGCGGCAGCTTGAAACGCACGAACGGGACTATTTTGAGCGGATCGCACCCGCCTGGGATGCCTATGTCGCGAGCGCCTACGAGGCCGAGCTCCAGGAACGGCTCACCAGGCTTCTGCCCTGGCATCAAGGTATGACTGCCCTCGACGTGGGCACAGGTACAGGCTACCTTGCAGGGATGATGGCTCCGCTTGTGGGGGACGTGATCGGCGTGGATTGCACGCCCGCCATGCTCACGCGTGCTGGAGAGAAGATGGCCCAGGCCGGCTTTCAGCATGTCTCATTCCGCGAGGGGATGGCTGAGCGCCTCCCACTCACAACGGCTTCCGTCGATGTCGCGATGTGTCATATGCTCCTGCATCACGTTGTAAGTCCTCGAAACGCCGTGGCTGAACTATGTCGCGTGGTGCGCCCCGGTGGCTACGTGCTCATCATCGATGCGCACACGCACAGATATCATTGGACCCCTGAAGCCTTCGGTGATTTGCACTATGGGACCGATCTCAGGAAGCTCCAGAAGCACCTGAAAGCTTTGCAGGTGAACATACTGCAGGTAGAAGATGCGGGCATCTCCCATTCGGGAGTCTCGGTGGGCAACGATGCAACCTTTGCGAATTTTCTCGTTCTTGGGCAGGTGACTGAGCGAGCCACAACGACCAGGACAAGCACACGGCGGAGATACCGCAAGGAAGTATGACGTGGATCACAAGCCTGCAGGCGCTCCTCCTGAGCGGGATTCGCAACGGCTCCGTCGCGTGCTCACACTCCGCGAAGCGGTCGCACTCGGTATTGGTGGCACGATTGGCGGCGGAATCTTCGTGCTGGTCGGCGCGGCAGCAGGACGCGCAGGGCCAGCAGCGCTCCTGGCCTTTGTGCTCGCCTTTGGCGTGTCCTTGCTGATCGCGCTGCCCTATGCTGAACTCGCCTGCCGCTATCCCCTGGCTGGAGGAGGATACGCCTTCGCCCGCGCCCTGCTTGGTCCACATTGGGGCTTCTTGATGGGCTGGGGGTATTGGGGAGCTTATATCTTCATCAGTGGCTACGTGACCCTTGGGTTTGGGGGATACCTCCACACGTTGACGGGCCTGCCTCCTGTCCCTGGCGCGCTCGCTCTGATCGGGATCTGCACCATCATCAATCTTGTTGGTGTCCGGCTCTCCGGCCTGGTACAGAGCCTGGTGATCGGATTGGCAATGGCTGCGCTGCTTGGCTTCAGCATAGCCGGTCTGTGGCACATCCATATTGAGCAGTTCACACCATTTTTACCATTTGGACTCGGTGGCGTTGCTATGGCTGCCCTGCTGGCCTTCCTGGCCTTCGGCGGCTTCGACATGGTAGCAGCAGCAGGAGAGGAGATCGCTTCTCCAGAGCGTAACCTGCCCAGGGCGATCCTGCTGACGCTGCTCGTGGTTCTGGGCCTTTATTTGTTGGTCACGTTCGTGGCTCTTGGGGTACTCCCCTGGAACGAGCTGGGCATATCATCCGCTCCCCTCGCCACGGCGGCAACCCGCTTTCTCGGCTCCACTGGTCTGCAGTTCACGGCAGCAGTAGCGATGCTGACGACAGCAGCAACGAGCAACGCGGTGCTTGTCGTCACGTCGCGGGTTGCTTTTGCAATGGCCCGTGATGGCTTGCTCCCCGGCTTGCTAGCCCGCGTACACCCCGCGACGGGAGCGCCCTGGACAGCAGTGTTGCTCAATGGGATCTTGCTGGCCCTCGTCGCCCTCACCGGCTCGGTGGGGCTGGCGGCTGCCGTGGGTGGCTTCTTGTACGTGCTGCACTTCCTGTTCCCGCTGCTCGCTCTGGTAATCCTCCGCCGGCGAGGTGGGCCATCGCCAGCGTTTCGCACACCCGCTCCACGGGTCATCCTCCCGCTCGCGTTTGGAGGATGTCTGTTGTTGCTCGTAACCAGTGGATGGACGGGCGTGTTGGGTGGTTTCGGGTGGCTCTCCGTTGGGCTGCTCGCCTATGGAGTTGTGTACATCGCCAGGGGAGAGAGGCGCCAGTAATGATCGCGCACTACACGCTTACCCCCTGCACTGGCAGGTTCACCAGCTTTACGCTTTTTTCCCACAATTGGCGCTGCAGTGATTCATCATAAGAAATCGGCGCTGACCGCTGGGGAATACCCTTTACAAAGTATTTGTCCGTGACACCCTCCACCTCGGGTGACGAGGCCAGGTAGAGCGAAGTTTTTGCCCCCTCTTGCGGGCTGATGCCAAAGGCGAAGATGAGCCTGGTCATTATGCGACTGGCAGGTCCCATGCCACTTTGCCCGATGTTTGTCGCCACGAAGCCAGGATGCAGGCAGTTGGCCGTCACCCCTGTTCCCTGCAGCCTGCGTGCCAGTTCATAGGTGAACAGCACAACGGCAAGCTTCGATTGCCCGTAGGCACGCATGGACCTGTAGTGGTGTTCCGCCTGCAAATCATCCAGCTTAATATAGCCCGCTTCATGCGAATTAGAACTGACATTGACAATCCGTGCAGGCGCGCTGGCTTTGAGCACATCGAGCAGCAAATTCGTCAGCAAGAACGGTGCAAGATAGTCCACGGCGAACGTCATCTCAAGGCCATCCACAGTTGTCCGTCGTCTCAACACAAACAGGCCTGCATTATTGATCAGCACGTGTAGTTGTGTGTAGCGTTGCTGAAAGTTCTCCACGAGTTGCCGTATGGATTGTTGCGCTGACAGGTCCGCCAGCAGGAGATCGACAGCATCATTCCCACTTTTCGTCTTAATCTCTGCCTGTGCTGCCTCACCCCTGGCGCGGTCGCGGCAAAGCAACGTCGCAAAAACGCGCAACATCAGGAGGAAGCAACTGAAATTGTGACCGGTCTTCGTATTCGGGTGTCGGAGGCCAGACTGTTGCTTTTACTCCTAAAATGAGCAATGCGCTGATTTTATCCTGTTGGGTTATCTGATAGGTTGGATCATCTAAGTATGGTCGTTGTGACGCGCACCAGGCTTCAAACCTATCAAGGGCTGCGAGAATTTTTTTCTGTTTTTCCTCGCTATTGGCGACACCATGTAACAATTTTTCTTTTTCCCGCTTGTCATGTTGATGGGTGGTCAAACGAGCTTGCAGTGCTTCCATGCCGTCTTTGTCGTTAGGATCGGCAACTTCAGCGAGCTTGTAGAGGTTGGCAATACTTTTGTTGATCTGGTTAATATCTTCCGCTAAATCCTGCGAGTGGTTACGCTGAACGATCTGTTTTTTCATCGCTAATACATGGTCACGAATAAGCTGTGGATCGCGGATATAGGGAACGGCAAACTTCCACGCGCCGTCATCAATCGTGTGGGTGGCGATTGCTACATGGTGATGATGCAGTGTGTCTTCAATGCCCTGATTAGTCCAGCAGCGGTAAACCGGCTTATCGGGAATTGTCCTGTCGGAACGGATATTGTTAAAATGCTTTACCTGCATCCGTCTCTTACATATGCCGCAATACACCATGCCGCGCATTGTCGTATCCTGCGGGTGTCTGTTATTGCGGGCTGACATCTCCGCGTTCACGGTAAGCTGTATCTGCACGCGCTCAAATGTGTCGGGGTCAATGATTTGCGGGTAAATGCCATCGGGAAGTTTTATAGTTCCTTTGACCGGATAGTTATGTACTCCTTCCTCTTTTGTATAGCGGCCATTATGCCCGTCCCCGGTGTAGTTGTTGTTTGAGAGGAGTTGTCTGATGGTTCGCCTGTTCCATGCCTCTTTGCCCTGTTGCGTTGGAATACCCATGCGGGTTAATGCAAGCGCAATCTGGCGGCATGACATGCCTTTTAAACAAGAGTCATAACAGAAGATCACTACCCGCACTTCTGTCCATTCCTCGCCTCCAACAACGGCAATCACTTTCAGGTTCAGCTCGTATCTTCCTTTTACATACTCGGTTGTATCCGCAAACGTGTACCCATAACAACGACCCCCCTGGCCGGTAAGTGCTTTTTCTGCGCGGTGCTGTCTGCCTCTGGATGTTCTGATGTGGATTTTCTCAGCTTCAAGCTCTCCTAAAAATCCTTGCAGCGCAAAAAGTAATCTTCCTTCGGCGGTATCCTCAAACTTCTCAGTGATTGACTCAAGTTCCACATGGAAGCGTTTGAGGTATTCCATGACTGCATATTGCTCTGAGGATTTGCGGGCAATTCGTAAGAACTCAGTGCAAAGGACAATATCAAACTCCCCGCGCTCCGCGTCATCCCAAACTTTCATAAGTCCAGACCGTTCCCAATAGGGGTATTTGAGCGCGGAGATGGCGTCAACATACAAAAGTTGGTCAGGACATTCATAGCCCTTTTTTTTGGCATATTCCGAAAGAGCATCGGCCTGAGCCTTCAATACTTCGCTGTCTTTTTTAGAGGGGTCGCTGTTTCTTACGTAGCGTGCTGCTACTAACGTTTTTTGCCGTTCCATGCGGTAAAACTCCTTTGATGCTTCATACATCGAGGCAGGTTGGTGTATGGTGGTATCTTCCTTCGGGGCATAAGGAGTTTGGCCTATGGTGGTTTTTTGGGATTGGAACATGAAAAGCTCTCTCCTGCACATGGAGAGAGAAAGTTATGAGGTCTGTGCGGTGAGTAGAACCTATGTAAGTTATACCGTAAAAATCTCATCGGTGCAAGCCTCGTTATATTCCCGCAAGTATCACAAGATGAATGTATTGAACGTTCTTTGGTAACTTTGTATCATCTGACCATTGGATTGATGCCCGCTCTATGCCTGGCAAGGATGAAAGAAGCTGTAGAGCTTTTTCTTTTGTCTTTCCGGCAACTATTTTTTTAATATATTGCTGTTCCTGGGAGGCAAGAGCATAGACCCATGTACCGGTAGATGAAAACGATACAACCACTTTCTTATTTTGCGCTGTTGCCTGGGTTACGCTTACCTGTGGATCTCCAAGTTCGCTGTAACCAGTTCCTACCTTTTTCTCTGCCTGGATGATGAGAAGCTGCATAACTCTGGTTTCTAATTGTTGTGCATTGTAGGCTACTGCGCTGCAAGTCTCTGACACGGTTACTTTTACCTGGGTTGCTTCCTGCCCTGTCTGGTGATCGGCGGTGGTTGTTGAGGTGCAAGGATTTGTTTGTAACGCTTCGCCTTTTTTCAGTTCTCCTTGTAACGCTCCCTGCATACTTTGCATAAGGGTAGGTTTTAACGATCCGGCGGTTGTATCAATGTCGCTTTTTGCGACGGTTTGAAAATTACGTTCGTCCTGGCCGCCACTAAATGAAGTCGTATTTACTACTTTTATTGCTGTCGCGCAACATCCTTGATTGATGTCATATGCTGGTATATTGCCGTTTGAACCTGTATTAATAGCATGTGCGCTCACTGTTGCTTGACCAACTTGCGGGAGGTTCGCTGCTGGTATATTTGCGTCTGCGTCGGTTACTATTTGCTCTCCGCTATTGCCGGTTAACATAGTGCCTGCTGGAATGAATACGCTGTTGAGTTGTCCGTTATAAAAGGTTATACTTCCCTGCGCTTGTCGTGGGTCTTGATGCCCTTTTCCGGTTGTGGGTACTGTCTGCGATTGGCTTATGGTGATCGGGTTTAACAATCTCCCTAGCTGCAATGTGCCGGTAAGAGAAAGCGTTTGTGATTTTGGAATAATGGTGAGTGTTGCAATTGGCGGGTTAAAAAGTATGTAAAGCTGAAATATGATACAGGATAGAGGAATAAGGACACTGAATAGTAACGCACTGATTGCTACCGGATCGGGGGTATTTTTTGGGTGCTTCGTATGTATTGGGGTTGTGTCTAGCGGTTCTTCTTCTATTGGGGTTCTGGTAAAGAGCACTCCCCCGCCCGCTACAGGGTACACATGGATAATTTCTCTTTCTTCTCCGTCTCCGTCTGGTTCGTTGTCCTTTCCACCTGACACCTGTGGCGTATCAAGAACATGAATAACATCTTGAATATTTGCGGTGAGATCGTACTGGTTGTGGTCTTTACTCATGACATCCTCTCTCGGTTTTGGGGGGATTGCTCCCCCCTGGTTTGTCTTACAAGCTGACGTGTTCCCCTGCTTTGAGCGGTCTAAATTGTCCGTTTTGGTTAATGTAGACAACGGTTTGATCTTGGATATGGATTTCCATATCAAGTAACCCGTCGCCGTTTACGTCTTTAAACGTCAAGGTTACGGGGGTCAAGTCCTGACTGTCTCCAAACAGGGTTGTAATATTGTAAATTCTCGCCTTTGAACTATCCCCCCCTGGCAGTTCAATAACGATGATATGACGGTTGAGGTTCACGGCTATGAAATGGGTAGGGTTGGTTGCGCTATCGCTGTGTCCTACCGCTCTATCTGTTTGATAGGTGCGCGGGCGGGAATACTGCCAGTCGTCAATGGTTGTCTTTCCCCATGCAGAAACGTAGCTTATCCCTACCCACAAGAAAAACATCACGATCATACCTAGCCCTAGCCATACAAGCGGGTGAAAGCGAACGCGAGTATGTCCTTTTCGTGGTTTTGGTCTTGGCCGTTCTGTTTCTATCTCCTGTTCTGCAATGTCGTTTGTGTAGACTACTCGTTGTCCTTGAGTGGCTGCTTGAGCGGTTGCGCTCTTTCTTCGCGGAATGTGTTGTACTTGATCGGGATGAAATTGGTATTGAGCGTTGCCTTGTGGTAGGTTGGTTGCATAGCGGCGGGTGCTGGTTGGCATACGCGGAGGCCATACGTCGCCGTTGCCGTCTATGTCTGCGGGGTCGTATTCTTCGTAGTCTTCTTCGGGGATACCTGCGGTTGTATGCGCTGCTGGTCGGTTTCGTTGTCTTGCTTCTTCCCGCGCTTGATGCCTTGCTTGACGTGCTAATTCAGCAGGGTTATATTCCTTTCTTGGCAATACCTGGGCGGTGCGTGTTGCTCCTGACTGCCTTTGTCTAACTGGCAGTTCCCCGTCAACATATGCATAACCGCGTTTCGTGGGGTCATACGGCATACTATACCCCACTTTCCGGCGGCGTATGCTCTGTGCAGAAAAAGGGTTTTGCCTCTTTTACTGGTGGTTGTGGTGTGCAACCAGGGCAAAAACCTTTTATCCCACACACGCTACAGACTTTCAAACCTGTTATCCCGAAATATTCCCAGCTATGCCCTTGCATAGTACAAATTCCGTCTATGTGAATAAAAGTGGATGCACTAAGAGATGTCTTACTCGGTCTGCGCTGCAAGGGTATGCAGTCTTCCAGTTCTCCCCATAGGTTTTGTTGCATGTGGCTCTCTCCTTGACGTGGGTGCTTCCATATGCGTTAAATGCACATGGAAGCCTAAACTACCTAACAGGGCGTTTCGTGGTTTCTCGCTGTCTCCCGTGTTCCTGCATGGGAGACAGAACAGTATCACCCTCTTTCTTTCGTCGCTCTCTCAAACAATTCTAGGGGGACAATAAGCAGACAATTTTTTATCACTTGCTCTAAGTAGCCGGAATTACGTTCACTTAAATTATTTTACTCGGAATATGTCAAATTTTCAAGGCTATTATCCACATATTTTCAGTTCTATGAAAGAATTGACGGTTATCTTGATGTAGCTTATAATGGCTTAAAATCTGTGGAGTTGCTAACATGACACAGTGGTTATCTGTTGAGGATATAGCAAAAGAACTCAACGTTCCCCTAGATACGGTACGCTACTGGATACGATCAAAACGGCTTCGGGCGTATAAACCTGGCAAAGAGTATCGCGTGAAGCGTGAGGATTTAGACCGTTTCCTAGAAGATAGTACCAATAGAGATGAGGACGTTGAGCATAAGGAATAATTGTATTTTTTGGTGTGGGGTTATGGTCGTCTGGGCGGCGTCCGTCTTCTTCCTGGTGCTGGTAGTTTCATGGGTGTTGCTCGTTCATGGTTGGTTCTGCGCTCTGGTTGTGGGACGTATATACCTTTAAGGTTTTCCCTTGTGAGCAATATTTCAGATAGCGAAAATCGCGTCTTTTTTCCTCACTGAGCCGCTCTGTTTTAATATTTATCAGACGCATTAATGGTTCATCTTCAAAAGGCGATGATTGCATAGAAACTCTAATCTCAACCTCTTCTAATGACCTTCCGTCTTCTGGATCAACAAGTAAATGTCTTCCTGCTTGTCCAGGTCTGATAAGAAATTGCTCGCCTAATGCTATAATTGGTTCTGTCTTATTTAAGTAAGTATGATTTCTCACCTCTAGTATCTTATCTGGCGGATCATCTCTTACCCGTGTAGTACCAGCTTGAATAGAGAGACCACTATTTGATCGAAAAACACTAAACCCGCGCCGCTCTTCTTTACCCTCTTCATACTCTTCTGCTGCTAGTATCTCCTTCCACCTAGTAAACTTCTCAAAAAATCCTTTGAATAGTTCTTGGTAGTAATCATAAGCTGCATCTTCAGGTGTAAAGAATTGTGAATGTGATGGCTGCTGTACTATATCACTATCATCACTACCTACTATTGCTAGTGGTGCTTCTTTTCTTCCCCCTAATTGGTGAGTTTTCCGTGGTGTCATAAAGCGGGGATAATTATAGCAATTTGCTATAAGACTATCAAGGCTTACCACTCAGACGTTTATTGGAGCAAAATTAAATTTGACATAAGGCTCTGCATTGTTGCGAAAGCCATTTGTTGATCTGTATAGAAATCTGAAGGGTCTAAAAAACGATCAAACTCTCCTGACCGGAAAAGCGACCCCCATTGTTCATCCCATTCTTCCCATTTTACAACTAAACGGCCTTTCTCGTCTCTCTGTATATACTTTTTTTTAAGTTTATCTCTTTTCTTTATTATTAGTCTCACAAAAAAACTTTCAAATATTGATCGTTTTATTCTCTCCCTATCGTCTTTATCAGCTAGCATTTCAAGTATCTTATCAAAAGTTGCTATTTCACTCTCAAAATAATGTTTGTATTTTTCTCCATATTCATCTTTGTATTGTTTTAGCAATCTGCCATAACTTTCATTAAAATATAATATCCAGCCAATACTATCATCATTATCATTAAATTCTAATCTGCTGTAATATCTTTCCTCGTAGTGTTGGAATACACTTAATGTTATATTGTGATCTCTTGCTAATAGCAGGGCGTAAAAATTAATAAATTGATCTATCATTCTCTCAGCATCTTCCCCCAGTAAATTACGACGGGCATAATCACGCAAAGTCTTATGTCCGATTTCTATTTGTTCGTTTTCAAAGGTTAGTAATAAGCATTCTCTTAGGTCATTTACAATTTTAATGAAGGCTGGTATCTCGGTTGGCAAATTATCGACGCTACCTAATGCCATAACTTCCGCAATACTGCATTTTGTAGGAAAAATAGCTAACCAGCGAATAAGGGTTTGCTGTCGCTCATCATCCTTCTTTAGAATGTCATAACTTCTCCCAATTACCGCATCTAGCGTATTCTGCTGGGGGTTATCGGGATTAGAGATTTCTAACTTTTGTAGTAACCCTTCTTGAAGCCATTTATATGCACCTTCAACGCCTTTCAAGCTTTTAATCCATAACGCCGCGACCTGGATCAACAGTAGCGGGATACCACCAAGAGCAATGCACAATTTTGCTGTTGTTTCTGCATTATTCTCCGTGATTGTTAAAACTTTTTTATCACCTGTGCAATTGCGATTTGCGCTTTCAAGAAAGAGTTTCACCGCATCATATGTCTGTAGCTTCTTTGGTGGGAAGTGTATTGTTTCTGGAACTTTAAGGGGTTCTACAGGATATTCGTTTCTATTCGGTTCAGTACGTTGACTTGTGGCAAGAATAGTAACATGCGTATGGGTTTTTAAAAAAGCGTATATTGCTTGCGTAAAACCGTTAATCTGCTCACAATTATCAAGAATGAATAGTATTTTTCTCTGTGTTGGCATACCTTTAATAGCATTGGTAAGTGACTTGATTACTTCATCAGAACTTCTTACTTGTGCTAATGGAAACTTGCGTACAAAATACTCTTGTGCTTGAGCTTCTATTTCAACTTGCCTCGCAAGCTCGGTTTTACCTACTCCTGGCAGTCCAACAAGCACAAGAAAGTGTATGCCTTCATTTCGGAATTTGTTTAGAATTTTTCGTATATCCTGCTCGCGTCCAATAAGGAGTAACTCATGTCGAGTACGACGATACTTTTGCTTCTCAATACGTGCTTCCTGCTTAAGTTCAGGTTCTTTATATCCAAGTTCAATAATAACCGCTTCCCCGTCTTCTCCATGCTCATCACAATATTCCTCTAATGATAACCCCTCATAGCCTTTTGCTTTACAAAATTTCTGAAACCAGTATTTTGCTTTTTTCCGATCCTCACATATATCAAAGAGTAAAAACCCTCTTAACAAGCGCAGAAAGTTATTATCATTCCATTGGTACTCATCATCACCTTTTATCATTCGAGATATGGTAGTCGGGTGTAACTTAATTCCTGCTTTTTGAAGAGCGTTTTTCTGAATACCACTACTTTCAAATGCTTCATCTACATCTCTTCCAAGCTTCTTGAATAGCTCTGCTCTATTAGTTTGTTCCTGTAGATCTTTTCGAGGTCTAACCATTTCTTCACCTGGGGACTTTACAACTCTTTAGAAAATTTACTCGCGTGCTTGAGCTATATCGGAAATAATTGACTCACTGGTGCAAGTGTACCAGCTAGAACAGTGCTAAACAAGTTTTACAGGAAGGAGAGAGTTATGAGGTCGCTGGCTGCTGCGTCTATCCTCGCTACTGGTGTTCGCAACGGCCAGCGCGGTGAGTGTTTCCGTTTAGCCGTTTGTTGCAGCATAGAGGTACACAGAAGACATTTAACAACTTTTGCCGCTATGCTGTCAATCACCTACAGTAAAGGAGAAGTTGACAAACTCATGAAGTCTCAACGCACAAAACTAGTAAACGCTTACTATTGGCTGTATGGTAACGCTGTGTATATTGTTTTTTTATTGCTGATTGTAACTTCCTGCGGGCTTCCTGGTCTTGACACGTCGGTTCAGAAGAACCCTGACCCGATGCCCTCGCCCATAGTTGCAAGCTTTACCCCTGCCAGGGATATGCAATTCTGCGGGGACACAAAACCCCTTGTTCCCGATAGTCTTTTCAAGTCTGCTGCGGCTCTGGTGGCCGACATGCTTGATAGCAGCATCAATGTGAATGAGGGTCGTATCGAGGTGTTCATTTCCTACATTGTCGGGTCTGACAGTTACCTCAAAGATGCCTTTTCCTGGTCGGTAGACTCGATACCAAACGATCCGGCTGAGCCACTTCTTACCCCTACGCCGAACGCGACAAAGGTGAAAGGCAGTTCATACGATGTAGCAAACGCGCAGTCTACGGCGCAAGCGGTTAATGATGCAATCTCAAGTAGTTACTACAAGCAACTAAACGCGAACCATGCGCTACTTGCCTCTGCCCGCGCTACGATGAAACGGTATTCGTCAAGGCTTCGTTCCCTCTCAAATATCAATTCTCCCGCTCTTGAAGATGTCGGAGGTTGCCTTCTGAGTGCCTCTTCCCGTATGGCCGGATTGAAAGGCCGGAAAACGATCATCCTCTCAAGCCCGTTAGCTGAAGATGCACGCGCGATGCCTTTCATTGACTTATCGGGAATTTCCATTGAGGTTATCAATTGGCAATGTGTTTTTAGTAGCGCGTCTGCCTGTATTACCTCTCGGAACGCTTGGGATGCAAGACTACGCAGTTTTGGCGCAGTAGTGTCTATTCGTGATCCGCAAGAGAGCCAGGTTGTGAAACCTACATTCTAGTTCTAAGGAGAATTGCAATGTTTCACCTATCCCCTGTTGTTATTGCCGTCCTGGTTGTTGTAGCAGGTTTAATTCTGCTCTATCTCGTAGCGCGTAAATTTAAAAAATTTGGTCATGCGGTTGCCTTTGTCTGCGCTATTGCGGGTAGCGTTCTTGTTACGCTGTCCTATCACATGGCTGCTGCGGCTGCCTGCTGCCATAGAGCGTGTGAAACTGCCCTGAAAAGTATCAATGATACTGGTGAGTGGACAATGCGTGATTTCTTGGAAAAACTCCAAGATTTCTCAGTGGGCTTTCTGGTGATTTTCGGTGAGGCTGTTCAAGTAACTGAGGTCTTGCCTTCAATGTTCCAGGCTGCTGTAGTAAGTTTGCCGCCAATTTTTGAGCTTTCATCAGCCGCGCTATTCATTTTGACAAGCATTATGTTTGCCGAAACCGCGTTCAATGCCTGGCGTGGCGTTGGGTTGTTTCGTGGCAAGGGTAAACTTTCGCGCTTTATTGTCGGCTTCCTGGCTGTGGTTCTGGCGGTTTTTAGCTGCGTAGTGAACTACTACTTCTACGTTTACAGGGGTAAAATCTTAGCGCATCAGCCTGTAACGGGCATGACCCTGTATATCATGGGCGGTTTAGGTCTTGAAGTGTCGGCGGTTGCTCCGTTTTGCTACCTTGCCGTGAAAGAGGGTAGCCCTGCTGTGGTTGCTACGTTGATGTGGTTTGCGGAAAAAACATTTCAAACCGTTCATGCCGCTGCTACGTTTCTCCCTGACTTCTTGGACACCCTCGCGCTGCATCTTTCTTGGGGTGAATTTGGGGTCTACGGGAGACAGGTAGAACGCGATCCGCATAAATACCCGTCGCTTTTTGGTTCTGCGTCTGCGAATTTACAGCCTGGTAATACGAGAGTTGTAGAACTGCCCGAACACGCGGCGTCAATGGACGCTGATACTGACGATGACAACGTACAGATTTTTCCTGTACTTACCCCTGCATTGGAGGAAAAAATGAAAAATAACCCTGATTGTAACGCCTCGATCCTTTTTATCGGGACGTATGGTAGTAGGCTTCGGCCTTCTGTTGTAGCGAAAATTTCCGAGCTGCACGCTACGGGTACTATTCGCACAAGCGCATACATTGACCTGGCCGTGAACCACATACCTACGTCAATTGATGGCATTGTGGATATAAGCCCAACAATGGCCGAGCGTAGGGCTGCGACACTACACGGGAAGAACGAGGATGAAATTTACACCCTGTTAATTGATCTTGTCGCTGGTAAGTTGGTAACGGCGCATATGCCTAACCGTCATGTGCCAGGCGTGTTAATCGTCTGCATTGACCCCTCAAGGCTGGTAGATTTTGCGAACGCTGCCGATGCTATCAAGCGGCGTTACCCCTTACTCTCAATCCTGGTGGTTACGTCAATTTCTGACCAGGACATGAATAACCCAACTATTCACACAGGCGTTGTCGATATGCAAAGTTTGTGGGCTGAGGACATTATAGAAACGGTCTTCGTTACCTCTCCCCGCAGTTCGTTTGCATCTAGCTATGGTGAGCAAACACAACATACCTTTACTGCTGCGGCGCTGGTGTCGTTGTT
>WNEZ01002062.1_pt1 | contig 20971 bp, 18 predicted proteins | sample 5400521 | NCBI WGS metagenome assembly WNEZ01 (sample SAMN13153339, study PRJNA577476) | soil metagenome | isolation source: 120 cm saprolite under Douglas fir tree site 2 hole 1 replicate 1 | place: USA:California | collected 2015-04-18 | reverse complement strand
CGACCGTTGCCGTGCGATCGATGATCTGCAGCAGCCGGTCGTTGGGAATTGTGATCAACGTGTTGACCTTGCCTTTGAGGTTGCGCGCGCCCTCATCGGCCGCTTGCTGTCGCCGGCGGCCCTCAAACACGAACGGCTTAGTGACCACCCCAATGGTCAGGGCGCCCAGTTCGCGTGCCACTTCGGCAACAATGGGAGATCCCCCGGTCCCGGTGCCCCCGCCCATGCCGGCGGTGATAAACACCATGTCGGCACCCTCTAAGACCTCGAAGAGATCCTCCTTACTCTCTTCCGCGGCCTGCCGTCCGACCTCGGGATCGCCCCCGGCCCCGAGCCCCTTGGTGAGTTTGCTCCCGATGTGAATCTTCTTGTCGGCGTTGCTCATCGCCAGGGCTTGGGCATCGGTATTGATCCCGATAAACTCGACCCCGCGCAGCCCCGCGCTGATCATGCGGTTGACGGCATTGCTGCCGCCCCCGCCTACGCCCACCACTTTGATTGCCGCGTAGCGGCGCAGATCGCGATCAATGTGCCCCATGACGATAACCCCCTTCGCTGCTGTGTGAGCGCTGCATCGCGCGTCCTGCTGTGGTGCGATCACGCCCCATGAACCATCTCCCGCAACCAGCCGCGCATCTTGCCGAAAATTCCGTCGCCGTTTGTCGTGCGGGCCATCTTGGATCCCCCGTGGCGGACACCATACAGCACGAGTCCCACGCCGGTGGCATAAATGGGGCTGGCCACCGCATCCACCATCCCCCCGACCTGTTCGGGAGCCCCGACGCGTGCGGGCAGTTCGAGGCGCTCACTCACGTACGGGGCAATCCCCTTCAGCAGCGCCGTCCCCCCCGTCAGGACGACGCCCGCCGGGACGAGGTGTCCGAAGCCGCTGCGTTTGATCTGCAGGCGCAACAAACTACAGATTTCCTGCAGCCGCGGCTCGATGATCTCGCACAGCACTTTGCGCGGCAGGATGCGTGGCTCGCGATCGCCGACGTTGAAGACCTCGATGAGCTCGCCTTCGCGCACATCCGCGATCGAGGCTGCGCCGTGGCGCAGCTTCAGCTTCTCGGCTTCGGCCACCGGCGTGCGCAGGCCGACGGCGACGTCACTGGTGAGGTGATGGCCTCCCACGGGCAGAATCGCCGTGTGCGTCAGCCCGCCGCCCGCGAACACTCCCACGCTGGTGGTCCCCCCGCCCATATCGGCGAGCACGACCCCCAGCTCCCGCTCCGCCTGCATAAGGACAGCCTCCGCAGAGGCGAGCGGCTCCAGGACCAGTTCATCTACCTCCAAGCCCGCACGCTGCACACACTTGAGCAGATTCGCGAGCACGGTGGACGTGCCGGTGACAATGTGTGTCTCGACTTCCAGCCGGGAGGCAAACATGCCGACGGGATTGCGCACGCCATCGTGTCCGTCGACGACGAAGCCCCGCGGCAGCATGTGCACGATCTCGCGGTCAGAGGCGGGCAGCGCCGCCATGCGCGCGGCCTCGATGACCCGGTCCACGTCCGCGGACGAAATCTCGTGGTCGCCCCGGCTGACGGCGATGACCCCGCGGGAGTTCGTGGACGCGATGTGCTCCCCCGAGACTCCGACGTTCAGCGAGGTGATCGTGATCCCCGCCATCCGTTCGGCGCGGTCCACGGCTTCTTCGATCGCGCGCGTCGTGGCGTCAATATCAATTACTACGCCTTTGCGGATGCCCGCAGACGGCGTGTTCCCTACCCCAGCGATGTGGACGTCGCCGTCGTCGTCGACTTCCCCGACGACCGCACACACCTTGGTGGTCCCGATATCCAGTCCGACGACGTGCTCTTTACGCGACATGGGCGCCCCCCGGCCACAGACTCCGGCTATGGCCGCAGCATCCGCGCGGCGGTTGCCCGTTGCCTCGTACCCCTAGATCTAGTAGAGTCTGGATAACTATTCCCCCATATCTTGTACCAGAATTCCACAACTAGCGACGGACTCCTTTCGAAAGCGCTGCTGGCTGGCCCCGGAGAATCACGCTACCTGAAAAACGCAAGTCCACCGAGGCGCTACGCAGACGCTGGCGGCGAATGGCAGCCAACACCTGAGGCAGCATAGCCGCCCGCCCCCCTAACCCCCGGGGGGAGCCCAACAGCACGGTCACCCCGTCCGCTGTCGTCACGATCACGGCCCCCGCACGATCCACGTGCAGCCGTAACCCGCGTGCGATCTCTTCAGAAGGCAGGAGGGCGAGCGCCCGCACGGCATCGCGCACGCCGCGGGAGGGCACGCGATCTCCCAGGCGCACCCAGGGCAGGGTCACACCGTCGACGGAGATCAGCGGAACTGACGGCGGGGGGGAAGAGACCTCGAGGGCCACGCCCTCGGAATCGAGCAGGACGTACTTGTGGCGAAAGAGCATTGCGGCGCGCGGGACGCGTTCGTCCACGAGGAGATCCACACGACCTGTCGGGAGGATCTGCACGCGCGCGGCGGCGATCCACGGAAGCGCGGTCAGTCGGGATGCCACGTCGGATGGACGGATGGAACTCAGCGTTTGCCCGCGATAGAGGTCGCTACGGGCGACGATCTCATCGGGGGACACATGCTCCGTGCCGCGCACCGTGATCTGGGAGATCCGGAAAAACGACGACTGCAAGAAGGCGACTGCGGCCATCAGCACGGCCATCACGGCCGCAAAACGCAGACAGCGCAGCGAGAAAGGAAGAGACGAACGTGAGGGGACGGCGTCGTTTGGGGGGCGGCCGCCGACGGAGGAAGTAAGGGGATATGCTGCGACGCGAGCGTTGGTCATCTAGTGTGTTGAAAAGTGTGACGTTAAGTGCGATTGACTGCGTGTCTATCGGTCCGGTGCTGTCTCCCCCAGGAGTTTCACTTCCGGATCTAACTTGACTCCGAACTTCTCCGCCACGAGTGCGTTCACCTTGCGCATCAGCGTGAGCACATCGACCGCCGTGGCGTCGCCCGTATTCACAATGTAGTTCGCGTGGATCTCCGAGACGCGCGCTCCGCCGACCGCTAGCCCTTTCCCCCCGGCGAGGTCAATCAGCCGTCCCGCGTGATCGCCTGCGGGGTTGCGAAAGACACACCCAGAACTCGGCGGGCCAATCGGCTGCGTCGCGCTGCGGTGCGCCAGCCACTCTTCGGTCTGCCGCCGCACCGCCGCGGAATCCCTCCCTCGCAACTGCAGCGTCACGTCCGTCACCACCGCCGCGCGGTTCTGGAGGACGCTCGTGCGGTACGCGTACTCGAGCAGGGGCGCCCTCAGTTCCACCTCGCCATCAGGTGTCACCGCATGCACGGCGCTGACGATCTCTGCCATGGCATGCCCGTGCGCGCCGGCGTTCATCACAACGGCTCCGCCGACAGATGCCGGGATCCCCGCGGCAAACTCCAGCCCGGACAGCCCGGCTGCGGCGGCATCGCGGGCTAGATGCGGTAATCCCACACCCGATTCGGCGATGAGGCGGTCGCCGTCTCGCCTGACGCGATCCACGCCCTTGCCGATTTTGAGTACAACCCCACGGATGCCCGCGTCGGAGATCAGGACGTTGCTGCCCGCCCCCAAGACCACAAACGGGACGTGCTCGTCAAATAGCGAGCGCGCAACCGTGCGCAGCTCGTCTCCGCTGCGGGGCACGACCAAGACATCGGCCGGCCCGCCGATGCGAAACGAGACGTGCTTGCGCAATGGTTCGCGTTCCCGCACATCAGGGCACACCTGCTTCAGGCGGCGCACGAGATCGGGGGATTGCACCTTTCGCGCCATCACGCCTCCGGCACTCGCGCGGACGCCGTTCGATTCGTCGGCGCGCTCACGCCGTGCCGGGCCCGTAGGGCGGCCACGAGATCATCGGCGACCCCGCCAATATCACCGGCTCCCAGCGTGAGGACCACATCGCCGGCCCGCAGAGAGGGCAGCAGGTGATCGACGAGGCGATGGGCGTCGCTGATAAACGTCACCGGCCGGTGGGTCCGCACGGCGTCCACGATGAGGGAGGCGCCGACTCCTGGGATGGGAACTTCGTCTGCGGAATAGAGCTCGGTGATGACGAGCTCGTCGCAGTCATCAAACGCGGCGGCAAACTCGCGGTACGTGGTTTGCGTCCGGCTGTAGCGGTGGGGCTGGAAGACGGCGACAATCCGCCGGTCCGGCCATGCTTCTCTCACGGCTCGCAGGACCGCCGCGACCTTCACCGGATTATGCGCGTAGTCGTCCACGACCATCACGCCCCCCACCTCCCCGCGGACGGAGAAGCGGCGGCCCACCCCTCCGAAGCGGGCGAGAGCCGCGGCGATAGCGTCAAAGCGCATCCCTAACTCCATGGCGACAGCGGTGGCGGCCAGGGCATTGGCGACGTTATAGCGACCGGGCACGGGCAGCGTCACCGGTCCCAGCTCCTTCCTCTCATGATGGAAGGTGCACTGGGTCTCGTGGCCGTGCATCGCGTGAATGGTCGCCGTATAGCCGGCCGCCGATGACACTCCATAGGTGACCGTCCGTGCGGCCGCATGTGCGGCGAGCTCGCGCACGTGATGGTGATCAGCGCACAGCACCGCAAACCCGTCTGCGGCAAGCGTGCCGAGGAATTGGGCAAACGTCTGCACTAGGCGTTCTACCGTTCCGTAGTGATCACTGTGATCGGTGATGTCGAGGCTGGTCACGACGGCGACCGAAGGGCGGACATGGAGCAGCGACCCATCGGACTCGTCCACCTCAGCCACGAGGTACCGCCCGGCCCCGAGCCGCACGTTGCCGTCCAGCCCTTCCACGTCTGCGCCGATTAAGGCGGTGGGATCGAAGCCGCCGGCGGCGAGCACGTGCGCGGTCATCGCCGTCGTCGTCGTCTTCCCGTGGGTGCCCACCACCGCGATGGCCGCCCCGCCGGCCAAAATCTGGGACAAGACCTCCGCCCGGTGATAGACGGGCAGGCCCCGCTTGCGCGCGGCCGCCACTTCCACATTGGTCTCGGGAACGGCGCGGGAGACCACGACGAGATCTGCGCCCTCGACGTGGCGGGGATCGTGGCCGATGTGGATCGTCGCCCCGTGCCCCTGCAGGCGCCGGGTCGCCGCGGAGGCGCGCAGGTCGGACCCGCTCACGCGGTGCCCGCGCGAGAGCAGGACGCGGGCGATCGCGCTCATCCCCATCCCGCCAATCCCGACGAAGTGGACGCGTGCGTGTGGATCCATCATGCGCCGTTCACACCTGCGGTTTTCAGAATCATTTCGGCGACCTGCTCAGCGGCCTGGGGACGGCCGAGCTTGCGGCTGGCCTCGGCCATCGCGCGCCGGCGGGACGGATCTCCCCGCACCGCCGCGACCGCTCCGGCAAGCCGGGCGGTACTCAGGTCATGGTCGCGGATCACCACGGCCGCGCCGGCGGTCTCCAGCACCTGGGCATTCAGGTCCTGATGGCCGTCTGCGGCAAAGGGGTACGGGACCACGATCACGGGGAGCCCATTCGCCGTGACCTCGGCGAGTGTCGCCGCCCCGGCGCGGCAGATCACCAGATCCGCACACGCATACGCATCGGCCATGGTCTCAATATACGGCACCACGATGTAATGCACCGACCCGCTGCGCGTGGCAATGCGCGCGCGGACCCACGCCTCATGGTCTTGCCCGGTCTGGTGCAGAATCTGGACCTCCGCCCCCGAGGGAAGGGCAGGGATCATCTCCACGACCGCGGCATTGAGGCTGCGGGCCCCCTGACTCCCTCCCAGCACTAGGATCGTCAGAGGCCGGTCCTGCAATCCAAATGCGCGCCTTCCGCGCGTGCGGTCTCCGCCCACGGCTCCCCGCCGCACCGGCACGCCGGTGGCGACCGCGCGAGGTCCCAGCGAGCGGGCCACGCGGGCATCGCTCACGGAAATCGCCCGCGCCCACCGCGCAAGCACGCGGTTCGCCACCCCGACGGCGAGGTTTTGTTCTTGGACCACGATGGCGACACCCAGGAGGGCCGCGGCCGCGCCGACGGGTGCAGCCGCATAGCCGCCCGTCGACACCACGACCTTCGGCCGCCACTGCATCAACAGTCGCAGCGCTTGCACGGTCCCCACCGCCGTCAGCCACACCGCCTGCAGCAGAGTCCAGGTGAACCGACGCGGCCACTTCCGCGAGGCGACCGGACGAAACGCCCACCCCGCCCGAGGGACGATCTGCCGTTCCGGACCGTCGCTCCCGACAAACAACACGTCGACCGGCGTCCTAGATGCTGCCAGGGCCTCGGCGATCGCCAGTCCGGGATAGATGTGCCCCCCCGTCCCTCCCCCGCAGATGACTACACGCAACGCAGTGCGGACGGGGCGATGCACGACGGCCCCGTTCATCCCCCGCTCTGAACGCATCGTGCTCACAGGCCGTTCGAGCCCGCTCGGGTGTCTGCGCGTCCGTATTGGGAGATGTTCAGCAAAATCCCCACGCTGATCAGCGTGAACACCAGCGAAGACCCACCGAAGCTCACAAAGGGGAGTGGAACACCCGTGATGGGCAGCACCCCCGTGGTGACGCCGATGTTGATAATGGCCTGCAGCACGATCATCAAGGTAATCCCTGATGCGACCAAGCTGCCGTACCTGTCGGGGGCTTCCCGCGCGATGCGAAACCCGCGCACGGCCACCAGGCCAAACAAGGCCACGACGGCGACCGCGCCAATCAATCCGAGTTCCTCGCCGAGGATGGCAAAGATGAAGTCCGTGTGCTGCTCGGGGAGGTAGAAAAATTTCTGCCGGCTGTTGCCTAACCCCAGCCCCAGCAATCCGCCCGACCCCAACGCAAGTAAGGACTGGATGATGTGAAAACCCGCGCCCTGAGGGTCGCGCCAGGGATTGAGGAATGCCAGGATGCGCTGCCTGCGGTACCCTTCCCCCAACACGGCCACAGTCAACACAGGGAGCGTCGCCGCGCTCAAACCCAACAGGTGGAGGGGTCGCACCCCACCGATATACAGCATGCCCAGTGTCAGTGCCCCCAGCACCAACGCCGTCCCCATGTCAGGCTGCAACAAGATGAGCCCGGCACAGAGGGCGGTGATCAGCAGCGGGGGTCCCGCCGCGTGCAAGGTGTCCGGGCGACCGCGGGCCGTGAGCACGTGCGCCAAGTACAACACCAGAGCCAGCTTGGCCCCTTCGGCCGGCTGGAACGCGAAGGGGCCGGCGATCGCGATCCACCGGCGGGCGCCCCCGGCCACACGCCCGATGCCCGGCACGAGCACGAGCACGAGAGCAACTGCGGTAAGGAAGAGCAGCAGGGGCGTAAACGCGCGCAGCCGCGCGTAGTGAATCCGCTGCATGACCGCGAGCGCCATCATGCCGAGCGCGGCCCACACCGCTTGCCGCTTGAAGAAAAACGCGCTATCGCCGAAGCGGTCATGCGCCACGATCGCGCTGGCGCTGTACACCATGACCACTCCGGCGGCGACGAGTGCCAGGACGGCGACAAACAGCCAGGGATCCATCGGGCGTCTGGGGACCAAGTCGTTCACCCGCGACCTCTTGTGGAGCGACGCTCGCTCACGTCGACCGGCCCTCCGCCTGACGCGGGGCTCGTCTGGGTGCTGTCGCCTACCAGCGCCCGCACGAGGTCGGCAAATCGGTCCCCGCGCGCGCGATAGTCCGCGAACTGATCAAAACTCTCACACCCCGGGGACAGCAGGACCGCCTCCCCCGCGCGCGCCAACCGGTGGGCTTCGGCGACGGCGCGGTCCAGCGTTCCGGCGGCCACGACGGACAGCCCCGTCAACGCGCGCTGGAGCTGAGGGGTCGTAGCACCGATCAGCACGATGGCCTTTACAGGCGAATGCGACAAGGCTGTCCGCATCGGCAGGAAATCCTCCGCCATAGCCCCCGCCCGCGCCCCCCCAGCGATGAGGACAAACGGCCGGTCCATGCTCGCGATCGCGGCGGCCGCGGCGGCGGGATTGGTCGCCAGCGAATCCTCGATGTACCGGATCCCCGCCGATTCTGCCACGATGCGGAAGCGGTACGGCAAGCCGCGAAACTCTGAGAGGACCTCGACCATCGCTGCAGAGGACGCACCGGCCAAGGACGCGGCCAAGCACGCGGCCAGCGCGTTTTCCACGCCATGGGCGCTGGGAGCGCTCAGTGCGCTGAGGGGAATCATCTGTTCCACTCTGCTCGTACGGATCACCATCGCATCGTCTCGCACATACGCCCCTGCCTGCTGCTCTCGTTGGCGGCTGAACAGGTACGGGTGGGGACAGGCAGACGCGATCGCGGCGGTGTGCGGGTTATCCGCATTCAGGACGGCCAGGTCGTCCGCGCGCTGATGGCGGATGATCCCCCGCTTCACCTCGACGTACTTCTCAAATGTTTCGTGATCGTCGAGGTGATGGGGGGCGAGGTTCGTGATGACCGCGAGGTGCGGACTGTACGGCAGGTCGATCAGTTGTCGGTTCGACAGCTCCAGCACGAGCCAGTCCTGCGCCGTCAAGTCGGCGACGTAGTAGAGCATCGGGATGTGACTACGATCGTTGCCCGAAAAATGGGCCCGCAGCCCACTCGACCGCAGCATCTGGTGGATGAGGTAGGCGACGGTGAATTTCCCATTCGTCCCCGTCACCCCGATGATCGGCGAGGGGCTGACTTCGAAAAATAGCTGCGTCATGGAGGAGAACGGGATGCCGCGTTCTCGCAGCGCGCGAAGCGGAGCGTTGGCCCGGTGGCGGAACCACGCTTGGGGGACGACGATCACCTCCGCGCGCTCAATCCCCTCCAAGTAGCGCTCGGCCCAGCGAAATGTAATGGGTGCGCTGAGCAGCCGCTGCGCGGCGGCCGCGCGGGCGTCTGGGGCCAGCCACTGGTGCGTACGCGTAAACTCCGCCTCAAAATCCTCACGCCGGCGGAACTCGTGGGCCGTGAGGGTGGTGAGGCCGCCGGCGAGCAGGAACTCGACGACCGTCGACCCCTCGGTCCCTGCCGGGCCGATAACGTGAATATTCTTGCCCCGCCATCTGTCCATCACGTCGCGCGTCGTCATGTTAATACACCAGCGCCACGCCGACCAACGCAGCCGCGGTTCCCAGCAGCCAGAACCGGGTGACGATCTGCGTCTCGCTCCACCCGGACAGCTCAAAGTGATGGTGCAATGGGCTCATCCGAAAAATCCGCCGCCCCCCTGTGGCTTTGAAGTACGCGACCTGCAGCAGCACTGAGAGGGCTTCGAGCACGAAGATGGCGCCCACGATGAGCAGCAACCCCTCCGTCTGCGTGACGATGGCGATCGTTGCGAGGGCAGCCCCCAAGGCGTTTGACCCCACATCCCCCATGAACACCGCCGCCGGATGCGCGTTGAACCACAGGAAACCTGCACAGGCACCAGCGAGCGACGCGCACAGGATGGCGACCTCCGGCCGCCCAGCAGCCGCGGTGACCACGGCATATGCGCCAGCGGCGAGGGCCACTGTGCCTGCGGCCAGCCCGTCGAGACCATCGGTGAGATTGACAGCGTTCGTGAATCCGACGAGGTAGAGGACCACAAACACCGCGTAGACTCCCGGGGGGATCGCGCCGACAAGCGGGAGCACGCGATCAGGTGCACCGGTGAACCGCAGGGTAAGGATGGCCACAGCAGCAGCGAGGGCGAACTGCACGATCAACCGCTCGCGCGCGCGCAACCCGAGGTTGCGGTGGAAGCGTAAAGCCAGCGCGTCGTCGATGGCGCCGACCGTCCCGTAGGCGAGCATCGCAACGAGCGGCACCATCAAATCCCAGCTGATCTGGGGGGCGGCGAGCACGGTCGCCACGACCACCGAGGGAACAAGCAGCAGGCCTCCCATGGTAGGGGTGCCCGCTTTGCCCTGGTGCTGGGACGGCGCCTCGGCCCGAATGCGCTGTTGGACGTGCAGGGCGCGCAAATACGAAATGCCCCACGACCCGAACGCCACCAACACGGCGGCGGCCAACCCCGCGGCGAGGACGAGGCGGTCCGTCACGACGCGGTCCTGTCAGCGGTCCGCAGCGTGTCGACGATGCGTTCCATCTCCCCGGCCCGCGACCCCTTGACCAGCACGACGTCTTTGGGTTGCAGCATTGCCCGCAGCTTTCCCACCGCCTGCTCGACGGTCCCGACGTGCTCGACGCGTCTGGGATCCATTCCCTCGGCGACCGCGCCTTCGCCGATCGCCTCCGCGCCCTCTCCCACAGTGAGCAGAACCGCGATGTGCCGGCGGGCGACGTCTCTTCCGACAGTCCGGTGCATGTCAACGGACTGGGGCCCGAGTTCTTTCATGGCCCCCAGCACCGCGAGCATCCGCCCACCTCGCGCGACGTCTTCTAATACGTCGAAGGCCGCGCGTGCGGAAGCAGGACTCGAGTTATAGGCGTCGTTCAGAATCACCACCTCACCGACACGCACGGGCTCGAGGCGCATCTTGGGCGGCTTCCACGCCGCACAACCCGCGCTGATCGCCGCCAGATCCAGTCCCAATGTCACGCCAACTGTCGCAGCCGCAAGCGCATTGCTGACGTTGTGCCGACCCCAGGCAGGCAGACGAACGTCGGCGTGCTTCCCGGACGCATTCAGACGAAAGGCCATACCCGCCGGCTCAAACCGCACCTGAGAAGCGGTCACGTCTGCCTCCCCGTCCAGTCCGTACGTCATCACGCGCCCTTTACACAAAGCGGCCAACCGCATGACCCACTCGTCGTCACGATTCAGCACGGCCACCCCGTCTGCGGGCAGCCCGGCAACGAGCTCTCCTTTTGCCTGCGCGATGTTCTCGCGGCTGCCGAGGAATTCGAGATGGGTCTCCCCGATCGTCGTCACCACACCGATCGACGGCTGAGCGATCTCGACCAACTCGGCAATCTGCCCCAGCCCGCGCATCGCCATCTCGAGGACAACCACGCGGTGCTGCGGGGTCAAGCTCAACAGCGTCAGCGGCACTCCAATCTCCGCGTTCCAGTCGTCTTTGGTCACGGCCACAGAAAACTTCTGCCCGAGGACGGAGGCGCACAACTGAGCGGTCGTCGTCTTGCCCACGCTGCCCGTGATGCCCACCACCGCCACTGACAGCGTGCGGCGGTAGGCCCCGGCAATCTGCCCCAGTGCCCGCAAGGGGTCATCGACGTGGATGATGACGGCTCCTCTGGGGAGCCCGGCGATAGACCGCGCCGCGAGTGAAGCGACAGCCCCTCGGCGAAACGCCTCGGCGATGAAGTCGTGCCCATCAGCCCGGGGGCCGCGCAGCGGCACGAAGAGGTCCCCAGGTGTCACCGTGCGCGAGTCCGTGCGGACGCCCGTGATCTCGATCGAGGCCGACAGTGCGGGACCACCCCGGTCGCCGCCGGTCGCTTTCAGGATCTCGGCGAGGGATAGTCGCACCCTTATCGGTTGCGCACGGGGCGCCCTCCGTGCAGCGCTTGCAGAACCTCGCGGGCGACGACGCGGTCGTCGAAAGGGTATTTCACGCCCTTGATCTCCTGATATGGTTCATGCCCTTTGCCCGCGATGATCACGACATCCCCGGGCCGCGCGGACTCCAGCGTACGGGTAATCGCCAGGCGGCGGTCTGGCTCGACCTCAATCCGCGCGCGCGCCGCCGCTCGCGCGCCTGGGCCTCCAGAGGCCGCATCCTCCGTCCCGCGGAGGATCTCCTCGATGATCGCGGTGGGCTCTTCACTGCGTGGGTTGTCTGACGTCACGACCGCGATGTCCGCGAGCTGGGCCACGATGCGCCCCATCACTGGGCGCTTGGTGCGATCCCGATCCCCCCCGCACCCGAAGACGACCAGCAGGCGCCCCTGCGTAAAGTCCCGCGCCACGCGCAGCACATTTTCTAAACTATCAGGCGTGTGCGCGTAGTCGACGATCACCCCGAAAGGTTGGCCCTCGCGCACGGCTTCGAATCGGCCCGGCACGCCAGTGAACTCTCCCAGCGCCTGCGCGATGACATCCAAGGCCACGCCTTGGTGCACTGCGGCGGCGATCGCCGCCAGCGCGTTGCTGACGTTGAACCGGCCAGGGAGACGCAGATGGACCGCGGTCTTCCCGTGCGGTGTCACCGCAGTAAAATCCGCGCCATCGAGACGCAGCTTGACGTCGGATGCCCGCACATCCGCGCGCCCGCTCAACCCATAGGTAATCACCGGTGCTCGGCTTGCTTTGGCCATCACCGGTGCGCTGGGGTCATCGGCGTTAATGATCGACACCCCGTCGGGGGCCACCATCTCAAACAACATCCGCTTGGCCCCCCGATAGGCGTCCAGGGTCTTGTGAAAGTCCAAGTGGTCCTGCGTCAGATTCGTGAACATCGCTCCGTAGAAATGGCAGCCCGCCACGCGGTGCAACACCAGGGCGTGGGAAGCGACCTCCATCACGACGACGCGCACTCCCGCGTCTGCCATCTGCCGCAGAGTCCGCTGAAGGTCGGGAGCTTCCGGCGTCGTGCGCTCCAGTGGGGTTACCTGCGTGCCCAGTTTTACCCCCAACGTCCCAATGACTCCCGTGCGCTGTCCTCCCCGAGACAAGGCCGCCTCTAGCAGGTACGCCGTGGTGCCTTTCCCTTTCGTGCCCGTGATCCCAAACAGCGTCACATCACGGGACGGATCGCCAAAGAACGCCGCACTGAGTGCGGCCAGCGCGACCCGGGTGTCCGGGACGATGACCTGCGCGACCTCGCGGGGAAGATCGACCGGATGGTCGACGACGACTGCGGTCGCCCCCTGATGGAGGGCCTCGGGGATAAACGCATGCCCGTCGTGGTGCGCACCGCGGATGGCGACGAAGAGAGCGCCGGGCCGGACGGACTGCGAATGATAGGCGATGCCAGACACAGGTCCCCCGACCGGCCCGCGCACCTGAGAGGACGGGAGCTCGCGCAGTAGTGCTTGTAGGGTGGTGATCACCATTTCCGCCATTATACCGAACAGCCCGAGCCCATCATCGGCGCTCGGAATCAGCGCGTTCCACTTCCGGCGGGAGAGGATGTGAGCGAGCTCGCAGGCGAGCGCCCAGCGCTTGGCGGAATGCGCAAATACCACAAAATCTGCGACGCGATCTGTTTGAACACGGGAGCGGCCACCTCTCCCCCGGAGTACGCTCCGCGGGGCTCATCGAGAGCTACAAGGATGGCAAGCCGCGGGTCGGGGACGGGCACGAGACCCAGAAACGATGCGACATAGCGGCCTGGATCATAGCCGCCCGTCGACGCCGGCTTCTCGGCGGTCGCCGTCTTCCCCGCGACCGCATATCCATCAATCCGGGCCCCTTTGCCGGTGCCGCCTTCGGTCGCGCCTACCATCATCTGCACGATGGCGCGCGCGGTCTCCGGCTTGATCACCTGACGCATCGGCTGGCGGCCGACTGCGGCGACCAGACGCCCCGCGCGGTCGCGCTGCGCCCGCATGACATACGGGCGGACCACGGTGCCATCATTCACGAACGCCGTGGAGGCGGTCAACAGCTGAATGGCCGTCGTCGAAATGCCCTGGCCAAACGAAATGGTCTGCAGTCCGGGCCCGAGCCAGCTCGAGGGCGGGGGCACGATACCCGAGGACTCCCCCGGCAAATCGATCCCCACGGGCCGGCCGAACCCAAACGCGCGGATATAGTTGTAGAACTCCGCCTTCCCGAGATGCGTGCCGACTTGCGCCGCGCCGACGTTGCAGGAATTCTTGACGATCTCCGCCATCGTTTGCCAGCCATGATGCTTGTTCAGGCTGTCGCGGATCACCGCCCCCCCCGGAGCCTTCAGCGACCCACCACAATAGAACCGGTCGGTCGGTAACACCGCCCCCGAATCCAGCGCGGCGGCCATGAGGAAGATTTTGAAGGTGGACCCAGGCTCATGCGCTTCGGAGACCGCGGGGTTCACCCAGCGGGACGGACGCATCTGTGGCACTAAGTTCGGATCAAACGCCGGGACCGCGGCCATGGCAAGAATTTCCCCGTTGGTGGGATCCATGACCACGACCCATCCGCCCCGGGCACCACTTTCCGCCACGGCGGAGGTGAGTTCGCGTTCGGCAATATGCTGAATGACCTGGTCAACGGTCAGCAAAATATCTCGGCCGTCCTGGGGCGCGGGGACGGCGTGCTGTGTCTCGACCAGGACCCGGCCTAAGCCGTCGCGCGCGACGATCGCTTTGCCGGCCGTCCCGCGCAACGTCTCATCGTAGGCAAGTTCCACCCCTGACAGTCCCTGATTATCAATCCCCGCAAAGCCCAGCACGTGTGCAGCCAGCAACCCATCAGGGTACGCGCGTCGGTCTTCGGGCAGCACACCGAGCTGGTCGTCGAGGCCCAGCGCCCGCAAGCGGGTCACCACCTGGGCATTCACCTTGCGGGCGAGCCAGGCGAACTCGCGACCGCCCTCCAAGCGGCGCTCCACGTCAGCAGCACGCTGGCCGAGAATGGGGGCCACGCGCGCGGCGAAGGCGTGCGGATCGAGGATCGCACTCGGCACCGCGTAGATCGAGGGCACTTCAACATTGACGGCGAGCGCTCGGCCCTGTCGATCGAGGATCCGCCCGCGATGGGGTTCGAACAAGATCGTCTCGAGCTGCTGGCGTTGAGCGAGTTGCTGCAGCCGGGCGCCGTTAACTACCTGCAGCTGCGCGAGCCGGAGCACCAACGCAGCGAGCGTCAGGACGAGGACTGCGGCCATCACGCCGGAGCGCGCGCGGATCTGAATTCGGTGATCTGTGATCAGGTCTGAGAGGAACTGGCGACCCGGTGCACCGGCAGGCCGGCGCCGGAAACCATGGAGACCTCGGCCGTGTCGACGGGGGCTAGATGACCGGCCGGAGAGGCGAGACGGCTGGGGCACGCGCGGTCACGGCGACCGCTCGCCCGCGGAAGCCTCGCTGCGGACGAACCAAGCGGCCATGCGGTCCCACACCGTGGGGGGCGGGACGACAGCGACAGCCCCCGCGTACGCTGCCACCGGAAGGGAGGCGACCTGCTGCGACCGCGGAGTAATCATCCCGAGCTGCACCGTGGCAATGCGCTCGATGCGATCTGGGGCGCGCAGTGTAGACGCGCTCGCCTGAAGTTGAGCGTTTTCGACCCGGAGGGTCTCGACCTGATGACGTAAGGACAGGATGGTGTAGCCGGCGCGGGCCGCCTCAGTGCGCAGCGCCACCAGCACGACAGCGGGGAGGGCCAGGGCCACGACGGTGGCCATCGCCACCCGTACGGGCCGACGGCGGGCGCGTCGCGGCGCCGCCCGCTCGGAGGCGGGACGGTCCGGCAACAGCACCGGATAGGTTCGATGTCGTGGTGCCAGCGCTAGCACTCGATCACTCCCATGTCGCTGTGTGCATCACACAATGCCCCCTTGAAGGGTGGAGGTTGAAGGCCACCGGCGAAAACCGCATTACCGGGGAACCTTCAACCTCGCATCGCGTCGGGCCAGGACGCCGGCGTCGGTTGCCGGAGGTGCTTTGTGTGTGATCGAGGGTTGTTCGGGGTGTGTGAGAAGGTTCGAAGACCGACCCCGGACGTCCCGGCCCTAACTCTGGCTATGCAATTGGTGTGATCTGCAACCGTACTCACAGCTGGCCCGGCTCGCAGGGCACGGGCCGATTCTCATGTGTCGGGTAGGCGTTCCGCCGCGCGGAGTTTCGCGCTCCGCGCGCGGGGATTGCGCGTCCGTTCTTCGGGGGTGGGCGTGATCGGCGTCTTCGTCAGCACGCGCAACCACGTTTTCCCCCCACACGTACACGCAGCGGAGGCTCCGGGTGCACAGGTGCACCCACGGGAGAGGCGCAGGAGTGTGTGTTTGATGGATCGATCCTCCAGGGAGTGGAAGGTTATGGCGCAGAGTCGACCTGCCACCCGGAGTCTCTCCGCCGCATCTGGTATGGCCTTGTCAAGGTTCGCAAGTTCGTCGTTCACGGCAATCCGCAGCGCCTGAAACGTCCGCGTCGCTACGTCGATCGCCCGCGGCCACGCGCGCCGCGGCACAGCTCTCCGAACAACTTCGGCTACATCCGCGGTCGTCCGCAGCGGCCGGGAGCGAACGAGCGCGCGGGCAATCCGTCGCGACCACCGTTCCTCGCCGTACCGCCAGATCACATCGGCGAGGTCACGCTCGGACCAGCGATTCACCACTTCCGCCGCCGTCAGTGGTTCCCGGCGATCCATCCGCATGTCGAGCGGACCGACGGCGGCAAATGAAAACCCGCGTTCCGGGCTCGCGAACTGCATCGTCGAGGCACCGAGATCGAACAGGATCCCGTCGACGCGATCAATCTTCTGCTCGTCGAGCACCGTCTGGATCGCCGCAAAGTTCTCGCGGACGAGCGTGACGGCCCCTCCGAACCGCTCCAGCCGCCGGGCGGCCAGGTCCAGTGCCTGGTCATCCCGGTCGATCCCGATCAGTCGGCCGCCGGGAGCGATCCGTTCCAGGATCGCTTCCGCGTGCCCCCCGCCCCCCACGGTCGCGTCCACGTACACGCCGCCGGGACGCGGGGCCAGCCAGTGCATCACTTCATTCAGCAGAACCGGGATGTGCTCGATCGTCTCGCCCCTCGCATCGCGGTGAGCGGATGCCAGGGCTCCGGTCCCCTGCTACAAACTCAAGTCCTTCAACTCTCCAGCGATCGTCGGCGCCTCCGCTTGCACGCGCCCGATGTAGCGTTGCCAATTCGCCAAGCTCCAGATCTCAAGCCGGGTCGCCACGCCCACGACCACCGCATCGCGTTCAATCTTCGCGTACTCGCGCAAGTGGGCGGGCATCGTCAGTCGTCCTTGCCGGTCGAGGTCGATGTCTTCGGCACTCGCCAGGACGAACCGGACAAAATCGCGCCGGCTAACCGCCAAGCTCCGGAGCTTTTTCTCGTTCTTCGTCCACTCCGCGGGCGTGTAGACTGCGACGCACTCATCTTATCGTCCAGGGAGTAATGGTGCTCGCCTCGAAACAATGCTCCCCACCGTTTCCCACTCTGTAACCCTTTCATTCCACTCCTTCCCCCTAACTCCTCCTTCCAGACCCGTTTTTTCTAGGAATTTCGCAAAAAAATGTCTCCCCCAGATCGGGTAGTCCCACGCGGCCCGACTACTAGATATTGGGTTCAAACGAGACGGAGGCCCTCGCGCGGGATGCGCGAGATCTGTGCCACGCGCCTCGGGCAGGGTCTAGTTCCGACCGCGGCGCGGATCTAGGGAGATAGGACGAAACTGGATGGGCTCAAAAGCAGCAGAGCAACAAATGCGGAGGACACAATTGACCTCAGGGAAGAGATCATTCGAAGGGCCGCTCGAACCGCTCGAGGTGGGCAACCTTGGAGAGTGGTTTGCGTCGCTTCTTCCCCAGACCGAGAGCATGCGCCGGATAGCCAAATGGGAGGATAGCGAGCACGTCCAGATGATCTGGGATGCCCAGCAGTGGCTTCACCTCGGCCAGCCCGAGGAACCCGACCCAGTTCGAGCTGATCCCGTCTGACCACGCCGTCAAGATCATGGATTGAATCGCCCGGCTCGCATCCGAGACTGCGTACTCCGTCCTCTCGATTGCGACGACGATCGCCAAGGCCGCCTGCGCGATGTACGGCCCGCTTCGCGCTAGCCTCCCCAGCTGGCGGAGCGTCTCTCGATTCTCGACTACGACGAACTGCCAGGGTTGACCGTTCATGCTGCTTCCGGTCAGACGCCCCGCCTGGATGATCCGCCGGATGGTTTCTGGCGGCACGGGTTTCTCCTTATAACTGCGCACGGCCAGGACGGTGCGCACCGCCTCAAAGACGTCCATCGCTTGTCTCCTTCTCAGACTAGAGATACCTACCTGGGGGACCGAGGGGGTCCAAACATCATTACATTACGCTGCGAACCACGTGGACAGGCGGGTCTGCTCGAACGCGACCTTTTGCTGATAGATCTGCGCACTCGGCGGGGCAACCTGCACGGCCGGCGCCGGGGCAGCCAGGAAATCTCCTTGCACCATCGTCGCCTGGCCTCCCCCGACTTCGATGAAACAGTACCCTCGCCCGTCAAAGGCGGCCGGCGCAGGACGGCGCAGGATGTCACCAATAATCTGTGATGCGGCGACACGGGCCTGTGCCTCGGCGAAGATCCCTGCCTTGGGAAGCGCCATGGCGTTGGCGGTGGGAATTTCGACGACGTCGCCGACCGCAAAGATCCCCTCGACGGATGTGCGCAGCGTCGCGCTGTCGACCGCCAGCCACTCCCCGCGCAGCGTCAGCCCGCTCTCGCGGATGAGTGCAGGCGGACGATGCGGGGGGACGCCGATGAGCAGATCGGAGGGGACTACACTCCCCTCCGCGACTACCGTGGAGCCATCAACTTTCATGACCTTGGTCTTTGGCGAAAAACCGATCCCCCGGGCTGCCAGGTATCCTTCCACCTGCGTGCAGTTTGTCGCTCCCACCACAGGCAGTGACATCGGCTGGGGGGTCGAGGTGTCGATCCGCACCGCATCCCGCATGCCCCTTTTGCGAAAGAGGTCGTCCAGCATCATCGCCGCTTCGTAAGGCGCGGGTGGGCACTTGTACGGTACGCCCATCACGGCGATGAGAATCCGCCCCTCCCGGAATGTGCGGATGCGGGGCGCCAGGCTCTCCACGTCATCGGGGTCGTACAGGTTGAACGCAGGGGGACCAAACCCCGGCACGAGATCAGGTCGCGGCTCGGCGCCCAGGGCCACGATCAGATAGTCAAACGGGATACTCGCCGCATCAGTGCGGACTGTGCGCGTGCGCGGATCGATCGCGGACACCGTCGCCACCCGGACATCGATACCCAGGGCACGCAGGCCATCTATTGATCGGGTCCCCTCCTGCCGCGTGCCGCGCCCGACCAGCATCCACAGCTTCCGCAGGCCCATCATGAAGAGCCCGGACCGGTCGATGAGCGTGATCTGATGCTCCGCGGGCAGCGCGGCCCGCAGCTCTCGGGCCGCCGTGATGCCGCCGAACCCGCCGCCCAGGATGACAATTTTCTTGCCGGGCATCGTTCACCTCAATCCGTGACCGCGACGCACCTTTTCGGGAGTGTCGGTCCGCGCGGGGTGCTTCCCTTCGCTAACGGAAATTGATCTGCTGCCCTACCCCTTGTTGGCGTGCTCGCGAATAAATGTACTGTGCTGCAGCCACGTCCTCGACCGCCATCCCAAGTGACTTGAAAAGCGTAATGTCCCGGTCACTCGTGCGGCCCGAGACCGTGCCCGCTAGAACTTCCCCAACTTCCCCGATGATGTGATCTGGGCCAATCGCCTTTTCCGCAATCGGCATCATGACATCCCCCGACTCAGCCAGCGCGCCAGCGCGGGAGTCCACGTATAACCGTGCCCCTCGTACCGCCGCCGTATCCAGCTCCCGCATGGTCGGCTGCGGCGCACCTACGGCGTTGATGTGGGCTCCAGGAGCAATCCACTTTCCTACGAGCACGGGGGTCGCAGATGCCGTGGCCGTGACGATGATGTCCGCCCCCCGTGCGGCCTCTTCTGCCGTCGTGCACGCCACCAGAGGCACCCCCCCGATGCGGGGGTGCACCTGCGCGATCAGGCGCTGCACGGACGCCGGACTGCGCGACCAGATACGCACTTGGCGCAGAGGCCGGATCAGCACGAGGGCCTCCAGGTGGCTCCGCGCTTGCACCCCGGCTCCTAGCACCGCCAGCACCCGGGCATCAGGCCGTGCCAGTACGCGTGTGGCCACCGCTGAGGTAGCGGCCGTCCGCACCTCTGTGATGAGCCGTCCATCCATCATGGCCAGGAGGTCGCCAGTCGCGCTATCCCACAGCAAGACGACGGAGAGGACGGTCGGCAGGTCGCGCGCCGCATTGCGTGGGAAAATCGTGACGGCCTTGGCGCCCAAGCCTTCGCCCAGTCGCCCTTCTTTCGCTGGGGTGGCGCGGATGTGCGCGGGCATCAACCCAAGATAGCCATCATGCGGGGGGATGACCATCGCCAACCGCACGGGTTGCTCGGCGCTACCGGTGGAGAAAGCCTGCAACGCGTCGGCCATCAAGCCGATCGCGTCTTCCATTGAAAGGAGGGCTCGGACCTCTGATTCCCGCAGCAACAGCGTCATGGCGATCGTCTAGGGCGTGTGCGTCCTTCGGCGGAGCGCACATGTTTCCCCCTCCAGGGCGCGGGAGTCGCCAACCAACAGTCAGGTCGAACCAGCAGAGGAGTTGTTAATTGCGCAGCCTCCGATCAAGATGTAACAAACCTAAACAACGGTTATCCTCGTCCACCTGTGGGTGCTGACGATGGGGCACCCCGATCTGATTTCGCCTCCCGGCGTGACGCGGCGGCTCAGCGCAGGTGCCCTGGGGCCTGCAGGTCGTCGCCCTGTCCCCGGAAGGCCAGTATCCTTGGTATAATCGGGCATGAAAGCAGGGAGACCGGACCCTGCCCGCATTGCTCTTGGCGCCAAGTTTCCGGCAGGAGACGCGCCAGTTGGACAGAACAACGACGCGGATTCCTCCGGGCTCTAACGGAGGCGCGAGGGGAGACCCGATGGCGGATCAAGTCGAGCAAGTCTCTGAGGAGCAATTCTCATTCGAGCGGTTTGCCAGTCACCCGTTTTTCCGGCAGGTCAACGCGTGGTTAGTCTCCCATAGCCACATCCCCGCGCAAGGGGCCGTCGTCGATCTCGCCTGCGGCCCCGGCGCCGTCACCGAACTCATCCTCGACGAACTCGATGAGTCTCTGCCCGGGACCTGTGTATACGCGGTCGATCCCTCTCTGTCTGCCCTCACCAAGGCGCGTCAGCGGATCCACTCCCACGTCGTCCACTTCATCCAGGGTACGGCGGAACGTTTGGCCAGTTTGGTACCGCCAGTGGACCGCGTGGTCTTTGCCAACGCCGCCCATCTCATCGCCGACAAAGCCGCCGCGTTCGAGCAGATCTTCCGATCGCTCCGGCCCGGCGGACTCGTCGCGTTCAATACCACCTTCTTCGAGGGCGCGTACCCGGCAGGGACCCCCCGCTTCTATAAGCTATGGGTCCTGCGGGCGATGCGCTGGCTGGTCACCCAGGGCCAT
>WNEZ01001300.1_pt1 | contig 20973 bp, 19 predicted proteins | sample 5400521 | NCBI WGS metagenome assembly WNEZ01 (sample SAMN13153339, study PRJNA577476) | soil metagenome | isolation source: 120 cm saprolite under Douglas fir tree site 2 hole 1 replicate 1 | place: USA:California | collected 2015-04-18 | reverse complement strand
CCACCCCCCCCAGTCGCCAGAACTAAGTGCCCGTTGCCGTTTCCTGGAATCCGGCCTGCCGGCACCACTACGGCGGCGCCGGACATCCCGAACGGCCGCAACGATTCGAAGCGGTACTCGAGGCTCTTCGAAGCCCCGAGCTCGCGACGCTCATCTCGTGGGTCGAGGCGTCTGCGGCGACTCGGGAGGCCATCGAGCGCGTTCACCCCCCGGAGTACCTCGACATGCTCGAGGCGCTGGCGGCGCGCGGCGGCGGTGCGCTCGATGCCGACACGTTCCTCGGGCCGCGGAGCCTGGAGAGCGTGCTGGCGTCGGCGGGCGTCGCGCTCGCGGCCGTCGAGCAGGGGCTGAAAGCCGGCCGAGCGTTCGCGGTAACGCGTCCCCCCGGGCACCACGCGCTCGCCGCGCGCGGGATGGGGTTTTGTTTCCTCAACAACGTCGTGCTGGCCGCGCGGCACGCGCAGGCGCTGGGCTGCGCGCGGGTCCTGATCCTGGATTGGGATGTGCATCACGGCAACGGCACCCAGGCGCTGGTCGAGCAGGATCCGTCGATCCGCTTCGTCTCGATGCACCAATATCCGTGGTATCCGGGAACCGGGGCGGAGAACGAGCGCGGCGTCGGGAATGTGTTCAACGTGCCGCGGCCGGGTGGCTTGCCGCGCGCCGTCTATGTGCGCGACTTCCTCGCCGGCGTCGATGCGGCGCTCGCGCGGTGGAGCCCGGACATGCTCCTCATCTCCGCGGGCTTCGACTCGCTCGCGGGCGATCCACTCGGCGAGTTCACCCTGGAGCCCGACGACATCGTCCAATGGACGGACGCGCTGCGCGAGCGGATGGGAACGCGGCCCGTCGTCGGTGTGCTGGAGGGCGGCTACCGACTCGACCTGCTCGCGGCCGGTGTCGTCGCATTCGTGCGAGCGCTATCTTGAGGACGTGACCGCCCCGTCCCCAACCGTACCGGCGCAGCAGCCGCAGGCATCGAAGAACTGGCCGGCCAGCCTCTACCGGCGGCCTGACGGTGTGCTCGAACAGGACATCTCCCCCGCGCGGATCCGGGAGATCCTCCAGGCGGGCGAAGGCGAGCTCTGGGTGGACATCGACAGTACCAACATGCACCAGCTCGCGCTGCTCGAAAAAGTGTTCGCGTTTCACCCGCTGTCCATCGAGGACACCCTCTCGCCGGGGACGCGGGTCAAATTCGAGGAGTACGAGCGCTACGTCTTCGTCGTGATGGCGGTCATCCGCTTCGACGAAGGCACGCCGGAGCCGTACGATCTCGCCACGTCGAACCTGTATTTCTTCCTGGGGAAGAATTTCCTGGTGACGGTGCACGCCTTGCCATCGAAGAGCTGTGCCATCGTCCGCGAGCGCCTGGTGCGCAATCCCGAGCTGCTCGCGCGCGGGGTCGAGATGGTGATGCACAACATCATCGACCAGTCGGTGGACGCCTATTTCCCGATGGTCGAAGAGCTCAATACGATGGTGGACGGATTGGAAGAACGGCTCTTCGAGCGGTTCGACCCCGGGCTGATTCACGAGATCTTCAAGGCGAAGCGGGCGGCGTTTTCGCTACGCCGCCACGTCGGCCCGCTGCGCGAAGTGCTCAACATCCTCACCAACCGGCCGTGCGGTTTCATTCGTCCCGAAACGCAGCTGTACTATCGCGACGTCTACGACCACACGATTCGCATCGTAGAGTCGATGGACACCGTGCGCGACCTGTTGGCCGGCGTCCTCGAGACGTATCTGTCGCAGACGTCGAACCGCCTGAACACCGTGATGAAGCAGCTCTCGATCGTGGCCACGATCGCGCTGCCGTTGATCGTCATCGCGGGAATCTTCGGCATGAACTTCAGCCAGATGCCCTTCACCCATAACCCGTACGGCTTCTACGGCGCGCTCGTCGTGATGGCGGTGACCTCCGGCGTCATCATGTGGTGGCTGAAGAAGAATCGCTGGCTGTGAAGCTGCACGTCGAGCAGTGCTCCATCACCACGCGGCATCCGTTTGTCATCGCCCGCGGCTCGACGAACGGGTACAAGCGGGCCTGGGTTCGTCTCGTCGACGGGGACGGGCAGGAAGGATGGGGCGAGGCCGATCCGTCGTCGTTCTACGGCGAGACGCTCGAGACGGTGCTCGCGGCGTTCGAGCGGCTCAGCGGGCACATGCCGCGCGATCCGTTCGACCTGGAAGGAGCGGAGGATCGCTGGGAGCACGCAGTGCCGAAGAACTGGGCGGCCCGTGCCGCCCTGTCGGCCGCGTTGCATGACCTCGTCGGGAAGAAGCTGGGCCAGCCGTTGTGGCGGCTGTGGGGGCTCGATCCCAAGCGGGCCCCCCTCTCGTCCTTCACGATCGGGCTCGATTCGCCCGAGAAGATGCGCGCCAAGGTGCGCGAAGCGGACGATTACCCCATTCTGAAAGTGAAGCTCGGCACCGACCGCGACGAAGAGATCCTCCGTACGGTGCGCGAGGCGACCAAGAAGCCCCTCCGCGTGGACGCGAACGCGGGATGGACGGTCGCCCGGGCCAAACAGATGATCCCGGTCTTGAAGGAGTACGGCGTCGAATTTCTCGAACAGCCGCTCGTGCCAGATGATCTCGAGGGACTTGGAGCGGTGCGCAAGGTCGCGGCCAAGCACCAATTGCCGGTGGTCGTGGACGAAAGCTGTCTCGTGGCCGCCGACATTCCGCGGCTTGCCGGGCGCGCGGACGGAATCAACATCAAGCTCGCGAAGTGCGGCTCGCTGCGCGAAGCGCTGCGCATGATCGCCACCGCCCGCGCCCACGGCATGCTCGTCATGGTCGGCTGCATGATCGAGACGTCACTCGGCATCACGGCCGCCGCGCACTTCACACCGCTCGTGGATGCGGCCGATCTGGACGGCGCGGCGCTCACGGTGGACGATCCCTTCACCGGCGCGACCATCGAGCAAGGCCAGATTCGGCTGCCGAGTGAGCCAGGACTCGGTGTGCGACGGCGATGACCTATGCCGCGGTCGTCCTCCCAGTCCCGGTAAACCGCTCCTACATCTACGAAGTCCCTGAAACACTGACGGCGCGCGTCGTTCCTGGTGCGCGCGTCGTGGTGCCGCTGCGGCGCCGCAGTGTCGTCGGAATCGTGACCGAAGTCATCAGCGAGCTGCCGTCCGCAGGCATCGAGATCAAGCCGATTGCCGCTGCGCCTGACGCTGAGCCGGCGATCTCGCCCGCACTGCTCGAGCTGGGGCGTTGGATGTCGGACTACTACGGCGCGCCGCTCGGACTCTCGCTGCGGGCGATTCTGCCCGGACCGCTCTGGAGCGTGGCGCGACCGGCGGGCCCGGCGCCCGCCGCGGAGCGGGTACTCGTGCTCACGGGCAACGGCATGGGGTCGCTGCTCGAGCGGGAGCGGCGGTTCAAGCGGGCGCCGAAGCGCCGCGTTGTGTACGAGACAGTAGAAGCGCTCGGCGGCTCCGCGCCCGTTTCGCACCTCGTCAAACAGCTCAAGCTCTCGACCACTGCGCTCGAGGGACTGGTGAAGCAGGGGCTCGCGCGCATCGAGCACGTGCCGGAGATCCGCGATCCATTCGCGGGCCTTTCAACGCCTCCACCGCCCTCACTGACCGAGGACCAGCGCCGTGTGGTGGAGGGGATCCGCGCCACCGACCTCCAGCAACCGATCCTACTTCACGGAGTGACAGGCTCAGGTAAGACGCTCGTGTATCTCGACGTGCTTCGTGCCGTCGTGCGGACGGGGAACGGGGCCATTCTGCTCGTTCCGGAAATCGCGCTGACGCCGCAGACCGTGGCACGGGTGCGGGGAGTGTTTGGAGACAAGGTGGCGGTGCTGCACTCCGGCCTCTCCGATGGCGAGCGCGCCGACGCATGGCGCGCGCTCCGCCGGGGTGAGCGGCTGGTCGCCGTCGGCCCCCGCTCTGCGGTGTTCGCGCCGGTGCAGCGCCTGGGCGCGATCGTGGTGGACGAGGAGCACGAGCCCAGCTACAAGCAGGGCTCGGCGCCGCGCTACCACGCCCGCGATGCCGCCGCGATGCGCGCGCAGCTCGAGGGGGCGCGGTTGATTCTCGGCAGCGCGACGCCCTCGCTCGAGACCCTGGATCTGGCCGCGCAGGGCCGCGTGCAGACGTTTGCGCTGCCCGATCGCGTGGGGGCACGCCCGCTGCCGCCGGTGGAAGTGGTGGATCTGCGCAGCGCGGCGCGGATCGCGTCGCCGGACACTCCGCCCGGCCCGATCCCCTGGAGCGAGGCGCTCGATGCCGCCATCTCCGGGGCGCTGGAGCGCGGCGAGCAGGTGATCCTGCTGCTCAATCGCCGCGGGTTCGCGACGTTCGTGCAATGCCCCGCCTGCGGCAACGTGCCCGGCTGCCCCCAATGCGCCATCGCTCTCACAGTTCATCGGACGCCGTCCGCGCTGCGGTGCCATTACTGCGGTCACGAAGAGCGCGTACCGGATACCTGCGCCGTTTGCGGCCACGCCACGCAGCGGTTACGGGGATTGGGCACGCAGCAGCTCGAGCACTTTTTGGGACTGCGTTATCCGCGCGCCCGGATCGCGCGGATGGATCTCGATACGACCTCGAGCAAGTGGGCCCATCATCACATCCTGGAGCGCGTCGCCCGCGGCGAGGTCGATATCCTCCTGGGCACGCAGATGATCGCCAAAGGGCTCGACTTTCCGAACGTCACCGTCGTCGGCGTGGTGGACGCCGATACCGGCCTGCATTTCCCCGATTTCCGGGCCGGCGAGCGGACGTTCCAGCTTGTGGCGCAAGTGGCGGGAAGGGCAGGGCGGGGAGCGCGGGGCGGCCGCGTGTTCGTGCAGACGCGCGCGCCCGATCATCACGCCATTCGGGCGGCGGCGGCGCACTCCGTCTCGCAGTTTGCGGCGGCAGAGCTCCCGCTGCGCTCGCCTCCCAATCCTCCATATCCCCCGCGGACGGGCCTGGTTCGCTTCGTGATTGCGACGGACGATCACGCCCGCACGGCGGAGCTGGCGGAGCGGGTGGCAACCTGGCTGCGGCGTGCCAGCGAGCGGTTGGACGGTGCGCTCACGGTGCTCGGGCCGGCGCCGTGCCCGCTCATGCGACTCAAGGGGAAGTGGCGGTGGCACGTGCTCGCGAAGTCTGCCGAGCCGCGCGTGCTCGGGCGCGTGGTACGCGCGTGGCGGGCGAAGGCGCATCGCGCAGTGACGGTCGATCGTGATCCCGTTTCACTCTTGTGAAAGCCGTTTCAGTTCGGGTATTTTGACCCCCCTGTGAGTCGTCCTCGGTTTCAGTACCGACCACCCAACTTTACCGCGCCCCCATTATCGGGCGCGCCTGACGCACGATTCACTCCCGCACCTGCCGACGGGGTTCTTCCCGACGGTTTTTTTTCGACCACGAATCTGCCGACGTACGTGAAGCTCCCAAGCGGTTGGCGTCGTCCCCGCTTGGCGCGCATGGACTGCGTGATCGTGCAGGCGAGCGGCGATGACCTGGTGATCACCGAGCCGCGCCGCGTGCGCAAGGGCGACAAGATCGCGGTCGGAGCAGCGGAGGACGGCACCGAAGGGATCTTCGTGCACGCCGAGGGCTTTCTCGGCGGCACGCACAGTCCCAACGAGTTCCGTTTCATGGCGACGGAAGTGTCGCGCGAGCGCCCGGTGGACTACAGCGTCCTCGCCGAGCTGCTGGGCGAGGAGAAGGTGCGCGGCGGCAGGGTCCTCTGGGTGATTGGACCCGCGCTCGTGCATGCCCGCGCGCGCGAGGACATGATCTGGTTCATCGAGAACGGCTACTGCCACGTGTTGCTCGGCGGCAACGCTGTGGCGGTGCACGATCTCGAGGCGGCGATCTTCGGCACGACGCTCGGGATGTCGAGCTCGGGGGAGAGTGTGGAGGGCGGGCACGGACTGCACATGCGGGCCATCAACGCGATCCGGCGCGCCGGGTCGATCGAGAAGGCCGTGACCCAGCGGCTCGTCAAGAGCGGCATCATGCATGCGCTGGTGTCGAACCGCATCCCCTATGTTCTCGCGGGCTCGATTCGCGACGACGGTCCCTTACCGGACGTCATCCCCGACACGCTCGCCGCGCAGGATGCAATGCGCGCCCAGACGGCCAAGGCGACCTTCGCCATCTTCGTCGCCACGGCGCTCCATGCGATTGCGGTGGGAAACATGCTTCCCGCGTTCGTCGATACGGGCGTGACCGAAGACATTCGACCGTTGACTACGATTTGCGTCGATCAGACCGAGTTCGTGGTCACCAAGCTGCGGGATCGCGGCACGCACCAGGCGTACGGTGTCGTCACCAACGCGCAGGACTTTATGCACGTCCTGCGCTTTTACGTGGAACGATGGCAAGCCTCGGCGCCGGCGGTTTTGCACCGTTAGCGCCCGGACAGGGTGCGGGGTGGGCGAAGCTCGCGGCCGCCGTGGAGGCGCAGGTGCCTCGGGCGGAGATCGAGACTATCTACGTCTTCCACCCGATCAAGCGAGAGGGTAAGGAGTGGGGCACGGCGGTCGTGACACGAAAAGCCGCAGACGGACGGTTGCGCGTCTACACGGCGAAATACATGCTCGTCGTGCGCGGCAAGGAGCGCGGCCAGTCGAAGATCGAAGTAGTCGAAGTCGCGCTCAGTCCCGCCGAGGTGGTGGCGCGGGTGATGCAGGCGATGGTGGACCGGGGCGGCGATACGGAGCCGCCGACTGAACTTGGTCCCTCGGTTTGGTACGAGGGAGAAGGGGACGCAGGTTGATCGACTCACGAATGTTCATGCCGACGAAGGCCTTTTTGACGAAAGGCGTCGGCCGGCACAAGGAAAAGCTCACCAGCTTCGAGATGGCGTTGCGCGATGCCCATCTCGCCAACTTCAATCTCGTGCGGGTGAGCTCGATTTTTCCCCCTCATTGCGAGCTCGTCGATCGGGAAGAGGGGATGAGCATGCTCAAGCCGGGTCAGATCGTGTTCGCCGTGATCGCGGAGTCCGCGACGAACGAGCCCAGCCGCCTGGTCGCCGCGTCGATCGGTGTCGCGATGCCGGCGGATCCTTCCCACCACGGCTACATCTCGGAGCACCACAGCTACGGGCAGAACGAAACGGTGTCGGGGGAATACGCGGAGGATCTCGCCGCCTCGATGCTCGCGACCGTGCTGGGCGTACCGTTCGAGGCGGACAAGGCGTGGGACGAGCGGCGCGAGCAGTGGCTGCTCTCGGGCGAAATCGTCCGCACGATGAACGTGACCTCGACGGCCGAGTGCGGTGCCGACGCCCGCTGGACCACGGTCGTCTCCGCGGTCGCCTTCTGCGGTTAAGTGGGAGCCGGTTTTGCGGTTGCGTTTGTCGCCGGCCTGCTGAGTTTCCTCTCGCCGTGCGTGCTGCCACTCATCCCGAGCTACGTCGGCTATCTCACCGGCATGACGGTGGAGGAAGTCGAGCGCCGGCGCGGGACCGCGCTGCTGCATGCGGTGTGGTTCGTGGCGGGGTTCTCGCTCGTGTTCGTGCTGCTCGGGGCCGGTGCATCCGCTGTGGGCCATGTGCTGCGCGACTATCAGGTCTGGCTGGGGCGCATCGGCGGCGTGCTGCTCATTCTCTTCGGGATCTATCTCCTCGACATTCTGCGCCCGGCGTTCCTGATGCGCGAGTGGCGCATCGAGCTGGCGCGCAAACCGCTCGGCTACTTCGGCTCGGGCGTCGTGGGGTTCACGTTCGGCGCGGCGTGGACGCCGTGCATCGGACCGATTCTGGGCGGCATTCTGACGCTCGCGGCAACACAGGCGGGACTGGAGCGGGGGATCGCGCTGCTGGCCGCATACGCGCTGGGGCTCGCGCTGCCGTTCCTGCTGACCGCGCTGGCGCTGGACCGATTCTTGGTCTGGTTTCAGCGCTTCCGACCATACATAGTATGGGTGGATCGGATCGCCGGCGCGATGCTGATCGTGCTGGGCATTCTGCTTGTCACCGACAGCTTTACGTTGCTGGCGGGCTATCTCCGCGGGCTGACACCTGAGTTCTTGCGGGAACGGTTGTAGAAACCTGCTGCCCAGGTGCGGGTACCCATTGCCACACGTCGTTACAGAGAGGATGCCATGACTCGGTTCATGACTTTTGCGAGTATCGCCGTTTTCGGGTTGAGTGCCTGTCAGAAGGGGCAGGAGCAAAGCCAGGCCAGTGATTCGACCGCTCGCAATCTGACGCTCGCCCCCACCGAATCGACCGCCGCGATGCGCGATGTCCCGGCGAATCCGCCGGCCGCCGCGACGAAACCGACGCCGCCCCCGGCCACGCGTCCCCCGGCGCAGCGCAGGCCCACGGCGCCCGCGATGCTGCACGTGGGCGCAGGGACCACCATGGACATCGCCGCGGTCGATACGATTTCCTCGCGCTCGGCGAAGGTCGGTGATGCGTTCACGGCGCGCGTGGTCGAGGACATCAAGAACGCCGCAGGCAAGGTCGTGATCCCGGCGGGGTCGGTCGTGAACGGCAAGATTGCCGACGTCAAACCGGCGCCCAATCCCAACACGCCGGGGACCTTGACGCTGAACGTTTCGAGCATCACTGTACGCGGCACTTCGTATCCCATCGAGGCTTCGGTCGACTCGCTCGAGACGATCCACAAGGGCCGAGGGGTCACGACGGGTGACGTCGCGAAGGTGGGAGCGGGCGCGGCTGCGGGCGCGATCCTCGGTCGCGTGCTGGGCGGGAACAAGAAGGGCACGATCATCGGCGGCATCGTGGGGGGTGCAGCAGGCGCCGCGGTGGCACACTCGACGAAGGACTCGGACATCGTCCTACCAGCGGGGGCGCATATCATCATCCGGTTGACGAAGGAACTCGCGGTCGCGGCATCCTGACGCGGTGATCCGCACCAAGCTGTCAACGATGATGTTCCTCCAGTTTTTCATCTGGGGGGCGTGGTACACGACGATCGGGAACTATATGTCGGCTCACGGCATGTCGTCCCAGGCGTACCTGCCGTACACGGTGAACCCCATCGCTGCGATTGTCGCGCCGTTCTTCCTTGGCTTGATCGCGGATCGCTATTTCGCCACTCAGCGAGTGCTGGGGGTCCTGCACCTGTTGGGCGGCGTCCTCATGCTCCTGGTACCCGGCGCGACGGGGTCGCCCGGACTATTTGTTTTCCTGATCCTCCTGTACAACCTGTGTTACATGCCCACGCTCGGGCTCGCCAATTCCCTCGCCTTCCACAACATCAGTGATCAGGAAAAGCAGTTCCCGCTGATTCGTGTATACGGCACGATTGGCTGGATCGTCGCCGGTTTGTTTATTGGGTTCGTCCTCAGTCGGTTCAGCGCCGGGCAGCTGCCGGATACCACGCCGCTCCCGCTGTACACGACCGGCGTCGCCAGCCTGCTGCTTGGACTGTACAGTTTCGCGTTGCCGCACACGCCGCCGCCGGGAGCCGGACGACCGGTCTCGATTCGCAGCATCGTCGGGATCGACGCGCTCCGCGAGCTCGGCAGTAGATCGTTCTACGTTTTCATCGTCAGCTCCCTGCTCATTTGTATTCCGTTGGCGGCCTACTACGCCTACGCGCCGATTTTCGCGAAGGTCGGCGTATACGATGTGGGCACGAGCAACGTCGTGACCAGCGTGTTCCCCAATCCGTCGTCACTGATGACCCTCGGTCAGATATCCGAGACCGGTTTCATGTTGCTGATGCCGCTGATGTTCGTTCGGCTCGGGGTGAAGAAGATGTTGCTGGTCGGGATGGGCGCCTGGGTGCTGCGCTACGCGTTTTTTGCGATGGCCGCGCCCAGCGCCGTGTTCTGGCTCATCGTCGCCGGAATTCTGCTTCACGGCGTCTGCTACGACTTCTTCTTTGTGACCGGGCAGATTTACGTCGACAAGAAATCGACACCCGCGGTTCGAGGCCAGGCGCAGGGATTCCTGGTGCTCGTCACCTATGGGGTCGGGATGTTCATTGGCAGCCTGATCGCAGGTAGGCTCTACAACGGATTCAAGGGTGCGGCGACGGATCTGACCTTGGCTCAGTGGGCAAAATTCTGGCCGCTGCCGGCCGCGTTTGCCGGCGTGGTGATGGTGCTGTTTGCGATATTCTTCCGACCCCAAACCCAGGAAAGCCAAGTCGGACAGCAACCCGTACGATAGAAGACGCCAAGACGCTAAGACGCCCGAGCGGTTTATAGCTGACAGCTATCAGCTAATAACCACTCCGGCGTCTTGGCGTCTAGCGTCTTCTGCCAACGGGGTGCTGTCGTCTATTCGAGTTCTCTTAGCCAAATGTTGCGATAGCGTATCGGATTGCCGTGATCCTGCAGTTTCAAGGACAGCTTGTCCGCATGCATTTTGTACGGCGGCCGTGCTTGATTAGCGGTGGGCCCCACCAATTCGAAGTTGTCCTGAATGAGTATCCCGTTCAAAAACACCGTCATCCGGGCCGGCCGCTCGAGTGATCCGTCGGCCTTGAAGTGCGGCCGGCGAAACACGATGTCGTACGTCTGCCACTGTCCCGGTGGCCGCGTCGCGTTGACGAGCGGCGGATTCTCGCCGTAAATCGCGCCGGCCTGGCCGTCGGGATACGTGTCGTTCTGATAGGAATCGAGGACCTGCAGCTCGTAGCGCCCCATCAGAAAGACGCCGCTGTTGCCGCGCTCCTGCCCCTCGCCTTGCGGCGGCGTCGGCGTCCGCCACTCGATGTGCAGCTGCACGTCCCCGAACGGACGCGCCGACACCAGCATCCCGGTACCCGGCTTCACCTCGACGTTGCCGTCTCTGACGATCCACTTCGCCGGCGTACTGTCGTCGCTGCGCCACTCGTTGAGATTCGAGCCGTCGAACAACACGACCGCGTCCTTCGGGGCGGGGACGGGCGGGCCCTCGGGCCCCGGCTGAACGACCGGGGGCCGGGGACGATCCATCGAGTGCTGCGGCCACTGCTGGGGGGCGGCTTGGGGGGCTTGTGCCATCACCATCAAAGCTAGCGTGCCGATCATGGTTTCCAGGTGCCTTTCGCCACCGCGGGGACAAAGGTGTCCACGCCCGGCGGTGGGAAGTCGAGCGTGCGGCCTTGCTCGGCGCTCATGTAGGCCGTCATCAAGACCTTCACAACCTGGAGACCGTCATCGAATGTGAGTGACGGCTTCTGCTTGTTCAGGAAGCAGTGCACGAAGTGGCGGTCCTCGGCTTCATAGCCGTAGGCGCCCGCTTCGCCGGCGACCACCGGCATCTGCCCGATCTCGGCGTTCTGCTTCTCCACCAGGTCTTCGCCCGCTTTCCCTTGAACCTCGCGGCTGAAAAAGAGCTTGAGCCCGGTGTCGAGCGAATTCCAGGACAACGAGTATTCCGGGCCCAGCAGCTCGGCCGAGAGTCGCAGCCCGGCGCCCACGAAGCTCCACGACGTCGTGGCCTCGCCCAGCACCTTGTACCCGTCATCGGTCTCGAACTCGATCACGACGCTCGCGAAGTCTTCCGACGGCGCCTTGTCGTAATTCACGTCTTTCCCCATCATCGCCGACAGCTTCTTGCTGTAAGCGGGCCTGCTCCACTTGAGACTAGCGATGTGGGCCGTGATGCGTGACGGGCGAACCGACGACCTGGCCTTGTTCGGATCGGTGAGGAGGTGCTGTACCAGCAACGACGAGTGACACATCATGTCGTTGAGCACCCCGCCGCCCTGCAGCGAGCCCTGCCAGAACCACGGTGCGTGCGGGCCGCTGTGCTCCTCCGCGGCACGCGCCAGGTAGGGCCGGCCTGTCAGCTTTGCCCCACGCGCCCAGAGCAAGTTGCGCCCGACCTCGACCTGCGGCGAGAACACCTGGTTCTCGAGATAGCCGTGCGGCAACCCAACCTTATTTACCAAGTCCAAGACCTTCTTTGCCTCACTCGCATTTCTGGCCAACGGTTTTTCACATGCGATGCCAAGCAATGAGCCCTTGCCGCGCTCGATCGTGCTCGTGATCTCTTCGACGTTCTCGATGCGGGCGAAGTTCGGGCCGGAGAGCCAGAGGGCGTCGATGGCGGGATCCTCGACCATGGCGGCGATCGAGGGGTACGCCTTGGCGTCGCCCACGCCGAGCTTCTTCGCGATGCCGGCGGTCTCGGCGGCGCTGTTCTGATTGGGGCTCCAGACGCCCAGCACGTCGGCGTCGCGCACGCCGACGAATCCCAGCAGATGGAATTTGGCGTTGAAGCCGCTCCCCACCATTCCAATCCCCAGTCGTTTCGTCATTCAATCCCCGTAATGGACGCCGAGTTTCTGGAGCGCTTCCGGTGGGCACCCTTTCCACTCCGCCACGAACGTGTTGCCCTGATAATTGAGATCGGTGATGCCGATCTTGCTGGTCCAGAACCCCGACGCCGTCATGTCGCGGAACATGTTGAAGAACGCGACGCCCTGACTCATCTCCGGCTTCGCTTTCTTCGGCCATGCGATATCGTCGAGAATCGTCGTCTGTTCTTGCGGGGTCGCAGCAACGAAGGTCTTTCCAAAGCGTTCATAGGACTCGTTGTCCAGCCATGCAAGGCCACCGCGCATGGGCACCTGACCGTCAGGCCGATCGGTCATCATGAAATCCATGTATTCGGGGACCCCGGCATCGGTCGCGCTGCCCGAGCGCTCGTCTTTCGGAATGACGAGATCCGAGAGCAGGTGCACCGTGTCCCACTCGTGCGGGGTGAAGAACGCCGGCGCGAACGGAGTCTTCGCCGCGAGGGCCTCGCGTGCAAACCGTGCTGCGCGCTGAGCCTCGGCCGGCGTCCATTTGAAGGCCGCTGTCAGCGCAGCCATTGCCATCGCGCCTACCGCTTCGCGCCGCTTCATAGGGCCCTCGCCTTCAGCTGGTTTGCGATGTATTCGGACGTCCGCCACGACAGCGCCATGATCGTCCAGGTGGGATTCTTGTCGGCCTGCGACGTGAACGGCGAGCCATCGGCGACGAAGAGATTCTTGACCTCGTGCGTCTGGCAGTTGCTGTTCACGACCGACGTCTTGGGATCGGCGCCCATGCGCGCGCCGCCCAGCTCGTGGATGATCACGCCACCCGCCGCGATGCCGTAGCCATCCTCTTTGCTCGGCATATCCCCCCACGGCGTGCCGCCCATCTCCTTGATGAGCGCGCGGAACGTCTCCTGCATGTGTTTCACCTGCAGGTACTCGTGATCGGTGAACTTCCAGTGGAAGCGGAGCACGGGGATGCCCCATTTGTCCACGACGTTTGGATCGATTTCGCAATAGCTGCCGTCGTTCGGAATCATCTCGCCGCGACCCGAGAACCCGATGTACGCGCCGTTGTAGCGGCGATAGTCGTTCTTGAGCTGCTTGCCGTACCCGCCGCCCTGGAGGTCCTGGATCCGGCCGCCGAAGCCGGCCTCCGGCAGCCCCGCGCCGCCCCACACCTCGATGTGGTAGCCGCGCGGGAAGTCGAGCTTCTTGTTGTCGAGCCACCACGGCATGTAGACGTGCATCCCTCCCACACCGTCGTGATTGTGGGGAACCGGGTCCATCATCTTCGGAACGAATCCCCCGGCGTCGGTGCCCGTCGTATCGGTGAGATACTTCCCGACGGTCCCACTACCGTTCGCGAGTCCATTCGGGAATGACGGGGACTTCGAGTTGAGCAGCAGCCGCGACGTTTCGCACGCGCTGGCCGCCAGGACCACCACGCGGGCCTCGATGTGGTGCTCGCTGCCGTCCGTCGTGTCGACGTAAATAACACCGCTCGCACGCCCAGTGCGGTCCAGTGTGATCTCGCGCGCCATCGCGTTCGTCTTCAGGGTGAGCTTGCCGGTCTTGAGGGCGGGGGCGATCAGCACGTTGGTGGAGGAGAAGTTTGAATTCGTCTTGCAGCCGCGGCCGCACTGGCCGCAGTAGTGGCACGCGGCGCGTCCGTTGAGCGGTCGGGTCAGGATCGACAATCGCGCCGGGACGCAGGTGACGTTGAGCCGGCGAGCCGCCTCCTGCACCAGCAGCTCGTAGCAGCGCGGCTTGGGAGGTGGGAGGAAGATGCTGTCGGGTGCGTTCGGCACGTTCTCCTTGCTCCCGAAGACCCCAACCAGCTGCTCGAGCTTGTCGTAATACGGCGCCACATCGTCGTAGCTGATCGGCCAGTCGTCGCCCAGGCCGTCGAACGTCTTCGCCTTGAAGTCGCGCGGGCCGAAGCGCAGCGAGATGCGGCCCCAGTGGTTCGTCCTGCCGCCGACCATCCGCGCCCGCCACCAGCGGAACTTGTCGCCCCGCGCGACGGTGTACGGCTCGCCGGGGATCTCCCAGCCGCCGATGCAGCCGTCGAATTCGCCGAACGGCCGATCCTTGGTGGACGCGCCGCGACGCGGGGATTCGTAGGGCCACCTCAGCATCGCGGAATCGGTCGTGTTGTCCCACGGCCCGCCCGCTTCGAGCACGGTGACGTTGACGCCGGCGCGCGTGAGGGCGTACGCGGCCATCCCACCACCAGCTCCCGAGCCGACCACGAGCACGTCGACCGGCGACGATTGGGTTGCAACGCGCATTCAGGGCTCCTTAGTAGCCGAGTGCACCGCCGGCGTAGCGTGGGTCAGCGACACCGACCCACCCGCCCGCGGTTCTTTGTATGGCGGCGATGATGCCGCTTCGTCCCCGCCGCTGTTCCATCTTATGTCCCATCGCCTCCAGCGCCCGCACGGTCGCGTCGGTCAAACCGCCGTGCTCGTAGTACGTCTGGTCCGGCAACGCCTGATGGTGAATGCGCGGGGCGGCAACCGCGTCCGCGAGGCTCATCTTCTGATCGAGCACGTTAAGGATGACCTGCGCAACACTCGTGATGATCGTCGGACCGCCGGGCGTGCCGATGACCATTTGCAGATTGCCCGCACTATCCAGCACGATCGAGGGCGTCATCGCCGACAGCATCCGCTTGTTGCCGGCCACGGCGTTAGCTTCGCCCTGGACGAGCCCGTACATGTTCGGCTTGCCCGGCGCGGTCGCGAAGTCGTCCATCTCGTCGTTGAGCAGGAATCCCGCGCCCGTCACCGTCACGCCGCTGCCGAATCCGCCGTTCAGCGTCGTGGTCACAGACGCCGCATTGCCCATGGCGTCCACGATCGAGTAGTGCGTCGTCTCCATCGCTTCGCCGCCCCCCCCGGCGGCCTGCGGCGGCGTCGGCGTCGCGTGCTTCGGATCGATCTGCGACCGGAGCGTCGCAGCGTAGGATTTCGACAGCAGGCGATCGAGCGGCATAGCGACGAAGTCGGGGTCGCCAAGCCAGCGGTTGCGGTCGATGAACGCCCGGCGCATCGCTTCGGTCACGAGATGGACGTAGGCGGCCGTCCCGAACGCGGGCAGCGTGTCGTAGCCCTCGAGGATGTTGAGGATCTCGCCCGTCGTCACGCCGCCCGAGCTGGGCGGCGGCATCGAGTAGATCGTGTTGCCGCGGTACGTGATCTGGATGGGCGTCCGCCACTTGGCCCGATAGCGCTGCAGATCGTCTTTCGTGATGAGACCGCCGCCGCGCTGCATCTCGGCCACGATCAAATCGGCGATCTGCCCCCGGTAGAACACGTCCGGCCCCGAGTCGCTGATCAGCTGCAGCGTGCGGGCGAGGTCGGGCTGCCGCCACATCGTCCCGGGCGGCGGCGCGCTGTCGTGTACCAGGAACTGTGCCCGGCTCGCCGGGAACTGCGCCAGGAGCGCGCGGTCGCTCGCGATGTCGCGGCTTCGCGCCGTGTCGATCACGTGTCCCTGCGCGAGACGGATCGCCGGCGCGATCACGGTGGCCCAGGGGAGTGAGCCGTACTTCTTCCACGCCTCATACAGTCCCGCGACGCTTCCCGGCACGCCGCTGGCGAGATGGCCGACCTCGCTTTTTTTCGTTGGATTCCCCGCCGAGTCGACGAACATGTCGTGGGTCGCGGCGGCGGGAGCCGCCTCGCGGTAATCGAGCGCGGTCACTTCTCCGCCGGCGGTGCGGTGTACGATGAAGCCGCCGCCGCCGATGTTGCCGGCGTCCGGCAGCACGACTTCGAGCGCGAACGCGACTGCGACGGCGGCATCGATCGCGTTGCCGCCTTGTTTCAGGATGTCGACGCCGACCTGCGACGCCAGCGGATGCGCCGAGACGACCATCGCGTGGGGCGCTGTGACGGGCCGCGCCCGCAGGGTCCAGGTCGCGGGAATGACCGCGGGGCCGCGAATCGGTGTGGGGGCTGCAGTCGCCGGGGCTGGAGGGCGATGCGCACAGCCAAGGGCCGCCAGCAGACATATCGCGGGGAGCTTTCGCATTCGTAATCTTATCGTCTTATTCTCCTCCATGACAAACCGCGATTTCCACGATCCGCGCGCCACCGAGCAGCGCAACCCGCGCTCCGAGCGCATCGACGTTGCCTCGAGTATCGAGATCGTGGACATCATGAACGGGGAAGATGCACGCGTCGCCGCCGTGGTGCATGGGCAGCGCGAGCAGATCGCGCAGGCCATCGACCTGATCGTCGGTGTCTTCAAGGGATCTGGCCGGCTCGTTTATGTCGGCGCCGGCACCTCCGGCCGGCTGGGCGTGCTCGACGCCACCGAGTGCCCACCCACTTTCGGCGTCCCGCCCACGATGGTGACGGGTGTGATCGCGGGCGGCTACGGCGCGCTCGTGAAGAGCGCCGAGGGCGCGGAGGACGATGTCAACGCGGGGGCCGCCGCGATGGATACCGCTGCCGTGACCAATCGCGATGTCATCGTCGGTATCGCGGCAAGCGGCACGACGCCGTACGTGCGGTCGGCGCTGTCGCGCGCGCAGACCCTCGGCGCCAAGACGGTGCTCGTCACCTGCGCCGCCCCGCCGAAAGTGCTCGCCGAGACGTGCGACGTCATCATCAATCCGGTCGTGGGACCGGAGGTGCTGACCGGCTCGACACGGCTCAAGGCGGGCACGGCGACCAAGTTCGTCCTCAACATGCTCAGCACCGGGGCGATGATCCGGCTCGGCAAGGTCTACGGGAATCTGATGGTGGACCTGGTGGCGTTGAGTGCGAAGCTGCACGACCGCGGTGAGCGGATCGTGATGGAAGTGTGCGGGGTCTCGCGCGAGGAAGCGCGCCAGGCGATCGAGCGGGCCAAAGGCAGCGTGAAGCTCGCGATCGTGATGGCCCGCCGCAAAGTGGATGCGAACGAAGCGCGCAAACTGCTCGATGCAGCCGGCGGGTTCGTGCGTCCCGTCGCGGGCGATCCACCCGTCGTGTCGCGTTCGTGACTTCCCCTCAGACCCTCGCCGTCGGTGTCATGTCGGGCACGTCGCTCGATGGGATTTCGACAGCGCTGGTACGGCTCGGGGACGGCAAGGCCGAGCTGGTCGCTTTTCGTCAGGAGCCGTATTCGACGGCCGAGCGTGGGTCGATCATCGACGCGATGGCGCGGGGCACGCCTAGGGATGTTGCGTTTCTGCACGTCGCATTGGGCGAAAGATTTGCCGGGGCCGTCCTGGCGCTGCTTGCTCAGGCGCGGGTCGCGCCCAAGGACCTTTCCTTTATTGCATCGCATGGCCAGACGATCTGGCATGAGCCGGGGCGCGCGACGTTTCAGCTTGGCGACGCGGCGGTGCTGGCGGAGCGGGTCGGCGTGCGGGTGGTAAGCGACTTTCGCGCGCGCGACGTGGCGGCGGGAGGGCAGGGGGCGCCGCTCGTCCCGCTCGCCGATGTGATGTTGTTCGGCCACGAGCAACGGGGGCGCTGGCTGCTCAACATCGGCGGGATGGCGAATGTCACGTGGGCGCCACGGCGCGGCGTGCCGGATGGCGCGTTCGCCTTCGACACGGGCCCGGGCGTCGCCGTGATCGACGCGATCACGCGGCGCGTCGATCCGGAAGCGACGTTCGACCAGGGCGGCGAGCGCGCCCGCCGCGGCCGGCCGGTCGCGAAGCTCCTCGACGAGTTGCTGGCGGATCCGTATTTCGACCAGCCGCCGCCCAAGAGCACGGGCCGCGAGCGGTTCGGGATCGAGTACGCCGACAAACTGCTCGCGCGGGTGCGCAAGGTGGGGGGCTCGGACAACGACGCCGTGGCGACGGCGACGGCCCTCACGGCCGAGTCGATCGGTCGCGCGATCGCACGGTGGGGAAAGGATGACAGTGCCGAGGTCGTGATCTCCGGGGGAGGCGCGAAGAATCCCGCGCTCGTCGAGCGCCTGGCCGCAAAAATCCAGCCACGTCCCGTCGTGCTCTTCGATCAGCTGTTCTTCAACGGCGAGGCAAAAGAGGCCGTGGCGTTCGCCTTCCTCGGCCTTCAAACGGTGATGGGGAAGGCGGGGAATCTCCCCGGGGCGACGGGGGCACGGGGGCCGCGCATCCTGGGTCACATCACTCCGGCATGATGCCCCCCCCGCCCCCCCGGGCGCGCCTCGTCTGTCCGGCGCTGCGCTGGCGACGCGGCTCATTCAAATCCGAACGCACCAAGATCGAGCAGGCGCTGGCCGTCGGCGTCGGCGGCTTCATTCTCTTTGGCGGCACGCGTGCCGCCGTCACGGCGCTCACCAGCGCGTTGCGGGACACAGCGGGCCGTCCCTTGCTGCTCGGCTCTGATTTCGAGCGTGGGCCAGGGCAGCAGGTACGTGGGCTCACCGAGCTCCCGCCGCCGGCGGCGCTCGGCTATCTCAACGATCTCGACGCGACGTACGCTTGCGGGCAGATCACCGGCACCGAAGCCCGGGCGGTCGGGCTGAATTGGATATTCGCGCCAGTGTGCGATCTCGACATCGAGCCGAAGAATCCGATCGTGCAGACGCGCTCATTCGGCGCCGATCCGAGCGTCGTGGGCTCGCATGCGGCGGCGTGGATCAAGGGTTGTCAGGAACACGGCGTCATGGCATGCGCCAAGCACTATCCCGGGCACGGTCGCACGACGACCGATTCGCACGAAGGCCTACCCATCGTCGAGGCGTTGGGCCACGACTTGCAGCACATCGATATCGCGCCATTCAAGGCGGCGGTGGACGCCGGCGTCGGGAGTGTCATGCCCGCATTCGTCGCCTACCCGCGCTGGGACGCGAGCGGATCTGCCGCCACGTTCTCGCCGATCATACTCGGCTACCTGCGCGACACGCTCGGATTTCGCGGGCTTACCGTCACGGATGCGTTCATCATGGGCGGTGCCACTGCGGCGGCGCCGGAGAGTAGCGCGGCGGCTGCGGCGATCACCGCCGGGTGCGATATGCTGCTATATCCGACGGATTGGGCGGGTGTCGTGAAGTCGTTGGAGACGGTGCCCGCGGATCGTGCCGAAGCAGCGCTCGCGCGGTATGACGCGACGGTCAACCCCGGGGCGTCGCCCCGGGGTCAGCCGAGCGAGCTGGATGAAGCGATGCTTGCCGAGCACCAGAGGTTCGCCGATGGCCTCGCCGATCGGGCGGTGCATCTGGTGCGCGGCGAACGGCCGCAGCTCGGGAAGACGCTGAGCGTGACGATCGTCGATGATGATGTAGGTGGGCCGTATTCGATTCCGCCCAGAGATGTGTTTCATGCGACCGTAAGAGCGAGTGGTGTTTGGCTGACCCCGGGGCGGCGCCCCGGGGTTAGCCGAGTGGTACTGGTTTACGCCGAACCGCGATCGTGGAAGGGTCGCGCCGATTTGGGACCGCAGTCGCTCGCCAAGCTTGAGCGGCTCGTGCCGGGCGCGGCGCTTGTGATTCTGTTCGCACATCCGCGACTGGTTAGTCAAATCCCTGGTGACGTGCCGGTGCTGTGTGCGTGGCATGGGCAGGCATTGATGCAGCGCGCGGCGGCGCGGTGGGTGGTGCGGAAGGTCTGACGTCGGACGGTCTGCGTTTTTGTGATCCCTTCCAGCGGCATGCGTGCGGTTACGCTATAGACATGGCGGCTCCATCCCTTCTATCCGCGCTGCGTCGGGGACTCCGAGTTCGGCATTACAGTCCGCGGACGGAAGAAGTGTCGAGCTGTTGTATGGGACGAGGATGCGACTGCTCGAGGCGTTGCGCCTGCGGGTCAAGGATATCGACTTCGGGGCCAACCAGATCACCGTGCGGCGTGGGAAGGGCGATCGTGATCGCGTCACGATGTTGCCGGAACGCCTGAAGGGGCCGTTGCTCAGCCATCTGGCCGTGGTCCGCGTGCAGCATGAGCGCGACACGGCGGCAGGGGCGGGCTGGGTTTCGCTTCCCGGCGCGTTAGGTGTGAAGTACCCGCAAGCTGGCCATGAGTGGAGTTGGCAATGGGTGGCTCCGGCGAGTCGGACATACGATGACCCCGAGACCGGCCAGCGACGTCGTCATCATTTGCACCAGACCGTCGTCCAGCGCGCGTTCAAGCAGGCCGTGAGGACCGCGGGAATCGCCAAGCCGGCAAGTTGTCACACGCTGCGGCACTCATTTGCAACCCACCTGCTCGAGTCGGGTTACGATATCCGCACGGTCCAGGAGCTTCTCGGTCATCTGAATGTTGCGACCACAATGATTTACACACACGTGCTCAATCGTGGGGGCTTGGGCGTGCGGAGTCCGGCCGACACGCTATAATAATTTTGTTAGGCTGACCAGCCTAAACTGCATGCCTGAGCGTGAAAGACTACGATAGCTAGCGTTCAAAGCGCCGTCCGTTTAGCAGAGACAGGTATGTCTAATTCTCGTTAGGCAGCACATAACCTCCATCGATCACGTGGGCCGCCCGCTGACCTCCGCCGAGCTCGAGATTCTCCAGATCGCCCGTGAACATCTCGGTCCGCAGAACACTGAGCACGACGTCTTCTTTACTAACGATGGAGGCGCGGCAATCTTTGCCAAGAGCCAGAACGGATCTTCCTGCATCATGCTGCCCTTACGAACCTGGCCGGGTTCATTCGCGACGGGCACATGACTCGACGCGGACATACTTCGTGATATTCAGGATGGTTGCGGTGAAGGTGCTGTCTGATATCAACTTTGAAGTGCAACACTGAGTCTCAGCGGGCATAACATTCCTCCGGAGTCCGATAGCCGAGCCGCTTCCGTGGCCGGCGGTTCAGTTTCGCAGCGATCCGATTGCAATCGTGTTGGGTGAGGTG
>WNEZ01001458.1_pt1 | contig 20975 bp, 17 predicted proteins | sample 5400521 | NCBI WGS metagenome assembly WNEZ01 (sample SAMN13153339, study PRJNA577476) | soil metagenome | isolation source: 120 cm saprolite under Douglas fir tree site 2 hole 1 replicate 1 | place: USA:California | collected 2015-04-18 | reverse complement strand
AGAAGAGCCGACTTTCTCTGCTGCTCAGACTGCGTGGCGGAGAGGGAGGGATTCGAACCCTCGGTACAGGTGTTAGCCCGTACAACGGTTTAGCAAACCGCCGCATTCGGCCACTCTGCCACCTCTCCGGCGTGCGGAGGTACAGTTTACCACGTCTGGGATGAGTGCTTTTACCGCTTCAGTCACGTACATTTGCTCCAACCTTGCCTCATTGCACCCATTCGACTGTTGTAGTCTCCTGGTTCTACTCGGACGCATCGCTGCAACGCTTCGAGTTGGTGTAGTTGATGGAACAATTCTGTCGACAGTGTGACTGTGGTGGATCGGCGAGCTAGTATGGCGAAACGTTGAGCGACGATTGGGCACAGAATCAGAAAAACAGGCCGCGGACCTGACTATGCTTTGGCGGTTAGCGGAAATTCGAGTGGGTGGACCTCCATCAATCGAAACCCGCCAGGCGCTGGCAAACGTGTTGGGACTACTCGAGGTGTACGCCACCCATTTCCCATCTGGAGAACACACCGGTCGACCCACAGAACCGACCTGGGTGAGTTGCGTCGGATTCGCGCCATCAGCCGCATCAACTCGCCACACGTCGGAGGCTGTACCCTTGCGAGCCATGTACACGAGGTAACGCCCGTCTCCGCAATGGGTTGCCATCTTAGGGGGACCAAAGGTGCAGTCAACAGCCCTGGGTAGTCGGTAGTGGCGCACTTTGCTTGTCATTCCGAGCAAGCGTTCTTTGCGCAGAGAGGAAGCCGGGCGAGCCGCGCGAAGTGTCGCGTTCTTTACGATCCAACAATCGAGCGTTTGGCTCGCTTCCTTTTTTGGGCTAGTGGTGTAAAGGAGCGTGCACCCGCAAGTGTAAGTTCAAACCTTGCGCAGTCGACCAAGGTTCCAACTTGCGCTGCCTCTACTTGTAGGGCTCGTCGCAGGCAAATCGTAATAATGAGGATGCCGCCGAGAAGCAATGCGAGATCGCCGACGCTAAACAGTCCGAGCCGTGCTTGATCCGCCAGAACTGGCAGTCGCGTGTTTGAGCTGGCAGCCCGCCACATCGGGCTTGCCGGATGAACGCAGAACGCCGGTTCGAACCCACGGCGACCGAACTGCCCGCAATACCAGCCACAAGATGGCACAGGACTCGCAGAGCCAAATCGCCGGATGTTGGGCCCACGCTAACTGGTGTGCCGCAGAGAGAAGATGCAACGTCCACCCCGCCGAAATTCAAAGACAGTGGAGGAGGGAGCAAGCACTCTGCCAAAGTGGCTTGGATGCCAAGCTGTTTCCTGGCAATCGGATGCAAGAGGCTCACCACCGGGTCACAATAGATTTCTTCTCGGCAAGTGCCAACCCTATTCACCCGACAGGGAAAATTCCAGGACATCGAAGTTACGTACGTAACAGGCAACTGTGGCGGTCTTCGTGGCACTGTGGTAGCAGTGACGAAACATCCTAAGAGCGACTACATCGACTGGGACGCAGGACGCGAGGGCTATGTTGACGTGCCGCGTACGCCCACCTATGTTCCCGTCCACAAGGGCGCGACACCGACTCGCGGCAAGCAGCATCTACTGAGTATTCCGGCAGAAGAGCGTCTTGGGAGCCTCATCGCCGCAGGCGGAACGATATGGGCGACCTACGTTGCGACGGTGGACTATGCCAGTCTGTGGCGCATGCAAGTTTTGCCTCCCGGTCCAATGGAGGTTTGTGCAGTGGGGGTTCTGGCCTGGCTTCATGCCAAATGGCGACGATCAACGAAAGTCGATTGAAGCCGAAGACTTTCCCGGTTACGGCGAAACCGAGAGGGCGAAAGTTAAAAATCCCAGGTCCGCAGAGACAACCCTACTTCGACATACCTAGCTATTTGCATATCCACCAGAGACAGACCACAGCAGCATCCCGTTGTCCCCAGCGGGCGCGAGCTTTAGAGAGGTTCCTCCACTGCCCCGTTGCAGACAACGATGGCGAATCGGGAACGACGGGCAGATTTCTCGCGCATCGCGCTCGCCGCTGCGCACAATCAGAAAAACTGACGCAAGAAGTCGTTGGAGTCACGATCTTCCTGAGGTAGTCCGCGTTCAGAATCTTCACGCTTGGAAAGCCTTCCTCGGTGGGGTATTTTTAGGGAGCCCGCAAACAGTGTGCAACGCTTGGGCGCACGGACAGATTCCCAGGGTGGGAGTATCCCAGTATGCAATCGGCTCCTGCGGAAGTGACCTCCGACTCTGAGCCTCGACCAGAGCAGCCGGAGACACGATCGGAAGAACCCGATGGCCGCCTACGGTTGAGAAGGAGCTTGCGCGCCACACTCACCGTAGCGATGCTTGCGATAGCGTTGGGCTCTGTTTTGCTCGTAGTGACGCGGAGCAAGGACCCTGCCGTCCCGAAGGTTGCGCAATCTTCGAATCAAGCGAACTCAAATCCAATCCTGCGGCTCAAAGGGACGACGGAAGCTGTTCAGTCCCGTGCCGTACTCGCCCCTCTGCTGGCGGGCCAGCAAGTAAGCACGCTCACGATCATCCGGCTTGCGCCCGCGGGAACCCGAGTGAAACCGGGCGACTTGCTGGTGGAATTCGACCGCCAGGCCCAGATGCGGGATTTCATCGATAAGCAGGCGGAGTACTCCAAGTTGGCCAACCAGGTGTTAGGGGAGCAGGCCAAGGAGGATGCGGCGCGGGCAAAGGACGAAACCGAACTCAAGCAAGCAGAGGACAATCTCCGCAAGGCCGAACTGGAAATGCAGAAGGCGGAAATCGTCTCGCGTATCGACGCGGAAAAGAATCAAGAAACTCTTGAGGAGGCGAAAGCCACTTTCGAACAACTGAGCGAGACATTCAGTTTGAAGCGGAAGGCAGCGGCGGCGGCCATTCGCATTCTGGAAATTCAGCGCGAGCGCATTCACGAAACCATGTTTCATGCTCAGGCGAATGCGCAGCTGATGCAGATTCAGTCGCCCATTGAGGGCGTTGTGGTGCTGAACACCATCTGGAAGCAGGGGACGATGGGCGAGGTCCAGGAGGGCGACCAGGTTCGGCCCGGAGTGCCGTTCCTGCAGGTGGTGAATCCTTCCCTCATGCAGGTGCGTGTGCTCGCGAATCAGCAGGATTTTCTGAGCTTGCGCATTGGCCAGACGGCGAAGGTCCGCCTGGATGCTTATCCGGAGCTGGTGTTGCCGGCCAAGATCGAACAACTCGCCCCCATTGGCGAAGGAGGAGACTTCTCTGCCAAGCTACGCTCGTTCGTGGTCATCGTATCGATCCAGGGGAACAACCCCAAGTTGATGCCGGATCTGTCCGCCGCCGTCGACGTTGATTTGTCAGGACAGAGTGACACCGGAAGTGGGTCGTGATGATCAAACGCCTTCTCCAGGTTTGGACGCAGCGCAAGGTGCTGGTCGTCGCCATTCTCGTGGTGGCAGGTAGTGGAGTGGTGCTGGGGGCGGTCCGCTACAGCAGGCGATCACCATCGCTTCCCACGCTCGAAGTGAAACGTGAAGAATTCCTCGACTCTCTTCAATTTCGAGGTGAGGTGAAGGCACTCAAGTCGATCACGATCAGCGCGCCCGCCGAAGCAGGCGATCTCCAAATCATCAAGATCCTGCCGGAGGGTACCCCGGTGAAAGCGGGCGACGTGGTAGTTGAGTTCGACAAAACGAAGACAGAGCAGGAGCTCGCACAGGCCCGGTCCAGCCTCAAATCCGCAGAGGCGGAAATCGAGCAGGCTCGTGCCCAGGCGCGCCTTGCAGCAGAAGAGGACACGACCGCGGTAATGAAAGCGCGGTACGAGGTGGAATCGGCCAAACTCGAGGCCAGTAAGCAGCAGATCGTCTCCAGGATTGAGGGAGAAGAGGCGAAGCTGAAGGTCACGGATGCCCAGCAAAAGCTGCACGAGACTGAGGAGAAGCTGAAATCGGACCGCGCCCTTCATCAATCCACGATTGCGGGCAAGGAGCAAGCGAGCAAGAAAGCAGGCTATGACGCGCAACGGGCCGAACGGGCTTTGACGCACATGAGCTTGGGTGCGCCATCGCCCGGAACGATCAGCCTCCTGCAGCATTGGGCCGGCTCAGGTTTCGCAACCTACAAGCCAGGCGATCGAGCCTGGCCCGGTGCATCGCTTGCGGAGCTGCCGGATACCTCGACACTACGAGTTTCTGCGCGGGTCGATGAGACGGAACGTGGCCGACTGGCACTGAAGCAGCCAGTCACAATCCAGTTGGATGCCATTCCAGATCGGCAGTTTACCGGGCACATCGAGCAAATCAGTGCGATCGCCACCCTGGACTTTAACAGCGGTTGGCCCCTCGCCCGCAACTTCACCCTTGAGATCGTTCTCGACCAGACCGATGCACGCTTCAAGCCCGGTATCACCGCGCAATTGACAGTGGTGGTGGACCGAATTCCCGATGCCCTGACGATCCCCGCACTGGCTCTGTTTCGGAAATCCGGTCAGGACCTGGCGTACGTCTGGCGAGGGAGCACGTTTGAACCGCGCGTCGTTGAGGTCGCACGACGGAGTGGTGATCGGGTATTGGTCGCAAAGGGTTTGCGTCCGGGGGAGCGAGTTGCTCTGCAAGATCCGTCGCCGAAGGAGCAATGAAACAAACAGAGATGAGAAGCCGGCGAGTAGCAACGTGGACAGTAGCGGCAGTTGTTCTCTTGGCGGTTGTCGGCGTGGTAACCGCCGTGCGGCGGGCAAGTCCCGCAACCACAACCGACGAGATCCCAACCGCCCGCGTGAAGCGAGGCGATCTCGACCTCAAGGTGCATGCTACAGGCGAATTGCACGCCACCCACTCCGAAGCATTGACCGCGCCCTCCATTGCAGGAGGCGCGCTCCAAATCACGCACTTACTTCACACGGGAACAGCGGTGAAGAAGGGCGATCTGGTCATGGAATTTGATCCCAGCGAGCAGCGTTACAAACTGGAGCAAAGCCGGTCAGAATTACTCCAAGCTGACCAGGAAATCACCAAAGCGAAGGCGGATGCAGATGTGCAAGCGGCGCAGGATAGAGTCGCGCTGCTTAAGGCACGCTTCGACGTGAGGCGGGCAGAACTGGAAGTCCAGAAGAACGAACTCGTGAGCACGATCGACGCCAGAAAAAACCAGCTAGCTCTGGAGCAGGCGCAACGTGTGTTGGAACAGCTCCAGCAGGACATCAAGTCCCACACTGCATCGGGCCAGGCGACGATCTCGCTGGCTCTGGAAAAACGCAACAAGGCGAAGCTGGCTATGGACCAGGCCCAGGACAACATCGACAAGATGCGCGTCCTGGCTCCCATCGACGGCTTGGTCGCTTTGGAGAAGAACGAGGGCGATGGAATGTTTTTCAGCGGAATGTCCCTGCCCGAGTACCGCGAAGGGGACCAGGTGCAAGCCGGCGGTACGATCTGTCAGGTCATTGACGCCAGGGAAATGGAACTCGTAGCCAAGGTCGGAGAGCAGCAACGCAGCAATATCACAGTGGGCCAGTCCGCCGAGGCCCGGCTCGATGCTCTGCCGGGGCAAGTCCTGCACGGAACCGTCAAGACGATCGGAGGAATGTCCAGCCACAGGTTCTTTGACGAAGATGTGGGTGCAAGATTCGAAGTTATCATCGGGCTCTCCACGGCAGATTCAAGGCTACGCCCCGGCCTCAGCGCTGCCCTCGTGATCGTGGGCGATCAGAAAAAGAACGTGCTCTACGTTCCTCGCCAGGCGCTATTCTCGAAGGACAGCAAGCGCGTACTCTACACCCGCGATGGAAAGGGTTTTGAGCTGCGCGAAGTGAAGATTCAATTCGAGACTGAGAGCCGCACTGCGATTGAAGGCGTCGATGCCGGCGCCGAGGTCGCGCTGGTCGATCCCACCGCGCCCAGAAATACAGGGAACAGCACCGCTGCCGCACCCAGCCTGGGCGGAGGCGCCCCCTAGTGTCCACGGCTACGCCATCGCCTCCAGGAACCTTCCTCCACGGCTACCAGCAGTGGCTCCCGGACCTTTATTTAGGGCTGCAGAACCTGTTGCTGCATCGCCTCCGCTCCCTGCTGACCATGCTGGGAATGATCTTCGGAGTGGCCGCGGTCGTCTCCATGCTTTCAATCGGCGCTGGAGCGAGACAGAAAGTGATGGCCTTCATCGAGCAGATGGGAGTCCGAAACTTGATCGTGGAGGCGAAGGAGACCACGGAATGGCAGGCGCACATGAAAATTCGCAAGATCTCCCCCGGACTTACGTTCCAGGACTACCGCGTGATTCTCGATGATCTTGGCGACATTGTTGCGTCCAGCCCCCGCAAGCGCTTCACTGCTCCCAAAACGCTGCCCAAGTCCCAGCAGGATCCGCCGACAGTGTATGGAGTCAATCCCAGCTACACCACGATCGCAGGCCTTCATCTGGTGCAGGGGAGGTTCTTTGATCAGGATGAGGAGAACAGGGCTGCGGCGGTTTGTGTCCTGGGCGCCGCCGCGAGGTTAAGTCTGTTCGGAGCTTCCGATCCCATCGGCCGTTATGTCAAGGTCAACGACCAATGGTTTCGCGTGATTGGCATTGCAGCCCCACAGCTGAGTTCCCAAACCGAAGTCGCGGGCGTGCCGACGCTGGACCTTAACAACACCATGTACGTTCCACTGAATTCCGCGATCTTGCGTTTGGAGGATAGTTACAGCGGCCAACGCGACGAGATCGACGGCATCTACCTGAATCTCCGGGAAAACGCCGACCTGCCGGCGGTGGCGAGAGTTGTCAGGGCTATCCTGGACTCCTCCCACCATTCCGCCGGCGATTTCAGCGTGATCGTGCCCGCCGAACTGCTTGCCGAACAGCGCCGCACCGAGCGTTTGTTCAATGCCGTCATGGTCGCGATCGCCTCGATTTCCTTGCTGGTGGGCGGCATCGGGATCATGAACATCATGCTGGCCAGCATCCTGGAACGAACGCGGGAGATCGGAGTCCGCCGTGCCGTAGGAGCGCGCCAATCAGACATCATCCGGCAGTTTGTAGTTGAGGCCACAATGATTTCGTTCGTAGGCGGAAGCTTTGGGATCGTCTTCGGATTTGTCATGTCGCGCCTCATTGCGTGGCTTGCAGGATGGTCTACCATCGTGACCGTCAGTTCCATCATGTTGGCGTTTGTGGTTTCCATCACCGTCGGGTTGGTGTTCGGGATTTATCCTGCCGTGAAGGCCGCGCGCCTGGACCCTGTTGAAGCAATTCGCTACGAATAAACGACTCGCTCGAATCCTTTATTTCGGAATCAGAAATCTGGAGGTCAGTAAGATGCAGCTTTTTCGTGTCGCGCTCGGCTTTCTGCTTTGTTCTTCACTGTTTATGGTTCTGCGGGCAGAATCGCAAACTCGCGAGAGCTATCGCGGGTTGATGACCCCGCAAGTGCGATCCGACAAACTGCCGGCGCCGCAACACATGCGCGAGTATGTCGTTGACGGGAAACTACGTCTGAGTTTGAGAGACGCGGTTCTTCTGACCTTGGAGAACAACAGCGACATCCGGGTTCAGGAAGCCCAGGTGGAGAGCGAAAAGTTCGCTCTCCTGCGGGCCTATCAGCCCTTTGATCCGCTCCTGCAAAGTAAGTTTGACGTGAATCGGTTTTCTTTTGCGGTCAATAACCCATTTCAGGCGGCCGGAGTCTCAACCAATGCTCCTTTCAATTCCTTGACCCAGACCGCGCAGATCAACTACACGCAAACGTTTCAAACGGGCTCGAATATCGCAGTCGGTCTTAGCGGTAGCCGGAATTCCACTGGCCCCGGCCAGTTCTTTTTCGATCCCAGCTACACCACGGCTCTTAATCTGCAGTTTTCGCAGCCACTCCTGCGGAATCGTGGACTCCTTGTCAATCGGGCCCCGCTCCTCATTGCGCGCAGAACATTGCAACAATCACGTGCCACCTTTGAAGCGCAAGTGAGTGATGCGATTCTGCTGCTGGTCAACCAATATTGGGCAGTGGTTCAGGCGCGGGGAACTCTCGATGTGGAGCGGAAGTCTCTGGCAGCAGCGGACGCCAGCTATCAGCACGACAAGCGGGCTCTGGAACTGGGGGCCTTGCCTCCGCTGGACATCTACCGTTCGGAGTCCGAAGTTGCTACTCGCCGGGTGCAGATGATTCAAGCCGAGTATGCGCTAAAGAAAGCGGAGGACGCCGTGCGATTGACGATTGGAGCCGATCAGGATGAGTATTTCCGCGCCCTTGACCTGGACCTGACGGAAAAGCCCGAGACGGAAGGTGAACTGCAAAACTCCGACGCGGAGTCAGCTTTGCAACAGGCGATCACCCGGCGACCGGAAGTCGGAGCGATGCGCTTAGCGCTCGCCAACGATGACACGAATGTTCGTGTGGCTCACAATCACCTCAAGCCTGAGTTGTCGTTGAGCGGCTTCTACCAGAGCAGCGGATTGGGTGGCGATCAATACAACCTTATTATCGACCAAACCACCGGCCAGGTTACTTCCCGGCTAATCTCGCGCGGAGGTCTGGGTTCGTCGTTCAGCCAGCTCTTCGGCTTTGGTTTTCCAGGATACGGCGCCTCCTTAACCCTGAATCTTCCTGTCAAGAACCGTGCGGCACAGGCTGACATGGGCAGCGCGCTGGTATCTCGCCACCGCGATCTGTATTCCGCTCAACTGGTTCGAGAGCAAATCACGCTGGAAGTAACCAATGCTGTGCACCAGCTTGAAGAAGCCAAGCTTACCCTGGCCGCGGGGAAGACGGCGGTGGACCTGGCACAAAAAGCGTTGGCAGCGGAACAGAGGAAATACGAACTCGGCGCCCAGACAATATTCTTTGTTCTGGACTCACAGACTAAGCTAGCGCAGGCCGAGTTGGAGCTGCTGCAGGCGCAGGTCAACTACCAGGTCGCCCATGCTGCCGTGGATCATGCGACTGGCGGATTGCTGGAACCGTTTCAAGTTCAGATCGCAGAACTCACTCGATAGGGAAATGAAGGGTGATTACCGGAGGGCTGCAAACAGTGCTTCCTTCCAGCGCTTCGGAGAGATGGTCCAGCACACCTTTGTCTTGTGCCCCTGCTGCAAAGGGGTCGACCACACTGCCTGATTTCGATCATCGGAAGCGACGTTCAGACGGTCGACCACGGTCATACCTCGTGTCAGCTCGCTATGGGTTTCGACCTCGACGTAGTGCTCGCTCCACCGCGTTCCAATACTCGCGTCGAGGGCAACGCTCATGGCGACGGGATCGGGCAGGCATATCCCATCTTCTCCGGTCTGCACCTTGTAGGCTCTCCGTGCGTGACTGTTGCATTCGACGGCGAAACGAGCCAGGCTGTTGTTGAATCCTAGAATTCGTTCAATGTCATCCTCGTGAATCACAGCTTCGCCGCGGGAAGTTTGCCAGCCGACGAGTTCCACTGGAAGGCCGCTGTGCATAACGATGCGAGCCGCCTCGGGATCAACCCAGATGTTGTATTCCGCGGCCGGTGTCACATTGCCCTCGCAGCAAGGCGCTCCGCCCATGATCACGCAGCGGCCGACTTTTGCAGCAATCGAGGGCTTCTTTGCCAGTGCCAGCGCAACATTGGTGAGCGGCGCAAGGGTCACGATTACCAGCCCGGGATTCGCTTCGATTGTCTCGATGATGGCGTCAACCGCGTGCAGTCTTTCGGCAGAATGCCGCGGCGCCGGGTAGTTGTGGTCTCCAAGGCCGTCGCGTCCGTGAAACCAGGTTGCGTTCTGATAGGTTCGAACGAGAGGCTTGTCAGCTCCGGCATAAACCGGAACATCCGCTCCGCAGATCTCGACGGTGTAGAGCGCGTTGCGGGTGGACTGTGGAAGCGGAACATTCCCGGCTACGGTTGTGATCGCGATCACCCGAACGTCAGGTGCACGGAGAGCCATGATGATGGCGACCGCATCATCCGAGGCGGTGTCGGTATCGATTAGAAAGGCGCGGGGCACGAGTTAGCGTAGCAAATCGATCTTCGAATTCGCCACCCTGAGAGGCCTCACGGTGACGCGGCAGACAGCCATACTGAACTCGCGGGCTTAATGCTTGTCCTTGCTCCACGGGGTATTCTCGAGCGTAGCGAGTTGAAGGTCGTGGCCTTGGGACCTTTGCGGATTCGAAGCCTAGTCGGCAGCCGCGGCGCGTCCCGTCTGCGTTGTTAGCGGCTGGTAAGTTTCGGGACGGCGATCGCGGAAGAACTGCCAGACCCGCCTGACTTCTTCGATCATTTCGAGATCAAGATCGGCAACGAGTACTTCGTCCTTGTGGCGGCTGGCTTGGGCGACGATCTTGCCGCGCGGGTTGCAGAAGTAGCTCTTGCCGTAGAACTCGCCGATGTTCCATGGTTTCTCCCGACCCACGCGGTTGATCGCGCCAACGAAGTAGCCATTGGCAACCGCGTGCGCGGGCTGCTCCAGCTCCCACAAATGTTCGGAGAGTCCTGCCACTGTTGCGGACGGATTGAAGACAATCTCCGCGCCGTTCAATCCCAAAATCCGAGCGCCCTCAGGAAAGTGGCGATCGTAGCAGATGTACACTCCAACGCGAGCGTACTTCGTCTGAAAAACCGGGTAGCCGAGGTCGCCGGGTGTGAAGTAAAACTTTTCCCAGAATCCGGGATGCACGTGTGGAATGTGATGCTTGCGATATTTCCCAAGATACTTGCCGTCCGCATCGATCACAGCTGCGGTGTTGAAATACAGTCCGGGCATTTCTTCTTCGTACACCGAAACCACCATTGCCATGTGATGCTTGGCCGCAACCTTCTGCATGAGCTTGGTTGTGGGACCCTCGGGTACGCGCTCCGTGAGTTCGTACCACCGAACGTCCTGCTCTGCACAGAAATACGGTCCGTAAAACAATTCCTGCAGGCAAAGTATTTTGACTTTCTTGCGCGCCGCCTGCTCAATCAGCTTGAGGTGCTTGTCGATCATGGCTTTCTTGATTTTCGGCAATGGGTGATTGGCCCCCAGTTCATTACTAGCCTGGATGAGCCCACAGCGCACGACGCGGGACATGAAAGCACCTCCGAGAGAGGCCAATATACCAGACCTTTAGCGTGTGAGAACTCATCCGGATCGAGAGAAAAAGGGCGCTGCCCAGTTTTGCTAGATAAGACACGTACCAGAACAAGCTTGACGCCAATCGTTAATTGCGTTTAATTAGGCTTTCTTTCGTTACCTGGCGAGTTGGAGCAACGATGACACTGCACTTGCGAAAGCGCGATGGGCTACGACGCTTTTCTGTCCTCCTGTTTCTTGTAGGTCTGGGGATAAACCCGGTGTTCCCCCAGACCAAAAGTGAATCGCATCAGCCACTGAGTTCAGCGTGTCACGTTGAACCTGCGGATTATAAGGGCTGGCACGCGCAGCGGTTCTCTAATCGCTGGGTCCAACTGATTGTCTTGCCGCAGAACGGCGGGCGATTGATCCAGGTGATTTTCGCCGGACATTCTTATCTCTTCGTCAATCCGAAATATGAAGGCAAATACCTGCCGCCAAGTCAGAGCCAATGGTTCAACTACGGCGGCGACAAGTTGTGGCTCTTGCCCGAGGGGAACGACGATGAACAACATTGGGCAGGCGGCTCTGACCTGATCGACGACGCGCCCTACTCATTTCGAAAGGTTTCGGAAGGAGAGCACTGTGAAGTAGAACTCACCGGACCGGCCGATCCCCGCACTGGGATTCAGTTCCAGCGCACGATTCGCCTGGATGCCGACTCCCCGCGCATTCGATTTCGCGCCACCATGAAAAATACATCCGGCCACACCGTGGAATGGTCGATGCAGTCTGTCTCTCAATACGATACGACCGACCCCGGCGATCCATCGCGAATGAACCACGATTTCCTTGCATTCGCCCCGGCGAATCCAGCTAGCAGTTATCTCAACCGCTACCACGTTCGGTTCGGCCCGGCGGAAAATCATGCGGTCTCGATTAGAGAAGACGGTTTGTTTGCGCTGCGCTACGTCCACATGGCGGCCGAGTTGTGGCTGGACTCGACGGCCGGTTGGCTGGCCGTCGTCGATGGCAGCACCCGGTACGGAATGGTGGAACGCTTCCAATTTGAAGAATCCCGAACCTATCCAGGAAAGGCGTCCATCATTTTTTGGACGAATGGCCCCGAACTGAAGTTGAATGCTGATGGAAAGGTCTCCCTGAGTGCGGAGGAAGACGGAACTCCCTACTACCTGGAGGCGGAGATCAATTCGCCTCTCTGCCGGTTGCGTCCCGGGGAAACCTGCAATCTCGAGACGGAATGGTTTCCGACCCGTGCAGGAAGCGAGTTTCACGGCGTGACGGATGCCGGTATCGTGGTTCGCCCTTTTCGAGCCACCCGTCTAGACAATGGCAAGATCGGGCTTTCTGGCGCCTTTGGAGTGTTCTTCGCCGGACGCCTGGTGGCGCACTTCTACAGCGAACACGGCGCAGAGTTGGGCAGCCTCACCGTGGCAGATGCGGAGCCAGTTGAACTCGTCTCGCTCGAAACCGAGATCGCTCCGCCTCAAAAGTCCGCCCGCATCGCGCTTCACTTGGAAGATAGGAATGGGCTGGACCACGGTTCTCTCCAGGAAGTTCCAGTGGCTTCACGGGAGAATCGCTGACGTTAACCCCAAAAGCGAAGCACGCGCCCTGTCTTAGCTGGATGCGTCTTCGGCTCGCTGCAAAGTTGGACAGTGTGGCGATCTTTTGCGAGGATGAGACTCCTGTTTGCAGCAGATTCGTTGGTCGAGGAGGGGTAATGCCAGCTAAGCGCACGAGAAGAGATTTTCTGAAGCTATCGGCCCTGGGCGCAACTGCGACCGCAAGCCTAAGCACGTTTCCAGAATTGGCTTCTCTCATCGGGCCAGAACCGTCGACGATTGCGACGCGGGTAACTCACGGGAAAGAGCGCTTTGCGCAGGGCAGCACGATCGAGTGGCGACGCGGAACCCCTGCCGGCGAAACGGTCGTGCTCGATCCGGGCAATAAATTTCAGGAGATCCTCGGGTTTGGCGCCGCCTTTACCGACGCGGCCTGCTATAACTTCAATCAACTCTCATCTTCCGCCCGCGACCAGCTATTTCACGAGCTGTTTCATCCCTCTGAATTAGGACTGAATTTAGGCCGCACATGTATCGGGTCCAGCGACTATTCCGCCCAGGTCTACAGCTTTGACGATGGTGAACCCGACCCGGAGCTAAAGCGGTTTTCCATCGAGCATGATAGCGTCTACATCCTTCCGATGCTGCGTCAGGCGCGAGCCGTAAACCTGGAGCTGTTTCTGTTTTCGTCGCCGTGGAGCCCCCCGGGCTGGATGAAGGCCGGCGGCTCCATGCTCGGTGGGTCGATGAGGAAATCGTATTTCGACTGTTACGCTCATTACTTCCTTAAATTCCTCGACGCGTACCGCTCGGAGGGCGTCCCCATCCAGGCTGTCACAGTGCAAAACGAAGTGGACACAGACCAGGATGGACGCATGCCCGCGTGCTTGTGGGGACAAGAGTACGAAATCGAGTTTGTGCGCGATCACCTGGGGCCGCTGTTCGAGGCTAACAAGCGCGACACGAAGATCTGGATCCTCGACCACAATTACAACTTGTGGGGACGAGTGATGGACGAACTCGAAGATCCCGGACTACGCAAGTATGCCGATGCGGTGGCATGGCACGGCTATGGAGGCGCGGCCGAAATGGCTGCGAAAGTTCATGATGCTTACCCGAAGGTTGGAATGCATTGGACCGAAGGTGGGCCGGATTATACGAGTCCAGACTATGCCACCGATTGGACGCGATGGAGTGGAGTTTTTACGACGGCCCTTCGCAACTGGTGCCAATCGATCACAGGCTGGAACCTCGCCCTTGACGAAAAAGGACGCCCCAACATTGGCCCATTTCCGTGCGGAGGCATGGTGACGATTCACTCGCAAAGCCGGGAGATCACGCGAAGCGGGCAGTACTGGGCTATCTCGCATTTTGCCCGCTGCATCCGGCGCGGTGCGCGCCGCTTCGAGTCTCAGGGAACGCTCCACGATCTCGACCACTTAGCCTGTGAGAATCCTGACGGCGAGAAAATTTTGATCGTGACGAATTCAGGGCCGTCGCGGACCGTCACTCTGCAGATGGGGTCGTTGATCGCGGATATCAGTTGCGAAGCAGATTCGGTGAACACGCTTCTGTGGAAATAGTAGGCCGCTTCAGGAACGTGGGCTTAGATCTTCTGCTACCCTTGCCCTCCATGAGAACTCTTCAAACCATCGACTATTCAGACGCGAAGCGAGCCGTCGATCTGATTGTGGAGAGAGCTTTTCAGCTACAAAAAGCAGTCGTGGTAGCTGTAGTCGACTCTCATGGCGAACTCATCTGTTTCGCGCGCATGGATGGTGCTCCCGTCGCATCGATCCCAATTGCTATGAACAAGGGGTGGACGGCGGCGCGGGCGCGCAAGCCGACGCAGGAGATTGGAGAAAAAGTCAGGCATCCCGAAAAAGGGCACGATATTGCCTATTATGGCGATGCGAAATTTGTTGGATGGGGTGGAGGAATTCCTGTCTGGAAAGGCGGTGAGGTCGTGGGAGCTGTCGCTGTGAGCGGTTTGTCGTCTACCGAGGATGTCGGTCTGGCCAGCGCCGGCGCAGAACTGATCGCGCAAGCCAATGGCTGACCCGGTTTAGCGGCCCTCGGTTCTACGGCGCAGTTTCGGTTGTCACGGTCAAAGGTTTGCCGTCGAAGTGAGTAGGCAACTCTAAGCCGAAGAGCTTTAGAATAGTCGGCGCAACGTCAGCAATACCGGGTTTTTCTTCAGCGATTTTGCGATTGGAGAAGAGCACTCCGGGTACGAGCCGCGGATCTATGCAATGGTCGCCGCTCCAGGCTTTCACATTGTCCTCAAAGATCTGACTGGTTACCTTCCCCATCACTGAATCCCACGATGCGCGGAAGCCCTCGCCGTAACCGACAATCAAGTCAGGAGCGTTTTCCACGTACGGTCCGGCGTAGATAGCATCGCAATCAAACATTCCAGTGATGCCCGCTCGTCCGGAAGCTGGATCGACCAGGCCGTTGAGCTTTCCCCGCAACTCCTGCTTCAACGCTTCGGCTTCAGCTCCGGACTGAACGATACCCTCCCGCTCCCGCCCCTCAACATTGAGGTACAGACCATTCAGGCCCATAGTGTAGGCGCGCGTGCGCGACCAGTCGACGTCTTCGAACCAGTCCCCGCTTTCACTCCTTCCTGATTTCAGCGCCAGGTAGCCGTTCTGATGAAGCCACGCGTTCAGGTTGACGCAGCGCGCGAACGACTTAAACCCGTGGTCAGAAATGACGAACAGTAGGGCGTTCTCATCGATCTGCTTCATCACGCGGCCGACCAGCGTGTCCATCCGGCAGTACAAGTCTTCAATCACATTCGTGCGCTGTTCCCTTGGAACCTTGCGAGCGGCGGGATGGTCTTCTTCCAGGTAACGCCAGAACATGTGTTGCACGCGGTCAGTAGTATCGAAGACGCATGCGCATAAGCCGTGCCGTGTTTTGTCGAGTGCGTCGAACAGCATGCGCTCGCGATCCTCATGATTGGCATAGCACTGCGCGAGAAATGCTTGATCGTCGAGCACTTCTTCGTTGAGGGCCCAGGTATCCTCAGCCAAACCTAGCGTGGCATACGGACCGAAGAGTTTCGCAAGATAGATGGAATAGGTAACAGGATGCGAGATCGGGAGATCTGGGCGTCCCGGATCGATATTCACGGGCGTGACGTAGACCTCGACCTCAGGCGACAGTTCCTTGAGGTAGAAACGGCAAATGCCGTGCGCACTGGCGCCGAGCGCTCCCTTGAACTTGACCGCAATCCAATCGGAGTAGTCCCCAACTTTCAACGTGAATTTCTCTGAGCCTACTGTGATGCGAGCCTGGTTCGTGTTGGGGCGCACCTCAAAAGGAACACGCAACTCGCCACCGGATGAGCCTGCCACAGGATCCGGCGGCCCGGGGATATAAGAACGACAAACCGAGCCGTGTCGCTCGATCGGAACTCGGACTCCTCCCTCGCGGAACTTATCGCCCAGACTTCGAGTCGAGCAAAAGCAAAAAGTTCCTTGACTGCCCTTCAGGTCCGGAACACACATGCCGGAGAGCAGAACGCCGGGAAATTTCTCGGGAGGAAAGGTCGCAGGAATACGAATGACCGAGCAGGAGATTCCGGCTTTCCCGAGCCAGTGCCAGAAAGGAGTACCTCGCCGCATGCCACGGATTCTGGGCTTGCCCAGCGGGATGGTGTACTTGCCAATCTTCAGAGTCCGTTTCGGCGGGCGTATTTCGGCAGAGGAAAGAAATGGGAGATAGTTGCTGAGATCTCGCGCCAGGAAATCGTAAATGTTATGTTTGCCCGGATTCACTCCCGTCATGAATGTAGACCAAGCCACGGGAGAAATTGCCGGGAACGTTGTACGCAGATTACAGAAAGTGCCTCGGTCACGCAGCTTCGCCAGATTAGGCAGCTTGCCCTCGCTCATAAACCGTGTAGCCAGCACCGGGTCCATTCCATCGAACCCCAGGATGACCGCACGCTTGATCTGTGCCTTGCCTGGAACTCTGCGTCGTCGCAGCAAGCGAAACAGGTGGCGGAACGGCCAGGTGAGGAACGCGTAAACGGAATACAGGAACGCGACGAACAGGGTCCAGAAAGACGAGATAACGGCAAAGCCAGCGCCGGGCCCGGCATATGCCTGACTGTGCACCGGCCACAGTAAGATGACCGCAAGGGCGATGACCAGCAAGGAAATGAGCTTGCACCAGTTGCGCTTTCGGCCGGGCTGTATGCGAGGGCAGATCATATCTCAATCTTGAGGACAGTCTTGAAGAACAAGCCTGCCACCAGCGAAAGAACGAAAAACAACCAGATCCAGTTCCAGTCGAGTCCGACAAACCTAATGTTACGCGAAGGGTAGTTCACTTCGACCGAACGGATCGGGCTGTTTTGGGGCAATGCAGGCTCTCCGGAAGTGAGCATCCGCTCCCAGAATCGTCCCTGCAAGCGAATGGGCGAAACGCGCAAAAGGCTACCAGGAGACACGATTACCTCTTTTGAGAAGTTCTGACCAGCCGCCGCGATGGTGATCTTGTACCTTCCTTCTTTCTCAGCCACAGTTCTCCACAAGACCTCATTGTCGGCGGGTACGTGCACAGCCGGGGCGGTGATGGCCATCTCTGCCGGGAGCGAGAGCGAAACATCATCGAGACTCACCGCGTTGTCGGTGTGGACTTTGACCAGGAACGCTCGCCCCGGCGCTATCGGTGTCCATGCGAGGTATCGATCCAATTGAACAATCAGGAATGTCAGGGGAAGAATTACAAACAACAACGGTTTAAATGCCAATCTTAAATAACGTACAGTACTGAGCAGGATACGGCCGTAGGAGCTCAGGACGACCGGAAGTTGGTCCTGGAACAAGCGCACTGCCAGTAGGTGCGCCTTGAGATGATCCTTCGCAACGCGGATGGCTTTCTGGTCGGAGGTGTAGCGAAACACGACCACCATCAACAGACCGATCACGAAAGATAGCAATACGACAAACACCGTCGGAGATTCGACTCCGAGAATTCCCGCTACAACTGTGCAAGGGTGAATAGAAGTGGGTAACGCCATCGCCGGTGTGGTGGCCTTGATCTCTGGGAACTACTCGATATATCCCAATCCCTGTAGCCGCTTCTTCACAATGTCCTTGGACGGGGCACTGCCTTCGTCAGGAGGAAGAACCTTCTTGATTTCCTTCTCTAGCATGTGCAGCACAAACTCGTCTACGGACTCGTAGCCGCAGGCATCGGCGCACTGCTTCGCCTTATCCAGTAGTTCTCCCTCGATCTTTACTTTGTGTGAACCAAACACGTCTTTCTCCTCGGCGACTGTACCAGGGAACCTTAATGACTTGTGGGATCGGGCTGAAACACGGACCGTCCCATCATATCCTTCGGCTTTGCAATTCCAAACTCAGCGAGGATGGTGGGGGAAATGTCGGTGAGCGCCGGTGCTCCAGCCGAAATCTTCCGGTTGCTGAGCAGCACTCCAGGCACTAGATCCCTATCCATACAGTGGTCGCCACTCCATGGGTTGCTATTGTCTTCGATAATGTCTGGCGGGAAGGCCCCGAGAATTGTCTTCCAGCCCGCGCGATAACCGCGGTTGTAACCGACAATAAGGTCAGGACCGGATCGCGAATAAGGCCCGCGGTAGACCTCGCCGGCAATATCGACCCTCGTGATTACCGGCAGGCCGGACTGGGGGTCTTTCACGCCCAGCAGTTTGTCTTTGATCTCTCTCATCAAAGCGTTGGCTTCCGTTCCCGAATGAACGATCCCGTGATCTTCCCGGCCCTGCAAATTGATGTAGAGCCCGTTCAATCCAAGACCGTAGGCGCGAGTGCCGCTCCACTCCACATTCGCCCAGGGCTCGTTCTGATCGGGATTGGCATCGCTCTTCAACTTGACATAGCCGTTTTGCAGCAGCCAAGTATTTAGGTTGAAGGAGCGGTAATAAGGAGCGAAGCCGTGATCCGACAGAAGCAGCAGCGTCGTGTGCTCGTCCAACTTCGGCAATACTTCTCCAAGCACCTGGTCGATCTGCTGATAAAAACCCGATAGCGCCGAACCGTACTCGGCGGCGAGGGCAGCATTGTATCCCGGATGATTGGTGTCCGTGAGCCGCCATAGCATGTGGGAATTGAGATCCAGGCTGGAGAAGTAAAAGAAGAAAGCCCCTCGCTGGAACTTGGGGAACTCGGCATGGAAGATCCGGCGATGTTCAGCAAGCACAGCCTGCGCCTGCTCGAGATACTCCTTGTCGTCGAGCATGCCGTCGGACCGGGCCTTGGTGTCCTCGGCGATGCCTTGGGTATGGAACTCCCCAGCTTCCTCGGAAAGCATGCGCGAGTATTTCGAAGGGGTTGAAATCGGCAGAGCGGGGTCCGCGGGATCGATGTTCATCGGCGAAACGTACAGCTGAAAACGCGGATGTGCTTGCTTTAAATAGAAGCGGCACATTCCCTTCACATTGCCGAAGAAGGGAATCAGCTGAAACTCCACCCGCACCCAATCGCTCCACTCACTCTCGCGCAGTAGGAACTCTTGTCCCTGCACCGCGAACTTAGCCACGGATTCGAGTGGATCCACGGCTACGGAAAACACCTCGGTGGCCGCAGGAGAGCCCTTGCGGAACGTGTTGTCGGGACCAATCAAATTTGCCGTAACCTTGGAATTCTCAACGTGCACGGGAATAACCTGTCCGCCTTCAACCGAGCCTGCGGCGGCAGTGGGGTCATCAGTGTAGAAGGAGAATGTACCGTACGTGCCTCGCAGGTCGGGTGTTCCCATGCCTGAAAGTGTCTGCCCTTTGGCCGGAACGGGGGGAAAATTCGCGGGTATCCGGAAGATCGTGTTGGGGACGCCGTGCTCATCGAGAATTTCCCAGAACGCTTGTCCCTTTCGCAACTGCTGCGCGCTCCCGCCGCCCAAAGGAATCACCCAGCTGCCCAGATGCAGGGCGTGTTTCGGTCCTTCGACTCGCGACGCCGAGAAATACGGTTGCAGCGTTCTTGGATCGCGATGGATGAAATCGAAGATGCCGTGGCCGCCAGCGTCCATACCGGTGATCAGGTTCGACCACGCGACCGGACTCTGGGGCGGAATGCTTGAAGTAAGCAGACGGAATGATCCCTCTTCCGCGAGTCTCTCGAAGTTTGGCATTTTCCCCTCCTGCATGAATCGCTTCAGCAGTCGAGGGTCCATGCCATCGATGCCGAGAATTATCAGCTTTTGTTCGCCGTGCCAGGCTTGTCCTCGCTGGCAGCTAAGAAGCGAAGCGAATCCGGCCAGCAACGCCAGCGCAGCCAGCAGGAAGCGTCCTCTTTTCGCAGCACTTCCGCTTCCGCCATCGCAAATGTGCGCGGAGATGCATCTGCGGACCGCGAAGGGCACACGCAATATCAAACCACTGCAGAATTTGAAGTGTGAAGTGATCAAAATGTGTGAATTGCAGATGATTCTGGCCTCCGTGTTGTGACACTGTCAAGCTAGCGTCGCGGTCCCGTGCATCGGAAGGAATCCGGCACCAGTGCTCTTTCGGGGTAATGTGAAGACGCATTACACTGGACCTCATGTTGCGGCGCGCTCTTGGTATCTCTCTTTTCGCCAGCTTGGTCCTCGTCTTCTGTCCGATTCCTTCTTGGGCTGCGAATCAGCCAAACGTCATCTTGATTACGCTGGGGTCGACACGCGCCGACCGCATGGGTTTTCTAGGCGCCCGAAGCAGGTTGACTCCGCAGCTTGATGGACTTGCCCGCGAGTGTATCGTCTTCGAACGCGCCTACGCACAGTCACCAGGTACCGTCGTATCGCTCGCGACGATTCTGTCAGGCACTTATCCCCAGACCCATCACGCCAGCGAGTTGGGCGATCCAATGTCGCGCGAAGTGCCGTATCTTCCCGACCTGTTTCACTCCCACGGATACGCAACCGGCGCCTTCGTGGGAACCATTGCGCTGGATCCTCAGAACGGGCTGGCGCCCGGTTTCGACCGTGGATTTGATTCTTATGATGCCGGCTTTCACTCAGAGCAACCTATCGGCAACTATAGCGCCTCTTCGGAGCGCGGCGGAGAGCAGGTAGTCAACCGCGCAACGAGATGGCTGACCAGCAACGCAGGGAAGCCGTTCTTCCTGTGGGTGGAACTCAGCGACGTGTCAGCTGATGGAGTGTCGTACGATCGGGCGATTGCCAGTGTCGACGCCGCGGTCGGTAAACTCCTCGCCACGTTGAGGACGATGAGGCTCTATGACGACTCGATCATCGTTATTGCTTCCGACCACGGCGAAAGTCTGGGCGCGCACGGCGAAGACACTCACGGAATATTCCTATATGACGACACCATCCGTGTGCCATTGCTGGTGAAGCTGCCGCAGAACCAGATGGCCGGCAAACGAGTCAGAGGCCGGGTACGGTTGCTTGACATCGCACCGACGGCGCTCGAGGCCGCGCGAGT
>WNEZ01001299.1_pt1 | contig 20981 bp, 18 predicted proteins | sample 5400521 | NCBI WGS metagenome assembly WNEZ01 (sample SAMN13153339, study PRJNA577476) | soil metagenome | isolation source: 120 cm saprolite under Douglas fir tree site 2 hole 1 replicate 1 | place: USA:California | collected 2015-04-18 | reverse complement strand
CGCCGTGGATGCTGGCGTTTCAGTTCGGACGGGGACTCCTATGGGCGCTATTCGCGTATCCCGTGGTCAGGATGTTGAACACCAGGAGAATTGAAACCGCGGGCATCATCGCGGCGCTATTCGGAGTATGGAGCTTCGCGCTGCTCATGCCCAACCCGCTGATGCCCGCTTCTGTAGCGCACAGCCACTTCTGGGAGACGCTGTGGTGCGACCTTCTCTTGGGTGCAATCGTGGGATCGGTGCTGGCTGCAAACGCGAGGCCCACTGCGCAGGGCCAAACTCAGGCCATGTCGGCGGGCAGCAGTTAAGACGGCGAGCGAGGCAGGACAGTCTTCGCCCGCGAGATGGGTGGGCTTTTGGGGAAGAAGCGGTGTTATGGAAGTGAAAGTTCCGGTCGTTCAAGCTGAGGTCCCACTGTTGCCCGAACTCTCCAGCGGACGTTTTTGGAACGCTAGGTTAGTGGCCGGCCTGGCCCGAGGGGGAGCATTTAACAGACCGGCCCGTGCGGCACATAGAGACAAATTCCTCTGAGGCTGCCTGATTACCGGCAGTGCTGCCGAAATGCCAGCAGTGCTGCCGAAATACCGGCACGCGCACTCTAGTGACGAACGCAACTCCATGATTTTCCGTTGTAGTGGACGGCAGGCCAATTGCTTTGTTTGGTTGAAGGATTCTGCCGAGGATTGTCGTTTTATAGTTGAGCTAGAAATGGATCAGAGCTGTCCCTTCGCCTTCAAAAACTTCGTTCTTGCAGTAGATCGAGGAAAATGTGAGTTTGAAGCCGACCGCCAAGCCGCCATATCGCCCTCTTGAACTCAAGAAACTGAGCCCGAAAGCCGCGCTTGAATGGCTGGAGTCGAAATCCTCGTCGAGTGATCGGGCGACATCAGAACAGATTGAAGAGCTTAAGCAGTACGTCAGAGCTGTGATTCGCGATTCCGAGGGGGGGCGTGGCGGATCCTGCCTGCCGACTTCCCTAAAGTAAATGACCGTCAAGCAACGATTTGATGCCCTCTGCGGTAGGGTGATTGCCGCGCGCGAGGATTCCCAAGAATGGCGGAGTGCTATGGCGGAACTTCGCAACGCCCTAGCCGACTACGCACAGCTCTTGCGGGATCAGGCCGCTGAGCTGCGACAAAAAGATGTTCCGCTTTTCGAGGATGAGGATGAAGGCAGGGGTTAGCCCGTCATTTCACCGGGGACGGATCGCCCGCCTATCGCCGGCGAGGTTCCGCCCTCTTCTTTGATGAAATACAAAGGACGCGAACATCTCCGCCGACCAGGAGAATCGAAGAGAACACCGACGCGTCAAAGTCCGCGTGCCGGTGGAATTACGTCGTGAGGGTAACGAAGTCCCGATCGGTTGCGCAACGTCGGACATTAGCGTGGGCGGCTGCTACATAGAAATGATGTTCGCATTGGGCATTTTCCCGATTTGGGATCGGTCACCAGGCTCCCGCGTCGACGGCGATATGACGCTTCCGCATGGAAGCACTGACAATTTTTGGCGTTACCATCGTGGGGGACTCGGCCACGCACGGGCCATGGTTCGGCAGCCGGAACCGAGGGATAGTAGGAGCATGGATACCCTGGTGTGGGCAGACAAGATGTTTGTGAACATCGCGTCTTATTTCTTCGGCTTCATCGTGTTCTTTGCGCTGTCTTGCTTCTTGCTGCTTGGAGGCGTTCGCCTCATGTCGGAACCCGACAGGTAGCGGTCATTCTTGTTCTGGTGATCGGAACGGTTCGTCTGATCGGAGGAAATGCCAACAATGCATTTTCGACGGTTGCCAATGAGTTGTCGCAATAGAAGAGTGCATGCATGACGAGGATCATCGGCATGTTCCACGTTGTTGCGGTGATTGTGACTCTAGTCGCAATACTTTGCGTTTTGTCGCTCCTTGGATTCGAGATTCGACCCAAGAATGATGTCACGCCCCTAGTTCAACAGAGGGGAAACAAGGGGCTTCTGTGGGTGACGGTTGGCCTAATCGCTTCTCAGCGTTACCAGCTACCAACCGGCAGGGAGTTGTTAACGGCGAGGCATTATTAGGCGTCATTAGCAGTTACCAATGTAACGGTCGGACGTGCCGCAAATCACTGCATTTTGCCCGCCTTAGGTCCAAACTATCTACAAACTTGTTGAGTGAGAAAGTATGGATCGGTGTGCGTAAACGCCTCGGAGCGAGTGTGCTCGTGATTTTCAGACGGCTCGCATGCATCTGTATATTCTGCTCTCTTATGTGGGGGCAACAGCAGCCCTCACTCTGGCAAGAAGACGTGCGGAAGCTGGCGGATGCACAGGACTGGACCGCTGCGATGAGCATCGTGGATAGGGAGATTGCTCGTGCCCCGCAGGACATGGACGTACGCACATGGCGAGCGCGCATCCTGATGTGGGCAGGGAAGCTCGCGGAAGCTGAACGTGAATATCACGAGATTCTCGCTACCGTCACCAACGATCCCGACACCTGGGTGGGCCTAGCAAATGTGTATTCACGCGAAGGTCAAACGGCGCAGGCACTGCAGGCGCTCGACCTCGCGGTTAACCTCGACCCGAAGCGTGCCGACCTCCGTGCGGCACGCGGTCGTGCGTTGCAAGCCGCAAATGACCGACGCGAAGCGAAGGTGGAATATCATCGCGCGCTGGATCTGGATCCAACCAGTACGCAGGCACGCGCAGGCCTGCTTTCTCTGCGCGGCGAACCGAAGCACGAAGTGCGGGTGGGAGTGAACGCCGACCTATTCAGCTTCGCTGACGCCAATCATGACGAGGGACTGAGCCTCATCTCGCAATGGACATCGCACTGGGGGACCAGCATGGCGGGCAATGTCTACAGGCGCGGGGGAACGGAAGCGGGAAAATTCGTGGCGAGCTTCACGGGAAAGCTTCCGAGGTGGGGTGCACTAACGCTTGGCGGGGCGGCAGGTCATGACAACAATGTCATTCCGAAAAATGAAGCGTTCTTCGAGTACGACGGAGGCTGGAAACTCAGCGGAAGCAAAATCTTGCGCGGATTGGAGCTTGACTACGGGCAGCACTGGTATTGGTATACGACGGCGCGCATTCTTACGATTCATGAGACGGCACTTTTTTATCTGCCGCATGAGTGGACGTGGTCTTTGGGGTTGACTGGAGTGCGAAGTCATTTTTCCAGTACGGAATGGCGGCCTTCGGGAATGACACGACTCGGATTTCCTATCACTGGCTGGAACCAGCACCGCCTCGGAGGCAATGTCTTCTATGCGGTGGGGACAGAAAATTTCGCGCAAGTGGATCAGATCGGGCAATTTTCTTCGCATACATACGGCGGCGGTTTGCGCTTCCAGTTGACGGCGCGCGAGGACGTGACGGGGTTCGCAGCCTATCAAAAGCGAACGCAAGACCGAAGACAAACAAGTTTTGGATTTACATATGGGATCCGCTTTTGAAACATTTCGCAGGCTAGGTCCAGCGGCTTTCGTGCTTAAGGCGATCATCTGCGTGATCGTCGCAGACGTGTTGTTGCTGGGCTTTATCCTACTTCGGCGAACTTACCGAAAACGGTATTTCGCGAAGCGCGACGCGCGACTGTTCGAAATTCGCGAGGGATGGGAGGCGCTGATTTCTGGCGAGATTCCCTATGCGACATGGCGCACCAAACCATCCGATCGGAATCTTGTCGAGACGATGGTATTGGACGCGTTCGAGGTCGCGGGACCGGAAGAATCGGCGCGGCTGCTGAAATTCATGCGAGCAAGCGGGCTGGTGGAAAAGTGCATCTCCGATGCACGGAACCATCAAGGATGGCGACGGCACCGCGCACTGGTGGCGCTCGGTCGAACGCGCGCCCCGGAAGGTATTCCGGCATTGGCAGAAGGATTGCGCGATCGCAACCAGGAAACTCGGCTTGCCGCCCTGCGCGGACTGGGGCAGATGGCTTGTCCGGAAGCGGCGGTAGAGATTCTAAATTGGGTCGGTGAAGCGGGGCTCGTGGTGCCAGCGCTTCCCTTGCAAAGTGCGCTAATCGACAGCTGCGCCGAACGTCCGCAAGTATTGTTGCCGTACCTGCAGCATGCGGGGGCGAGCGTGCGTGAAGTGCTCGGACGCGTACTGGGGGAAGTGGCCACGGCTTCGCTGGGAACAGAGGTATTGCAGTTCGCAGAGGACACTCTACCGGAACTGCGAGCGGCGGCTGCACGAGCGCTGTCATACGCTGAGCCAGGCTTGGCGGTGAACGTTCTGAGTGAGTTGGCGAGAGATCCCGTATGGTTTGTGCGGCTGCGCGCGATAGTGAGTCTGGGAACGCTTGGCCGCCCAACTGTAATCCCTTTTCTGTTGCACGGATTGACCGATTCGAATCGGCTGGTGCGTCTGCGGGCCGCAGAAGCGCTTGTGGACCTCCATACAGAGTCGGTGCCGATCTTGGAAAAGGTGGTAGCCATGCGAGATCGATACGGATTACATGCCTATTTGACGGCGCTCGAAAATGCCGGCTTGCAAGCGAAGCTTGAGGCCGAGATCAAAGCCGTTGGACGCGGCAGCAAGCAAGTTGAGGAGATGTTGCTTGAAGTCCTGCGTACCGGGACGGCACCTCCTGAACAGCACGGGACCCAAGAAAAAGTTTCCACCGCGGCGGCGTCCAGTTCATGATTTTCTTTCTGAACGCCGCGAACCACGCCCTTTTTTACTATTATCTCCTCTCCAACCTTGGATACCTGGTGATGCTCCTCATTGCACTGTGGACGAGCGCAGCGCACCTGCGACACTTGGAAAGCATCCGGTTTGACTGGATCAAACGATCCCCACTGGCGCCTCCCATTACCATCCTTGTGCCTGCACATAACGAACAGAAATCTATCTGCACAGCGGTGCGGAACCTGCTTGATCTGGATTATCCGGAACTCGAAGTCATCGTAGTTAATGACGGGTCGGCCGATAGTACACTGCAAATGATGCAGCAAGAGTTCGGCTTGCGATTGGTGAGGGCAGTGTACATCCCGCAAGTGATGAGCGCTCCGGTCCGCGGGCTGTACCGAAGCGATGTTGATACACGGCTTGTTGTCGTCGATAAAGAATCGGCTGGGAGCAAGGCGGATGCGGTAAATGCCGGTTTGAATGCAGCGACCTCGCCCTATATGTGCGTTGTCGATGCGGACTCGGTGCTCGAGAGCGACGCTCTGCTGCGAATCATGGTGCCGGTACTGGCAGACCCGAAGCGCGTCGTATCGGTTGGTGGAATTATCCGGGTGTTGAACGGGTCAGAGCTTGAGGGAGGGCGCATGCGCCGGGTGCGCCTGCCCAGAAAGAGCATCGAAGTCATCCAAGTCGTCGAATACTTGCGCGCTTTCTTGATCGGAAGAGAAGCTTGGGCGCGGGGAAACATGCTGATGATTATTTCTGGGGCTTTTGGCGTATTCCGAACCGACCTCGTGCGTGCGATAGGGGGATATCGATCCTGCGCAATTGGCGAAGATTTCGATTTGGTGGCGCGCTTGCACCGCCACCTGCTGGATAAGGGCGAGGACTACAGCATCCAGTTTGTCCCCGACCCTGTGTGCTGGACGGAGGTGCCATCGGATCTGCAATCGCTCGGAAGACAACGCGCCCGCTGGCACAAGGGTTTGCTTGATGTGTTGTGGCCAAACAAGGACATGCTGTTCCGGCCGCGCTATGGGCTTATCGGATGCCTGGCGCTTCCTTACTTGTGGCTGTTCGAACTTCTGGCTCCCGTCATCGAAATAGGCGGCATCGCGACGATTCTACTGGCAGCATACCTGGGCGCCTTGAGTTCGGCATTCTTTCTGCAGTTCATCCTCTTCGGGTATGCGTTTGCAACGATGATTTCCATTGGTTCGGTGTTGCAAGAAGAACTGACTTACAAACGATACAACGATTGGCAGGATGTGGCGCGGCTCGTGAGCTACTGCTTTCTGGAACACTTCCCTTACCGGCAATTGCACATGATCTGGCGGTTGCAAGGCCTCTGGCAATATCTGCGAGGCGACATGGCTTGGAGACCGCTGAAACGACAGGGACTCGAATCAGCAAGGTCAAACTAAGCATCGACTCCGTTTCCGCCTGATGTCAGGGATGCTCCAAGCACATTTATTGCGAGGCCGGCGAGGTGGCAAAAGATGGCTCGCCTTTGCGTTCGATGTTGGGACTATAGGATTCGAACCTACTCACCTCAACCTTTACAAGCACTTGCGGGACTCGGGTGGCAGCCCTTTTCCTCCTTTAGGCGATCACGCTGAGTTGGGTCGGCGGTCCGGCACCGTGGAAGCTATGTGGGAGTGGCGGCGAATTGAGCCGCACCGGTCGCGGGGCGGGCGACGACCACCCGGTCGCGACCAGCACGCTTGGCCTGATAGAGAGCATCGTCCGCAAACTTGAGTAGGAGATTGCCTTTGTCGGTCGTTTCCGCGAAGGCGGCTACGCCGATCGAAACCGTTATTACGCCGGGGATTTCGCTAGCCCGCTCCATGTGTAACTCCTTGAGCCGGCTACGTATTTCTTCGGCACGGACGGCAGCCTGTTGCAGGGAACATTCGGGGAGAATGACGGAGAATTCTTCTCCTCCGTATCGGCAAGCCAAATCTTCAGCGCGCACGCTCAGGAGAAGAGTGTCGCCCACAAAACGGAGGGCTTCATCGCCCGCAGGGTGTCCGAAGGTGTCGTTGTAGCGTTTGAAGTTATCGAGGTCGAGCATCATCACGGCTAGTGGCCGCTCTTTGCGGCGGGCACGATGGATCTCGCGTTCAAGGAATTCCTGCATATAGCGACGGTTGTAGAGACCGGTTAGCGGATCGCGGATGGCCTGCAGGCGGAGAGCCTCGCGGAGGTTGAGGTTTGAAACGGCGAGAGCAATGTGTTCAGCAAGAGCGGAAGCCAACTGGGTGCGACGAGTGAACGCATCGGAGTCGGGCGAGGACAAGACATCGGTGCGCTGGTCCTCCTGAATCGAGAGGACTCCGAGGGCCTCGCCATTAGCGATGAGGGGATGCAGACCGAGGAACCCTCATCTTGGAGGTGGGAACATCGCAACGAAGAGCCTCCCGCGGAAAGAGTGTGCGTGCTCCCGCGGCGAAGGGACCAGCATTCGTCAGGTGCGAAAGTCTGATCGAGAGGAGACCGCATGCCCCACTCAGCCGCCGACTCAGCCCGGTCTTTGGAAGCATTGAGCATCCAAAGCGCTCCGGAGGTTCCTGGGAAGAGACGCGATAATCGTTCGGGGATGACGCGCAAGACCTCGTCGCGGGATGCGCAAGCCTGCAGCAAACTAGCGAGTTCGCTGATCTGAGTGATTGCGCTGGTTTCAAGACGAGCATCTTCGAGGAGGCCGCTGATAGTCCCGTTAGCAGCGACAAGTTCCTCCTGCGCAAGCTTGCGCTGGGCAATTTCCACCTGCTGGTGATACTGAGTCAGAGCGAGCCGGATCGCGAAGGCGAGTAGCGATGCGGCGACGGCGACCGCAGTGAGAGTCTGGCCGTGCGCCTCGTTCCGTCTTCCCATCAGGAGATCAATGCAGAACAGCAGCGTGACCAAAACCAAGTTGGTGCCAAGGAGACTCACGAAACTAGTCGGTGCCCGAGCAAGGGGCGCAGCGGCGGGAGCGCGCCAGGTAAGTGCCACGAGTCCACCGACAACGTAAGGGAGAGCCCAGCCCAGATCGAACCAGGTGGAGGCCGAAGTGTAGTGACGTACGTCAATCCAATTTCCGATGAAAGTCACCACTGCGCAGAACACGAGGAAGATTCCCAAGCGAAGCAGCAGATTGCGAGCGCCAGAGGCGTGGATGAACAGTAGGCGCACGGACAATGCGGTCAGGAGAAAGAGACTCTCCAGGTTGCTGACACTGACGTTGCGAAGAAGCGCATCGGTGGGCAACAGCTTCTGGAGCGGAAGAAGGAAAAGGCTGGTGAATGTGAGAACGACGACGATCGCGACCTGAAAAAGATCGAGAAACACTTCGGACTTTGTGCGCTCGCGATCCGTCTCAGGAAGGAAGAGCATCATGAGGACGGGAGCGCCGTAGAGACAGAAGAGCACTCGCCAGGTCGAGGCCGACAAGGTGGATCGCTCGAACACTGTGTCATAGGCCCCGAAAACGGTGGGGATCAACAGAGTTAGAAGAGAAACAGAGTAAAGAAACCAGAACAGCGCGGCGACGCCCCGTGCGCGGCGACACGCGAACCATCCGCATGCGAGGGCCAAAAGATTATGAGCAACGAGGATGATTAGAGAAGCGCTCCTGCCCAGGCGGCCGGTTCCCAACACGAGGAAGCCAAGAGCCTGAAGAGCGAGAAGGCCAGCGAATAGGGCAGCAACGAAGTTCGGGTTGCCGAGGTCTGCCAATCGTGCAAGGCGGCGGAAGCGAGTCGCAGCGGCATGGATCGGCACGTCCATCTGGTTTCGCCAATGGTATCAAGAGAACTTGACCTATACGAAGAAAAGTGACGGAGCTGTCGGTCTGCAGATCAGGAGAGGGCTAGTCGGTCCCTGTTGCCGAAGAGCTTGGGAACCCGGCTATCTAATAAGACCCTCGACTTCACAGGAGAATTCACGGAGACGCTTCGCGGGGTAGTCGGCGTATCCCTAGGAACGGTCCTTGGCCACGCGGTTGTAGGCGCTCAAACTTCCGTAACTTTCGCCGAGACTTTCCCGATCTAGAATCCCTCTAGAAGCGACTACTGGCTTATTAGATGAATTCAGACGGACCCCATACGGCCAATCAACAAAACTCCGACACGAATCCGATCCCGAACCGACATATCGAAGGTCGCGAATGGTGGCTTTGGGGACTTGCTGTAACGGTTACATTGGTGCTGACTCTTGGCATCGTTTCTCTAACCTTCTTTCAGGTGCACCCGCCAACAGAAGGCGGGGATTGGTCGGATCTCAGGGAATGGGTTCGCGGATTGGCCGGTGTTGTACTCCTTTTTGACATCTACACTCTTTATCAGCACCTGCAACTCCAGCGAATCCGACGGCGGCTCGCAGAGCGAGACCAGCTTTTCCAACTCATCACTGAAAATGCCGCCGACATGATTGCGGTGGTGGACGAAACGGGCCGTCGAATTTACAACAGTCCGGCATATGAGCGCATCCTGGGATACTCGACGGCCGACCTAAAAAACACTTCGGCACTGGAGCAAATCCACCCCGACGATCGGCAGCGGGTCCTGGAAGCGTCGCATAAAGCGCGATCAACCGGCCAAGGCCAGAGGCTTGAATACCGAATCCGCCATAAGGACGGCTCGTGGCGCACCCTGGAATCGACGGCGAGCGTGGTTCGGAACGAAAAAGGGGAAACGGTCAGGCTGGTAATTGTCAACCGTGACATCAGTGAACGCAAACGCGCGGAGGAAATGCTGGCTCATAACGCGCTGCATGACGGTCTCACCAATCTGCCGAACCGTGCTCTTTTTCTCGACCGCTTGCAGCGCGCATTTGCGCTGTCCAAGCGACATCCCAACTATAAATTCGCCGTCTTGTTCATTGATATTGACGAATTCAAAATTTTTAATGACAGCTTGGGACACACGATCGGCGACGAACTGCTGGTTCAGATCGGGCAGAGATTGAAGGCCTCACTGCGCGAGGCAGACACGATCTCTCGCGAGCAGGGGAAAGTATCTGCGGAGGATGACACGTTAGCGAGGTTCGGCGGAGATGAATACACCGTGCTCTTGGAAGACATTCGTGACCCAAGCGATGCGATACGCGTCGCGGGTCGGCTTCAGGGCAAACTGGGCGCCCAGTTCGAGGGTGACGGTTACGAGATCATGGTGACCGCCAGTATCGGAATTGCTTTGAGTGCTGCCAGCGCCGTTGCGCCTGAAGATCTGCTTCGGGACGCGAACATTGCCATGCATCGGGCCAAGCGCACCGGGAAAGCTCGTTGTGAGGTTTTTGATTCGGGTATGCACGCGAGCGCAGTCAAGCGTTTGGAACTTGAGACGGAACTGCGCAAAGGCCTTGAACTAGGGGAATTCAGAACGCACTACCAGCCGATTATTTCGCTGGAAACAGGCCGGATTACTGGATTCGAGGCGCTGACACGGTGGCAACACGCCGATCGTCTACTCCCACCCGCAGAGTTTATTGCGGTAGCGGAGGAGACTGGCCTCATCGTGCCAATGAATCGTCTGCTGCTGCGTGAAGCTTGCGAACAACTCATGGAGTGGCACTCGCTCTTTCCATCGGAACCGGCCCTTACTATGAGCGTGAATATCACCCCGAAAGAGTTCGCCCACCCCAATCTGGCAAAGCAAATTGGAGTGATTCTTGACCAAATGAGGTTCGATGCCGCCAATCTGCAGCTCGAGATAACGGAAACCATCGCTATGGGGGATCGGGAAGGAGCCGCCTCGGTGGTCTCTGAGCTGAAAGCACTGGGCGTTCGCCTTAGCGTCGATGATTTCGGCACCGGCTATTCATCGCTAAGCCGCTTACAGCAATTCCCGGTGGACTCGCTCAAGATTGACCGGGCTTTCATTTCTCGTATGGACAGCGACGCGGAAAGCCGCACCATTGTTGAAATTATCATGATGCTGGCTAAGAACCTTGGTCTGATAACAGTCGCGGAAGGAACAGAAACGGAAGAGCAAGTGAACCAGCTCCGAATCCTGGGTTGCGGGTTTGCACAAGGATACTTCTTTTCAAGACCAGCCGATCACAAAGCGATTACTCAATATCTGGGCAAGATCAACGGCGCGGGCGCGCCTTCCACGCCCATCAAGGCACACACCGCGGGGGCTGGGGCATCCTAAGAGCCTATTCTTTGTAATGGCGCGACGTAGTTCTTACCGCTCGATTTCCAGTTCCCCGTCCTTGGATTCGGGGACCGCTTGCGCGCTGACGCTTTCCTTCTCGGGATCCAACAGATCCGCTAGTAACAACCGAAGATTGCCGGGGTTGGTGGCGTATGCCAGGCCGGTTTCGGTATCGATCGCACCGTTACGAATGAGCTTTTCGATTTCCCCGTCGAAGTGCTGCATGCCTTCGGTGTCGCCGTCCCGCATAGCATCCAGCAATGTTTTCCCCTCCTGCTCGCCTCTCTCCACATACTCGCGCGTGCGCAGGGTGGATTTCAGAATTTCAATTGCGGCCACTCGGCCGCTACCTTCCTTCCGCGGGATCAAGCGCTGCGAAACGATGTAGCGGAAGCTCTTGGCAAGCCGGCTGTGAATGATCTTCTGCTCGGCCAGCGGGAAGACTCCCACAATGCGCTCTACAGTCTTCGCGGCGTCAATTGTGTGCAACGTCGAGAGCACCAGATGACCGGTTTCAGCTGCCTCTAGCGCGATTTCAATGGTTTCTTTGTCTCGCATCTCGCCCACAAGGATGGCTTTGGGGGCCTGGCGCAGTGCAGCCCGAAGTGCGAGGGCAAAGCTCGGCGTATCACTGTGCAGCTCCCGCTGATGAATGACGCACTTCTTGTGAGGGTGCAGGAACTCGATCGGGTCTTCGATCGTAACGATATGGTAAGAGCGCGTCTCATTGATCATGTCAATGATAGCAGCCAGGGTAGAAGACTTTCCTGACCCTGTGGGTCCGGTTACCAATACGATGCCAGTTCGCAACTCTGTAATCGCCGCTAATTCCTGCGGCAGTTTCAACGCAGCAAAAGTAGGTATCGCGCCGGGGATGACCCGCATCACGATAGCGCAACTGCCCCGCTGCATGAAAACGTTGACCCTAAAGCGGGCGTTGCCTGGCAAACCATAAGAGATGTCGCACGCACCCTGCTCTCTGAGAGTGTCCAGAGCGTGCTTGTTGGTACCAATCAAGTCCGCAGCAATTCGTTGGGTGTGATCGGCGGTCAATACCGGCAACCCTTGAACGCGCACCGCCAACAGACGTCCGTCCTGTTCAACAATGGGCGGCCGGCCGGGCGAAAAGATCAGATCGCTGATCTTCGTTGCGGCGCGCAGCATCGCACTCAACAACGCAGGTGTGGCTGGCGGCGTTTCGGCGGTAGTCGCAGGGGCAGCGCCAACACTGGTCGACACAGTCTCCTCCTAAGAGTTCGCAACGGGTTGCCGCTCGATTATTGCATGCGACGCAGTTGGGAATCGCACCGCGGGCCAAGGCACTGTGACTCCAGTAACTAGCTTAGACCCGGCGTCCCATGTAAGCCTTACATTACTCGTCCGATGTGAATGAGGGAGCTCAATGAAGTATATCCCCCCGCTGTCCGGAACAATCCTGGTGGCCGACGATAACGCCACGAACCGAGAATTGTTAGAAGAGCTTCTCGCGTCGCAGGGGTTCACAGTCATAACAGCATCGGATGGAGCGGCTGCACTTCAGGAATTGAGCAACACTCAGATCGATTTGGTCCTTCTGGATGTAATGATGCCTCACCTGAATGGGTTCGAAGTATGCGAAAGGATCAAAATCAACCCGGACACATATTTGATTCCGGTGATCATGATTACGGCGCTCTCTGACAAGCAGGATCGGCTGGAAGGTATCAAAGTCGGAGCAGATGACTTCTTGACTCGCCCCGTCGACCGGACCGAACTGCTCGCTCGCGTTGGCTCACTTTTAAAACTTAAACAGCGCACCGACGAACTGGAGCGGGCTGAGTCAGTCCTGTTCTCGCTCGCGCGAAGCATCGAAGGAAAAGATCCTTATACCCATGGTCACTGCGAACGCCTGGCAGAGTATTCGGCTCGATTAGGAGGCCAACTCGGGCTTCCGGAGGATCAAATTACCGCACTGCATCGTGCCGGAGTCGTGCATGATGTGGGAAAGATTGGTGTGCCTGATGCAATTCTGCTAAAGCCTGGTCCTTTGACCCCTGATGAATGGACAATTATGCGCGAGCATTCCGTCATTGGCGAGCGCATCTGCGCCCCACTGAAGTCCTTCCGTCTCGTGCTCCCCATCATCCGACACCATCACGAGAAGTTCGACGGCTCCGGATATCCAGATGGGCTACGGGGAGAAAATATTCCGGTTACCGCCAGAGTGCTGCAAATCGTCGACGTGTATGACGCCCTGACCACGATCAGACCGTACAAGCCCGCCTTTTCCATCACCGATGCCCTTCAAACGATGAAGCTTGAAGTAGCCAAGGGATGGTGGGATCCGCACATCTTTGACCAGTTCGAACAGCTGGCCAGGAGCGGAACCGCCGATTTCTTATCGAAAGGCGCAGCAACCGGTCGATAGCAAATCCTAACGTGACTCTCTGGGACGATGAAGATGATTTATTGACTGCGGGAGATGGCTGGCTACCAAATTCGCACACGATCAGAAGGACATGACCTCCGTAATTAGCAGTAACTTCGCTCCCCGTGTCACGATCTCGAAGTTTCTGTGGTGGAAATAGGTGTCATCACATGCCGGGAACAAGTTTATCGGCAGCGCTCGCATTCGACTTCACGACATATCTGCGATTCCGGGCAATCGTGAAGAAAGTGCTACCCCTGCTCTTACTCGCTGGATTGGTCCCGGTCTGCCGGGGCGATTCCGCCGAGAATAGTGAAACCACCGGAAAGCGTCTCACGCAAGTGAGCCTGGAACAACTCGGCGAAATCGAAGTCACTACAGCTTCCAAAGTCCCCGTGAAAGCGATCCGAACACCGGCAGCGATCTACGTCGTGACCCAGGAGGATATTCGGCGTTCGGGGGCGACCAGCATCCCGGAGGCCCTGCGCTTGGTACCCGGGGTTGAGGTGGCGCGGATCGATTCCAATACCTGGTCTTTGGGGATGCGCGGATTCGGAAGCTCCCTATCCCGATCTGTATTAGTACTGATCGACGGCCGGAGCGTTTACACGCCACTGTTTGCAGGCGTCTATTGGCAGGTCCAGGACACACTGCTCGAAGATGTTGAACGGATCGAGGTCATCCGAGGGCCGGGCGGGACCATCTGGGGTGCAAATGCCGTCAACGGAGTGATCAATATCATCACCAAGAATGCCAAGGACACTCGTGGAATGCTCGTGTCCACCGGCGGTGGAAACCTCGACCAAGGCTTCGCCAATTTCCGGTATGGTGCGGGAAACAACGAGAGCTTCAATTACCGGATCTACGGGAAGACCTTCATTCGAGGCCCCGAGTTTCACCCAGATCGCCATCAATTCGATGACTGGCGGATGGGCCAGGTCGGCTTCCGCGCTGACTGGGATCGGCACAACCATGACACCCTGACGCTTCAAGGCGACCTCTACAGCGGTGATGCAGGACAGCGTGTGGGCATTAACAGTTACTCTCCGCCGTATATGGCGAATGTGGAACAGAATGTCGAGCTTGGCGGTGGTAATCTGCTAGGCCATTGGAAGCGGGTGTTGGGCGAAGGATCCGACATTCAGCTGCAAACCTACTATGATCGCACAAACCGGGAACAGGCCAACTTCTCCGAGTCTCGCGACACCTTTGATATTGATTTCGTCCATCGTTTCGCCCTGCCGTTCCGGCAGGACTTTCTGTGGGGGGCCGGAGTTCGGCTGAGTTCGGGAAATACTACCCAGGTTGTCCCCACCTTGGCGTTCATGCCGAATCACTTCACGGACAAGCTCTACAGCGCGTTCGTCCAGGACGAAGTCGCGGTTGTTCCGAATAAGCTTTCGCTAACTTTCGGGTCGAAGTTCCTGCATAACAGTTATTCGGGCTTTGAGGTCGAGCCGGGCGCGCGAGTCCTGTGGACGCCGGATCCCCAGCAAGCTGTCTGGGCGGCCATTACTCGCGCTGTGCGCACCCCCTCCCGCGTGGAAGAAGATCTCCAGCTCACTGGACTGTTCGTGCCCGATCCGCTGACCTTTTACCGCATTAGCGGTGACAGAAAATTCTCCTCGGAAAACTTGATTGGCTATGAAGTCGGATACCGGAGTCTAGTGAAGCCGAGACTCTACATAGACTTCGCAGCGTTCTATAACAACTACGATCATCTTCTGAGTATTGAGCCGGGCACGCCATATTCGGAAAACTCGCCGCCTCCGCCCCATACCGTCGTCCCGTTCTTTTTTCGCAACGGCCTGTTAGGCAAGACGTCTGGGTTCGAGATCGCGCCGGATTGGACCCCCAACGGTTGGTGGCGTTTGAGGGGTTCTTACTCATATCTCTATATGGACCTGAAGAAACACAGCGGGAGCGTGGATACCACAACCGCGGGTTCGACGGAGGGCTCAAGTCCCCATCACCAAATAATGGTCCAGTCTTCTTTCGATTTGCCTAAGAAACTGGAGTTTGATCAGACCTTTCGATATGTGAGCGCCCTACCAGCCCAGCGTGTGGGAGCCTACGCAACAGCAGATGTGCGATTCAGTTGGCGCACTAGTCACTCCGTGGAATTGTCCGTCGTAGGACAGAACCTGTTTCAACCTCATCACGCGGAGTTTGGCGGAGATCCGGGCTCTCTGGTCGGGATGAGGCGAAGCGTCTACGCGAAGATAACCTGGCAGAGCACGGCGGATTGATCTTCATGGACCCCGTTCAGGACACAGAATCAGTTCGTCGCCTCTATCCAGGCCGCAAAGCCAGGCGTACTCCTGCCTTCCGCGTTCGCCTCACGATCCTGGTCCTGGCCTGGGCACTGGCTGGCTTCCCTTGCTCGTGGGCTCAACGTCCGAAGCCTAGCGACTATCAAGTGAAAGCTGCGTATCTCTACAATTTTGGCCGGTTTGTCGAATGGCCCCGAGTTGCGACAGCCAAGGGTGGGCCTTTTACGGTCTGTGTCCTTGGCCAGGATCCCTTCGGCTCAACTCTCGATGCAACGATGGCTGGCGAAACCATTGCCGGCAGGAATGTGGTCACCAAGCGAATCTCGACTCCAGAGGAGTCCGTTAACTGTCAGATTCTTTTCCTGAGCGCCGCGGAGGCCGGCCGGCTCAACAAAATCGTGGAAGGCTTGGACAAAGCGGCGGTTTTAACCGTCAGTGACATGCCTCAGTTTGCACAGCGTGGTGGCATGATCCAGTTTGTCCTGGAAGGAAACCGAGTCCGCTTCGAGGTCAACCTCATCGCCACCCAACATGCTGGCCTGACACTTAGTTCCGATCTGCTGAGGGTGGCGACCGCTGTAAGAAGAAATTCTCCGGGCCGAGATTAAACCCATGCTCAAAATGCAGCACTATTCGATCTCCAAGAAACTCACCTGGATAAACATGCTGGTGAGCGGGGTTGCCTTGCTGCTCGCCTGTGCGGCCTTCTTTGCCTATGACCTGTATACCTTCCGAGTCGGCATTGTGCGCAATTTGTCCACCCAGGCGCAGATCATCGGATCCAATACTGTTTCCGCGCTGGTGTTTAACGACCCTCATGCAGCGGAGAACACGTTGTCAGCCCTTAAGGCTTCTCCTCACGTCGTATACGCTGCAATTTACACGACGGACGGCCAGCCCTTCGCGGGTTACTGGCTTGATGGCAACGGAAAGACTCTGCCGCTACCAGCTCTTCCGGCGGGTCAAACCCAGGCGAACTGGGTCAGTGGCGGGCAGATTTCCCTGGTGGATTCCATCATCTTTCAGGGGAAGCCGACCGGCTTCGTGTATATCCAGTCTGATCTGCGGGCAATCAATGATCGGTTAAAGAGCTACGCATTCATCACTGCCTCCGTATTGATGATCTCGCTAGTGGTCGCTTTGCTGATCTCAAGAGTGTCCCAGCGCATTATCTCCGAACCGGTGGTGCAGTTGGCGCAAACTGTGCGCGTCGTCTCGCACGAGAAGAATTACTCGGTCCGGGCGGCCACAACCGGCAATCATGACGAAGTATCCACCTTGATCGAGGCGTTCAACGAGATGCTGGGTCAGATTCAACAGCGTGATGGCGCCTTGCAGCAAGCCCACGACAAGTTGGAGCAACGGGTCCAGGAGCGTACTACACAGCTCGGCGAGGCGAATAAAGAGTTGGAACAAAAGAACCGCGAAGTGGAACGCGCCACCAAATTAAAAAGCCAGTTCCTTGCGAGTATGAGCCACGAACTCCGGACGCCGCTGAATGCAATCATCGGTTTTTCTGATCTTCTTGCGGAGAAGACGGCTGGGCCACTCACCGATAAGCAAGGGCGTTTTGTCGGACATGTGCGAGACGGTGCTCATCACCTGCTGCAGCTGATCAACGACATTCTGGATCTGTCCAAGATCGAGGCCGGGCAACTCGAACTTCGCCGTGAAAATTTTCAGATTGCGGAGGCCTTGCCGGAAGTTCTATCTACCATTCGTCCGCTCGCAATGGCAAAAAACATCAATGTCGAGCAGAAAGGTACAACCGGCCTGTCGGTGTATGCGGATCGTGTGCGTTTCAAGCAGATCTTGTACAACCTGCTCAGCAATGCTGTGAAGTTCACCCCAAAAGGCGGCCAAATCGAGATTGATTACCATGAGGTCGGGAATCTTGCCAGCATATCCGTAAAGGACACAGGAATAGGCATTCGACCTGAGGATCAAGCCGCGGTTTTCGAAGAATTTCGTCAGCTGGAAGCTGGGGCGGCACCTTCCCATGAAGGCACCGGATTAGGACTCGCCATTACGAAGCGCCTGGTGGAACAGCAAGCAGGAACTATTTCCCTGGAAAGCGCGGTAGGAAAAGGCAGTCGGTTCACGTTTACTCTGCCAGCCGGATCGGAGACAGCGACCGCAGTTTCCACGGCTAAGTCGCCATTGGCTTCGGGCGTCGCCCTCAAACGAGATGCGTGTAAACCGCTGGTCCTCATTGTCGATGACGAACTTTCCTCGCGTGAACTACTGGCAAGCTATCTGAGTTCGGAGTACAGGATTGCAATGGCCGAATCGGGGGCGGAAGCACTCGAGAAGGTCAAGCAACTCCGGCCGGACGCCGTTACTCTGGACGTGCTAATGGAAAAGGGCGATGGCCTTGAGACGCTGGTCGCGCTGCGCAATCAGGCGGAGACAGCCACAATGCCCGTCATCATTCTCTCGATTGTAGATAAGAAGAACGTCGGCTTCGCTTTGGGGGCCACGGATTACTTGATCAAGCCAATCCGCAAGCCGCAGTTATTGGACACCATGCACAAGCATGTCTCGCCGCGGGCCGACGATGACTCAGTGATCTTGCTGGTTGATGATGATCCCAAGTGTCTTGAACTTCTGCAGGATACCCTGAGGTCGGCCGGATACGAGACCCAAAGCGTGCAGAGCGGGGCAAGAGCGCTCGAGGTGCTGTCCTCGAAGATTGTCAGCGCAGTCCTGCTTGATTTACTCATGCCCGGCATGGATGGCTTCCAGGTGATTGGGCACATCCGACAGCAGGCCACGTTGAGAGAACTGCCAATTTTCGTAATGACTGCGAAGACACTCACAGAGCAAGACCTTGCGATTCTCGGGAGAGAAACCCAGGCGTTCTTTCAGAAAGGCGGTTCCTGGCAACAGCAAGTGGTTGACGAAATCAATCGCGTGATCCAAGGCAGAAGGGCAAAGGCTGCGGGGCAACAGCTATGAGAAAAGTCCTCATTGCCGAAGACAATGCCGTTAACCGCGAACTGCTGCGGGAGTTGCTTGAGACGCGTGGATATACAGTGCTTGAAGCATGTGACGGCCAAGAGGCGCTCGATATGATTGATCAGGCTCGACCAGACATTCTTTTGCTAGACATCGGCATGCCGGTACTGGATGGGTTTGCGGTCGTACGCAAAATCCGGGAGAATCCGCATCTGGCCAAACTGCCCGTAGTGGCGGTCACTGCCTATGCCATGCAGGACGACCGAGAGAAGATCCTGAATTCAAAATTTGATGGATACCTGTCAAAGCCCATCAATCCCCGTTCACTAATGGAAGAGCTCGACCGTCTGTTGAGTCAACGAGATGATCGACATGCCCCGAATCGATCGAACGGGGATCAGGTGGACGGGAAGGCACGGGCGGCGGCCAATGGCGAGTAGTACTAGAAATCGCTGCGCTAATTTTGAGCACTATGCCAGCGTCTATTGTTCTGCCGCCACTATGAAGTTTCGGATCGATTGTTCATTCTGCGTAGTCATCTGAGTGAACTGGATTCCTTGCCGCGTATCCTTTGCCCAAATCACTTGGCCGGCCGCATTGATCGGTGTGCCGGAAACGGGTAAGCGGAATGAGAGTCGGACCGCATCCCCCGGCTGCAAATCACCCGCTTCCACCTGAATCCCACCTTGACTGAGGTTCCAGGTCACTCCGCGCACCGTTCTGGAGCCCACCTCGCAAATCACTTCTGTCTGAATTGGAACCCGAACGGACCGCCGTCGGTTATCCAACATTCCGCCACGTACAGTCCGGAACAAGACGCTTAGCCTTTGTCTGTCCACGGGCTTCTGAAGGAAGAACGTTGCTCCGATGGCAAATGCTTCTCGCATGGTTTGTTGTTCATCCCGCCCGGTCACTATGACAATTGGAGTGGTTTTATTCCAAGACGACTTGCGTATCTTTCGGGCAAGTTCAAAACCACTCATGTCTGGCATTTCCAAGTCCAGGAAGATTCCATCAAATTTTTCCTTGTCAATCAGGCTGGCTGCTTGTCGGCTATCACTTAACGGCCAGACTTCGGCCTCAAGAGATGCGAAAACCTCGGCCATCAATTCCAAGCTCGGGATGTGATCTTCCACAACAAGAAGTTTCAGCGATGCCATACACCGACCCTCTTCTAAAGACCTAGCGACTCGATTCTCACCCCACCATCATACGTCGCATGTCGTCATGTCACTCGGACGATGCGTATAGAGAGACCCGTACCATACTAGGTACCCGAGCGTAGCAATCCAATACGCGCCCCCACATAGCTGCAGACCTAGCGCCTCGGCAGATCGCGCTGCGTCAAATCGCGAGCCGTTCCAGAACTAATTCTATTCGGAACGCTCCGATGGGATCTTTTGGTCATTGTGGCTGAATCGCTTAGCAGCCTCCGATCCAGCACGCTTTCGGGAAGTCCAGTGTCCTGTGTAGAGCCGTGTTCCGAGTCCCAAGGCGATTCAGACCTTAGTCCAGGTCTGGAAGGAGTTGTGGAAGTGGCGCCGCTGATCTAAAAGAGAGGCATGATCGATGCCATCGACTTCCAAGAGCGCTTCGCTTATCCCCACAGCGGGCAGCGAATCCTCTTCTTCCCGTTTCTGGAATATTGGCATTCAATCTGTTCGAGGTGTGCGCACCCTATGCCGATGTACACTACCTCTCTTGCGGGTGGCGGCGGTCCTTGCACGTCCATGGAACGATGAGTTTGTTGACCGAATTCGGAACACGTTGAGGTGAGGATCTCCTTATAAGTGAAACTTTGCCTGGCGCGGCAGCCAGCATCGAACTGTCGCAATGAACAAACAGATCTGCACTGCCACGATAGCCGTACGAAGTTGTTAATGCCTGGAAGGCGCACGCCTACCAGAGTTACAATCCCATTTGCGACGAAGCAACGTGCGCCGGTAACAAAATCCTTTTTGAAAGCCATGATTCAGTCCATATTGTCCTTTCAGGACCGAACCGCAGGATCGAACCTACGTCTCCGCTACGATATCTTTGGCCACGATGTCGTTTTATATGCCCTATGGCACCGGAAAGAAGCCTACTAAACACACGGACGCGACAGTCCGTGTCTTCCTTGCGAAATTCAAGTGCACCAACGTTCTCGTAGCCTTCCTTGCGAAATTCAAGTGCGCCAACGTTCTCGTAGCCTTCCTGTGGCGTTCTGAAAACGTACCACTTTTCGCAGCGGCACGACCTATTTTGCTTTCGTTTTTCGAACTTCCTAGGATGATGACATTCAAGAGCACGGGCAGCGGTGCCACACCCGCTCGGGCCTGCTCAGTGCTGGTGCTCCACTTCGTGCCGGTGGAGCGCGAGCATGCCGGTTAATTGGAAAGCCCGGCGTGTCGACTCTTAACCCAAAATAAGGAATACCCCATGCGAGCATTCGTTTCAATCTCGATGATTGTGATCTGCTTTACCATGTTTACCTCTTTTCGTGCCTCGGCGACGTCCGGCTTTGATGGTCCCGCAGAATTGCCTCGCGTCACCGTCGCGAGTTCCATGGCGGACACGCCAGCTCGGGGAAGCATTGTTGCCGT
>WNEZ01001297.1_pt1 | contig 20983 bp, 26 predicted proteins | sample 5400521 | NCBI WGS metagenome assembly WNEZ01 (sample SAMN13153339, study PRJNA577476) | soil metagenome | isolation source: 120 cm saprolite under Douglas fir tree site 2 hole 1 replicate 1 | place: USA:California | collected 2015-04-18 | reverse complement strand
TTCGCCGTCGTCAGGTCGGTGGTCGTCACGGACAGCGTGAAGCCCTTCGCGACGTCGAGAAGCGTCTTCCGACGCTCCGCGAGCGGTTTCGCATGGACCGGTTCGCCTTTCCACAGCAGGACGTCGAACGCGATGTACGTCGCCGGTGTCTCCGCCGCGAGCCTGCGGATCCGCGACTCCGCCGGATGGAGGCGCATCTGCATGGCGTCGAAGTCGAGCGATCCCTCGCGCTCGATGACGATCTCACCATCGAGCGCGGAGTGGGGTGGAAGGAGCTCGCCCAACGCACGGAGCTCGGGGAAGTAGCGCAGCAGCGGCCGGCCGTTGCGGCTCCAGAGCGCGAGCTCGCCGTTGTCGTTCTCGAGCACGCCGCGGAAGCCGTCCCACTTCGGCTCGTACTGCCATTTGGGACCGGTCGGGATGTCGTCGACCAGCTCCGCTTCCTGCGGCGGGAACGGGACGTTCGGTCCCGGAGCGTTAGGCACCGACATCACGCCGTCGCAGGGCGACCATGGATGCGGCCGTCGCGACGGTACCGATCCCGACGAGACCCGCGACGCCGGCCCACTTGATGTCTCCGGACATCGGCGTGCCATAGAGCGTGTAGAGCGACAGGTTCGCGACCCAGTCGGGCCAACCGAAGAGCGGAACGAACTGCTGGACGAAGTAGCTGAACACGGCCACTGCGGAGAGTGCCACGACCGCCATGCGGGGGCGCGACGCCGACACGAACTGGCCGATGGCGCCGAACGCAAAGGGGATCGTGAGTAGCAGGGTCGCCGCCAGCGCGACGCGCCCACCGTCGAGCGTGATGCCCTGGCCGGCGGCGACGATGTACACCGCGACCGACGATGCCGCGGCGATCAGCCCGACGGCGACCAGCAGGGTCGCGAGTCGCTCGAGGATGACTCTGGTGTGCGACACCGGCGCGGAGAGGATGGTCGCCAGCCTGCCCTCGGCGTCGTCGGCGGACCAGCTGGCCACCTGGATGATCGCGTACACGGAGAGCAGGAGCGTCGCGGTCGAGAGCCAGATGACGCCCACGAAGGAGTCGTAGACGCTGAGCCCAGCGCGTTCGAAGTACGCCTGCAGGAACGGCACCTCTGAGGAGGTGAGCGAGTCGACGATCGTGCGCGTGATCGAGATGAGTGATGCCGAGAGCGCGACGAAGCCCACGAGCCACGCTGCCACCCAGATCCGCTGCTGTCGCAGAGGGCCGAGCACAGGAAGACGGAGGAGCGGATCGCGCGAGGGCGTATGCGTCCCGCGGCTCTCGCGTGAGGTGCCCGGGAGCGCGGTACCTCCGAGATCGCGTCTCGCGAACGTGACGACGCCGATCGCGAGGAGCACGACTCCGGCGCCAAGCAGCGCTCCGATGCCGACCGGGTCGAGCGCGCCGCCCTCAGTGAGTGGTCTACTGCGCTCGAACAGGTAAAAAGGCGAGAGCCACCGGACGGCACCGATGTCGGCGGTGCGACCCGCTCCGTTGATCAGAAAGAGCGCGATGAGAAGCCCAGCGGCGATCCCGCCTGCCGCGCGCCGGGTCGTGACCAGCTGCGCGATCACCAGGGCGATGCCGTAGCAGCAGAGGGTCGCCGCGAGAAGGTTGACGCCCATCGCGAACAGCTCCCCGGCCGACAGCGGCTCATTGCCCGCGGAGAGGAGGATCGAAAGCTGCATCGCGCCGATCACGACCGTGGCGATCACCGCGAACACGGCGACACGGGTGATGAGGTAGCGCGCGCGCCCGACACCGGCCGCGAGCCACTGCTCGACGAGGCCGCGTTCTTCGTCGCCCCGGCCGCTTCCGCTGCCAGAGATCGCGGCCCAGATCGCGAACACGAGCACCATGAACCCGAAGAGCCGCCACTCGAGGTAGCCGCTGAGCGTATCGATCCGCACCGGGACCGGAAGCATGTAGGAGAGCTGCGCACCGAGCAGCGTCATCTGCTGTGCGAACGCAGCGCGCTCGGCCGGTGTCGTGCCCGCGATCTGAATGAAGGCAAGCGCGTTCAGGACTCCGCCGAGGACGCCCGCCAGCGCCAGGGCGATGAGGCCGACGGTCTGCTGCTTCAGCGCGATACGGATCAGCATCACCGGTAGTAGGTGAGGAAGATCTCCTCGAGGCTGGGCTCGCGGCTTGTGAAGCCGACGACCCGTGTGCCGGCGACCGCTGCCATGAGCGGTTCGAACGTGCCGCGGAGCAGGCCGGTGGCTCGATGATCGGTAATGACGAGCTGGTCCAGCCCTTCCACCCGCTTCAGGCGCTCCACCGGCACATCGTCGGCGAAATCGATCTCCACGCGGAATGCGCGCATGCCGACGAGGTCTTCGAGTGGGCTCACCGTCGCGAGGTGTCCCTCGCGCACGATGCCGACGCGGTCGCACACATGCTCGACCTCGGACAGCACATGTGATGAGATGAAGATCGTCGCGCCCCGCGTGCGGGCGTCGCGGACGATGCCATAGAACTCCTGCTGCACGAGTGGATCGAGTCCGCTCGTCGGCTCGTCCAGGATCACGAGCGCGGGCTGGTGCATGAACGCGAGGATCAGCGCGAGCTTCTGCTTGTTCCCGTGCGAGTACTCGCGGTACTTGCGTCCGAGGTCCAGATCGAGCCGCGTCGCGAGGGCCGTGATCGCGGCATCGTTCACATCCCCGCGCAGGCCGGCCACGTACGTGACGATCTCCGATCCGCGCCATCCGCCGAACTGCGGAAGCTCACCCGGGCAGTAGCCCACCTTGCGCTTCACGGCGACGGCGTCGTGGTCACAGTCGAGTCCGAAGATGCGCGCGCTCCCGCGCGTCGCATGGATGAGCCCCATGAGCAGACGGATGGTCGTCGTCTTTCCGGCGCCGTTCGGTCCCAGGAATCCGAAGACCTCACCCTCGGTGATGCTCAGGTCGAGGTCGAAGATCCCACGACCGTTGCCGTAGTCCTTCGTGAGTGCCTTCGTCACGATGGCCTCCGTCATGTCCGTTTCCCCTTCCGGCTCCGCGCCATCAGCGCAGCGCTCTCTCGTTCGAGGATCTCCTCGATGCCCGATGCCATGTCGGTCAGCGTCGTGCGTGGTCCGGAGGTCGACGCGGCTCGCGCGCCCTCGCGCAGGAGTCTCTGAAGCGAGCGCGCGCTCTCGCTTCGAGCGGCGAACATCGCCTCCATGTTCTCGATCGCGCTGAAGAGGACACGGCGGCTACCCCGCTCGCCCGTGCTTCGCGCGAGCCCGAACGCGACCAGCTGCCGCGCCCCCACGCTTGCGCCGCTCTTCGCGACGTCGAGATCGCGCGCGATGTCGTCGAGCACCGCTGGCTCTCCACGCATGAGGAGGTACGCCCAGACGCGTCCGGTCGTGCGAGGCAGATTCCACCCGACCATCTGCTGGCCCATGTGATCGACGAAGTCGTGCTGCGCCGCCGTCATCTTGATCTTGTTCTGTTTCATCTGAACGTTCAGAACGTAGCAGATGCCAAGACCGGCAGCGGCATTAGCTCATTGAGGCCGTGTTGAGCTCGAACGCCGATGGGTGCGCGCGAGGCCCTCCACCGCGAGCGATGAAGGACCTCGCGAAGAAGAGTGCGGTGCGGTTACTTCCCGCGCTTCGCGAGCGTCGAGTCCTTCGCCTGCTTGGCGATGCGGAACTTGAGCACGCGCTTCGCCGGGATCTGGATCGTCTCGCCGGTCGCCGGGTTGCGACCAAGGCGGGCTTTCCGGTCCACGATCACGAGCTTGCCGACGCCCGGGAAGGTGAAGCCGTTACGAGCTTCCTTGTACGCCAGGGCTGCGAGCTCCTCGAGCACCAGGCCCACCTGCTTCTTTGTCAGCTGAGTCTTCTCCGAGAGCCGATTCAGTGTTTCCGACTTTGAGATCCCCGCCACTTCGTCCTCCTGTGCGGCCTTCCGGCCAAGTCGCGCGCATTCTCACACACGAACGGCGCAATATGCCTTGCTGTGACGCTCACCGTAACGGATGACCCGCCGGACCGTCCCGGGTGGGTCAGTGAGACTATCCGGCTTGTCACCGACGGGACGGACGACTGGCGCGTGCGACTCCTTGCGCGGGTCGAACAAGCGACCGACGCCGAGCTTGCCGCGGGCAGCGACGACCACTGGGGCGTCGGTCAAATCGCCGTCCACCTTCTGATCATCGAACGCGGCGTCTCACTCGTCGCCCTTCGTCTCGCGCAGGGACAAGAAGCGGGCTCGACCGGTCAGCCACGACCGGCCGCGTCCGCGGTGACCCGGCCGGGCATCTTCGCGCTCGCCGAGAAGGCCGCCGCGGCCGTGCGCCGGTTGCGGGCGGAGTTCCCGGCGGAGCCGAACACCGGGGCGACAGCCCGCCACCCGTACTACGGGGACCTCAATTGCTTCGGCTGGCTGCTGACGCTGTCGAACCATTACGTCGCCCACCTGCGGGCCCTCGACCAAGGGACGGCCACCGCGATCTAGTCGCATACTCGCTGACCCAGACAACGACGGGGGGTGAGCGATGGCGAGCGGCACCAAGAGCACCACGGCGCTCGAGACCTTCGCCCAAGAGGACCGCACCTTCCCGCCGCCTCCCGACTTCGCCGCCAAGGCGAACGCCAACGACCCGGGCATCTACCGGCGGGCGGAGCGCGACCTCGAGGCGTTCTGGGCGGAGCAGGCGAAGGAGCTCCTCTGGCGCAAGCCGTTCGCGAAGGTGCTCGAGTGGGAGGCACCGTACGCCAAGTGGTTCCTCGGCGGTGAGCTGAACATCACCGAGAACTGCCTCGACCGGCACGTGAAGGCCGGCCGCGGGACCAAGGTCGCGTATCACTGGGAGGGCGAGCCCGGCGACACGCGAACGATCAGCTACCGCGACCTGCTCGAGATGACCTGCCGCTGCGCGAACGCGCTGAAGGAGCTCGGCGTCGGTAAGGGCGACCGTGTCGCGATCTACATGCCGATGATCCCCGAGCTGCCCGCCGCGATGCTCGCGTGCGCGCGCATCGGCGCGCCGTTCACGGTGGTCTTCGGTGGATTCTCAGCGGAGGCGCTGTCCGGCCGCATCAACGACTCGGAGGCGAAGGTCCTCATCACCGCCGATGGCGGCTACCGGAAAGGGAGCGCCGTCGCCCTCAAGAAGAATGCGGATGACGCCGTCGCGCAGGCGAAGACGATCGAGAAGGTGCTTGTCGTGCGACGCACGAAGCAGGACGTGCCGTGGACGATCGGCCGCGACATCTGGTGGCACGAGCTTGTCGATAGGCAGAAGCCGGAGTGCCCCGCGGAATCGCTCGACAGCGAGCACATGCTCTACCTGCTCTACACCTCCGGTACGACGGCGAAGCCCAAAGGCATCGTGCACACGACGGCCGGCTATCTCGCCGGTGTCGCGACGACGCACAAGCTCATCTTCGATGTCAAGCACGAGGACGTCTACTGGTGCGCCGCCGACATCGGCTGGGTCACCGGTCACAGCTACATCGTGTTCGGGCCGCTCGCGAACGGATCGACCGGCGTCATGTACGAGGGCACCCCTGACTTCCCCGATAAGGACCGCTGGTGGTCCATCATCGAGAAGTACAAGGTCTCGATCCTCTACTGCGCGCCGACGGCGATCCGGACGTTCATGAAGTGGGGGGCGGAGTACCCGAACAAGCACGACATGAAGTCGTTGCGACTTCTCGGATCGGTGGGGGAGCCCATCAACCCTGAGGCGTGGCTCTGGTACCACGAGAACATCGGCGGCGGTCGCTGTCCGATCGTCGACACGTGGTGGATGACGGAGACGGGCATGATCCTCATCACGCCGCTCCCAGGCATCACCACCACGAAGCCCGGCAGCGCGACGTTCCCATTCCCGGGCGTCGGCGCGGACATCGTCGACGAGGATGGCAAGACCGTGCCGCTCGGCGGTGCCGGTTACCTCGTCATCACGAAGCCGTGGCCGGCGATGCTCCGCGGCATTTACAAAGACGACAAGCGGTACCGCGAGACGTACTGGAGCCGGTACCCGGGCCGCTACTTCGCGGGCGACGGCGCGCGTCGCGACAAGGACGGCTACTTCTGGCTCATGGGCCGCGTCGACGACGTGATGAAGATCTCCGGGCACCGCATCTCGACCACCGAGGTCGAGTCGGCGCTGGTCTCGCATCCCGCGGTCGCCGAGGCCGCCGTCATCGGCCGCGAGGACCCGGTGACGACCCAGGCGATCTTCGCCTTCGTGACGCTCCGTGGCGGTAAGGAGGCAGGCGAGGGCCTGTCGAAGGAGCTCCGGGAGCACGTCGTCGGCAAGATCGGCTCGATCGCACGCCCCAAAACGATCATGTTCACGCCCGAGCTACCGAAGACCCGCTCGGGAAAGATCATGCGGCGGCTGCTCCGCGACATCGCCAACGGCACGGCGCTGGGCGACACCACCACGCTGGCGGACGCGACGGTCGTCGACTCGATCCGCACCGCGTCGGCCTCGGGCAAGGAGGAATAGCCGAAGGACTTTCGCCTGTTGAACGGGCGAGTTGACGTCAGGGCGCGCGTGTCTCAGAAATACCGCTTCAGCGAATAGGCGGAGGGGGTGGAACTTGGCAACGACTAGAGCGGGCGCGGCGACGATGACCAGACCGACCTACGGGCTTCCGTTCGTCATCACCGCGGCGTCCGCCGGCACGATCGTGGAGTGGTACGACTTCTATCTCTACGCGACGCTGACCCCATTCCTTTCACCGCTCTTCTTCCCGGGCGACAACCCGACCGCGGTGCAGCTCTCGGGGTTCGCGGCATACGCGGCGGGTTTCCTCGTTCGGCCGTTCGGCGCCGTCATCTTCGGCGCACTCGGCGACATCATCGGTCGCAAGTACACATTCCTCGTGACGATCACGGCGATGGGCTTGTCGACCGTCTTCATGGGCTTGCTTCCGACGTACAAGGACATCGGCATCATCGCGCCGATCGGGCTCGTGCTCCTGCGGCTGATCCAGGGCCTCGCGCTCGGTGGCGAGTACGGTGGCGCCGCGATCTACGTGGCCGAGCACGCGCCGGATAACAAGCGCGGTCTCTATACCTCGTGGATCCAGACGACGGCTACGCTCGGCTTCTTCTTCGCGCTCGCGATCATCCTGTACTTCCGCACCACCATGGCCGCTGCCGACTTCGCCAGTGTCGGCTGGCGGTACCCGTTCATCCTCGGCGCGCTGCTGCTCATCGTCGCGCTGTACATCCGCATCCGCCTCCGCGAGACGCCGCTGTTCGCGCGCCTCAAGGCGGCGAATCAATCCGTCACCGGCGCCGGCAACTGGGCCAAGGAGAGCTTCAGCGGCCGAAAGGTCGGCACGATCCTCCTCGTGCTGCTGGGCCTCACGGCCGGCCAGGGTGTCGTCTGGTACCAGGGTCAGTTCCAGGCGAACTTCTTCATGACGACCTACCTCAAGCTCACCTTCACACAGTCGTACACGGTGATGCTGTGGGCGGTGGCGCTCGGCACGCCGTTCTTCCTGTTCTTCGGCTGGCTGTCCGACAAGATCGGACGCAAGATCATCATCCTCGCCGGCTGCCTCGTTGCCGCGGTGACCTACATCCCGATCTATCACGCGATGTATGACGCGGCGCACGTCGAGTACGGGCCGACGGGCCTCATCAGCAAGGCGAATCCCGACACGCTCCTGCTCGTCGGGCTGGTGTGGATCCAGGTGATCTACGTCACGGCGGTCTATGGACCGATCGCTGCCTTCCTGGTGGAGTACTTCCGCGCGAAGGTCCGCTACACCTCTCTCTCGATCCCGTACCACTTCGGGAACGGCTGGTTCGGTGGCCTCCTGCCGCTGACCTTCACCGGTCTGGTGGGTGCCACGATCCCGATCGCCACGTCGTACGTGCCGTGGCTCGGCATCTTCGACCTGCGGCAGTTCAACACGTCGACGCCGCCCGACCCGAACGGCAACATCTATCTCGGCCTCGCGTACGTGATCACCGTCGCGCTCATGACGGTGGTCCTCGGCACGCTGTTCCTGAGGGAGCCCAAGAACGTCAAGATCTGGTCCGAGGTCGGCGGCGAAGAGCCCGGCATGATGACCGAGGCGACCCCCGCCGAATAGACGCGACCCGCGATCACGAAGGAGGGAGGCGCGTCGCCTCCCTCCTTTTTCTATTCCTCTGCCGCGCTCTATTTGCGCTCGCTGCGTCGGAAGACCCGCTCTTCCTCAGCGCGCTCCGCATCGAGGCCGGTGCGCGCATTCCACGAATCCCAGCCTTCCCAGGTGTTCAGCCAGATCACGTAGCAGACGACGAGGCTCGCGCCGATCGCGCACAGCGCCGAGCCGAGCAGCAGGAACCCGCCGACGGGATCGCCCATGCGATTGCTAGCGTACGCGTCGTGATCCAGCGTCTGCGCGAAAGCGGCAGCCCAGCGCTCGCCGTGCTCGCGACGATCTCCTTCGTCTCGAGCCTCGGCATCTCCATCATGCTGCCGTTGCTGCCGCTGTACGCGCTGTCGCTCGGCGCGTCTCCGCTGCAGCTCGGGCTCATGACGAGCGGCTTCGCGATCGCGAACGGCGTCGCGCAGTTCGCGTCGGGATTCCTCATGGATCGCTGGGGCGCGCGGCGGTTCATCGTCGCGGGGATCGGGACCTACGCGATCGCGAACGCGCTCATCGCGACGGCTCCGACGGCGATCGCGCTGATCGGGTACCGCGTCATCGCCGGCCTCGGTGGCGGCATCAACATGGTCGCGACGCGCCTGTACATCTCACAGACCGCGGAGCAGGCCAGCCTGGCGTTCTTTAACAGCATCATCTCGGCCGCGAACTCCGCTGGCAGCGTCCTCGGCCCTGGATTCGGCGGGCTTGTCGCGGTGGCCGGCGATCTTCGCGTTCCCTTCTTCATCGTCGCGGGCACGAGCGCGCTTGCCTTCGTCGCCGCGCTCTTCCTCCCGCGCCCGAAACCGCGGCCGCACGAAGGCGGCGGGGCCGCTGCCGCGGGCGGCCGGGTCTGGAACAGGACCGTGTTCATCCTTCTTGCGGGGAATCTGCTGCTCCTCATCGGCTTCGGCGGCTGGATCACGAGCTATGCGCCATTCGTGACGACGCGCCTCGGCTGGTCGACCTTCGACGTCGGCATCATCTTCACGATCTTCGGCCTGGGCGACATCACGCTCGGGCCATGGCTCGGCCATCTCGCCGACCGCACCGGACGGCGGCGCATGGCCGTGCTTTCCTCGATCCCGATCTTCCTGTTCGGCTTCATCGTGTTCTTCGGTCTTCCGAAGCCGTTCTTCTACGCGATCAGCTTCGTCACCGGCGCCGCGCTCACCGCGTACAACGCGTCGTGGTTCGCGCTCCTCACCAACGCCGTTCCTTCCGCGCGGCGCGGGCGCGTGTTCGGTGTGGTGAGCGCGGTCGCGCAGGCCGGGACGGTCATCGGGGCGCTGGGCGCGACCGCGATCTGGCAGCTCACCGACGTGGGTGGGGGACTGCTCCTCGCGTCGACCGCGGCGCTCTGTGCCGGCCTTGTCCTTCTGCTGCTACCGGCGGAGGTCAGGCCAGCGGCTTCTCCAGCTCCACGTGCGCCGGAAGCATCTGGTAGCCCAGCTTCGCGTTGATCTCGCGCATCGATTTGTTCGGCTCGTCGTTCGTCGTGCCCATCGCGCGGAGGCCCTTGCGCTTCGCGCGCGTCAGTGCCTCGACCTTCAGCGCGCGTGCGATACCGCGGCCACGATGCTCGCGCGCGGTGCCGGTCATCCAGGTCCAGCCGTCGCGTTCCTTGCTCTTGCCGGTCGTGGTGAATCCCGCGATCTGATCGCCGGCGTATGCGACGAGCGACAGATCCGTCAGCATCCGGTCGCTCGTCGACGCCTCGTAGAAGCGATCCCAGGGCCAGTGCGGCGTTGGCGTCGCGAACGGGATGTCCTCCCACATCGGTGCCTCGGCCGCGTACAGCGCCCGCCACCACTGCTCCCGGCCGGCGGCGTCCCGGCCGTTCAGCGTCTCTGCGAAGCTCGCGATCGTGATGCCCGCCGCGTTTGCGCGATCCAATGCCGCCGAGAACTGGACCGGTTCGAACTTCGCGAGCTCGACGTAGGACGCGATACGGCGGCCGATCTGCCGGTAGCCGTGACCGAGGGCCCAGTCGAGCGCGAACTTCTCGCCCTCGTTGACTCCTCCGAGCAGCTTCGGCGCCTTGCGGCGCCGGGCCTCTTCCTCGAACACGTCGAGCAGTGCCGTCCCGATGCCCTTGCGCCGATGCTGCGCGAGCACCGTCACGTCGATGAATTGCGCGCGGTCGGGACGGGCCGTGAAGCCCTGACCGATGTCGCCGGTCGCGGCGAGTGCGCCATTCGGCGCATCCACGCTCACACGGAGGCGCGTCGGGTCCTTCATGAGGTTCTCCCAGTAGCGCCACTCGTCCGCGCTCCCCTGCTGCATCCAGTGTTGTTCGGGGTTGCGTTCAGCGACGAACGCGTCGCGGTCGCGGTCCTCGAACTCGCGCGCGCGGTAGCCCGCCGGCAGACGCGCGCCCAGACCCAGGACATCGGCAACAGCCATCACGTTCACGATGAGCGCAGCGTGGGCCGACCGTCAATGTGAGCCCGTATGAGATCGGTTCCGCGCGGCGCGCTGGCACCGCTCTTGCCGCCTCTTCCGTAGGGCCCTGCGGGCCCACACATGGGAGGAACTGTTCATGAAGGATTCGACGCAGGACAAGATGGAAGGCAAGTGGGAGGAGACCAAGGGCAAGGTCAAGGAAGAGGCCGGCAAGCTCGGCGGCGATCGTTCGACCGAGATCGGCGGCAAGGTCGACCAGGCCAAGGGCAAGATCAAGCAGGGGGTCGGCGAGGTCAAGGAAGAAGTCGAGGAACGCGACAAGCCGTAGTTCCTAACCAGCAGCACTGAGACCTTGGGCGCCAAGCGCACAATCAGGCGGTGCGCTTGGCGCCCTTCCTCTTGCTCGCCGTGGTCGTCGGGTGCGGCTCGCCGGCAGTGACGTCGGGTAGCGCGCCGCGCGCGCCCGCGACCGCCGTTGCGGCGGACCTCGAGGAGATCTCGCTCGAAATATCGGCGCTGATGTGAAGCTCCTGTGCGTCACAGGTCGTGACGGGTTGCAAGAAGATCGAGGGAGTGGTGAGCGTGAGCATGGTGGCGCTCGACCGGAAGCTCACGCTGCGCTTCGATCCGCACATCACGAACGCCGCGCGGGTGACCGCGGCGGTGCAGGCGGTCGTCGATAGCATCGAGCAGTAGCCTCAGGCGCGAGCTCGTGGCTCACCACGCCGATCCGATCGGACATGTTCTCGGCTGGCTGTCGTTCGCGCGCCCGCGCTTCCGCGACCGCTGCATTCTCTATGTGAGCGACCGCGGCCTCGCGCACCTGGTCCTCACGCGTCGCGGGTACGCCGCGATCACGTTCGGACACGTCGTGGTGTTCGCGCGCGAGCCGACCGACGCGCTCTGGCGACACGAGCTCCGGCATGTGAAGCAGTACGAACGCCTCGGTCTCGCGTTCCTGCCGCTCTACCTCTGGCTCTACGCGAAGCACGGCTACGCCGCGCATCCCCTGGAGCGCGACGCGTCCGGGACGTTGGCGCTCTTCTCTAAGGCGCGGCGGCAGCGAACGTCGGCGGCTCCCCGCGCCCACTCCGCGCGCGTATCAGCAGCAGCACAAGCACGGCGACGACGAAAGCGATCGCAGTCTGGCTGACCGGTAGGTCCGGCGACGGCGAACGACCTTCGCCGAGCGCACCGAGATCCGGATTCGTCAGCGGTCGACCGTCACACACGTCCATCGAGTAGACGCCCGGCAGGTGAAAGCGCATCACCGCGAAGAAACGGACGCCGAGCACTTCGGATGCACGGTATTGGCCCAGGACGAGAACGTGCGCCGGGACATCTCCCTTGTACACGCCGTCGGCCGCGAATATGAAGCCGCCGAGAACGAGCGACTCGACCCGGCCGGTGGCCGCGACGTCGCCGCGCTGTCGCAACGCCGTCGCGCTCTCTCGCGCGCACGACAATGCGACGACGGACTGTGGGCCGATAGCAAGTCCGAAGACTACGGATAGCGAGAGCAACAGCCCACGCACGCCGCTAGTCTCTAACAGGTGACCCCCTACGACATCGCCATTCTTGGCGGCGGCCCGGGTGGCTACGTCGCGGCGCTCCACGCCGGCATCAAGGGAGCGCGTGTGGCGCTGATCGAGCGCGACCGCGTCGGCGGGATCTGCGTCACCGTCGGCTGCATCCCCTCGAAAGCCTTGTTGGACTCCAGTCACGCGTACTGGCTCACGACGCACGGCGAGGAGCACGGGATCATCGTTCAGGGCGCGCGCTTCGACCTCACCAAGGCGGTCGCGCGCAAGGACGCCGTCGTCGCACAGAATGTCGCGGGCGTCGAGCAGCTGCTGAAGGCGCGGAAGGTCGACCTCATCAAGGGCGAAGGCACGCTCGTGTCGCCGACGCAGCTCAAAGTACTCACCGGCTCGAGCGAGCAGGCCGTCGACGCGAAAGCCGTGATCGTCGCGACCGGCTCGAAGGTCGGCATGCCGCCGATCAAGGGATTGGCCGAGTCGAGGCCGCTCGACAACGTCGGCGCGCTGTCGCTCACGACGCCGCCGAAGCGGCTCATCGTGATCGGTGGCGGCGCGATCGGTCTCGAGCTCGGCACGTTCTACGCCGAGCTCGGCAGCGAGGTGACCGTGCTCGAGATGCTGCCGCAGCCGATCGCGTACGCGGATCCCGAGCTCGTCCGCCTCCTCGTCCGCGCATTGCAGTCGCGCGGGATCACCGTGGTCACCGAGGCGAAGGTCACCGAGGTCTCGCGTTCCGGTGGGACGGTGAAGGTGACCGCGGAGGTCGGCGGCGCGTCGAAGGCGTTCGAGGGGGACGACGTGCTCCTGGGCGCCGGCCGCGTCGCGAACTACACCGGTGTCGAGAACGCCGGCTTCGCGACCAACCGGCTGGGCATCACCGTCGACGAGCACATGCGCACGAGCGTGAAGGGCGTGTGGGCGATCGGCGACTGCATCGGCGACCCGCGCGCGCCGAAGCTCGCGCACGTCGCGTCGACGCAAGGCGAGGTCGCGGTCGACACGATCCTTGGCGAAGATGCAGCGATGGATTACGACGTCGTGCCGAACGTCGTGTATACGCATCCCGAGATCGCGCAGGTCGGCCTCACCGAGGCGCAGGCGAAGGAGAAGTACGGCGACGACGTCAAGGTCGCGCGCTTCTCGTTCAAAGCGTCCGGCCGCGCGCGCGCGCTTGGCGAGAGCGACGGCGTGACGAAGATCGTGGCCGCGGGGAAGGACCAGCGCATCGTCGGCGTGCATATCGTCGGACCGCAGGCGAGCGAGCTGATCGCCGAGGCGACGCTCGCGTTGCGCCTCGAGGCGACCACCGACGATGTCATCGCGACGATCCACGCGCATCCGACGCTCGCGGAGACGTTCCGCGAGGCCGCGCTCGTCGCGCGGGGAAGACCGATCCACACGGCTCGCTAGCACGCGAGTCACGGATAATTGACGCGGGCCGTTAGCTCAGCGGATAGAGCAGCTGTCTTCTAAACAGCCGGTCGCGAGTTCGACTCTCGCACGGCCCTCTGTAACGCCTGACGTAGAACGACCGCCGTACAGTTACTCCGTGGCCGTGACACCGCCCGACGCCTTCGTCGAAGAGCTGTGGCAGGTCGCGCGCGGGCTATGGATGCCGGACCACCCGTGGTTCAAGGGCATCGTCGAGCACCGCTGGACGCGCGAGCAGATCATCCTCGGCGAGATCCAGCACTACCTGCGCGTGCGCACCAATCCGATCTTCTTCGGCCACATCGTCACCAACGTCGCGAGCGAGCGGAACTACGACCTCATGGACGTCGTGATGGAGAACTTCATGGAGGAGCTCGGCGGCGAGCGGACGCATGTCGACATCATGTTGCAGTTCCTCGAGGCGGCCGGCATCACGCGCGAGCAGGCCGATCGCGCCGACCCCGCGCCCGGAACCCTCGCGGCGATCGAGATGATCCGTTCCGGCTGTCAGAACCGCACGGCGCTCGAGGGGATCGCGCTTCTCGCGTACGTCGAGGCGATGCATGGCGGCCCGGACGGCGCGGCGGCTCGCGTCTTTAAGGAGCTCGTCGGCCACTACGGCTTCAGCAAGCGCGCCGCGGCGACCTATGAGCTTCACGCCGAGCAGGACACCGGGCACGGTGACCGTCAGATCGCGATGATCCATAAGCTCGCGCGCGATGAGGTGACGCAGGACAAGGTCCGGCGCGCGGTGCGCCTCGGCTGCGAGGCGTTCAACTTCGAGTGGGACGGGCACGTCCAGGCGATGACCGGCCAGCGCGACGTGTACTGGTCCGGGAAGACGCCGCTCAAGCTCTGGCACCCTGAGGTGAGACTCCCGCGCGACTAAGCAGGAACCTGCGGTTGCGCCGGCTGTATAGGCGGCGTGCGAGGTGTCGTGCTCGTGCTGCTTGCCTTCGCTCTCGGCGGCGCCGCGTGCGAGAGCTCCGCGCGAGCCGTGCCGTCGGCGAGCGTGTCCCTGGCAACTCAGCGCGCGCCCTACGGGCCGGTTCGGCGGCCGGCCGACCTTCCGGTGTTATCCGAGGAGCGTGCGGTGATGACCGCTCTCGCCAAGGCTGGCTTTGATGTCGATCTCGTCGGTGTGTCGAAGTTCGAGGACTTCTTGGGTCAGCACGCCCGGGCGCGCGTGTTCGGCGCGACGGTCGGCGGATCGCCGGCTCGAGTCGACATCCTGTTCCTCGATGATCCGATCGACGACCTGCGGGTCTGCGTCACCCCGGCCCTCGACTTCGATGTCTTCGCGTCGGGTCGGCACATCGCCCGCGGAGGGAGCTCGGCTGAGATCTTCTTCGCGGTCAGCCAGCGCGTTTTCGCGCTCGCGTCGGATCGACGCGCGCGCGACGCCTTGGAGGACGCGTTCGGACTGTGGGAGCCGCGCTGCTGACCGCCGTCTTGCGCTTCGGCGCGACGTTCGAATAGCTCTCGTCGATCCACTCCTCGAACATCGCGGTCGGCAGCGCACCTTTCGGCTGCTTGACGCTGACCCAGCCCGACTTCCCGAGTCCGTACCCCATCGCGTCGACGAACGCCAGGCTCTTCGCGTAGAGCAGCGTGTTGGTGAGCTTGACGCCCATGACGTAGTCCGCGTACTGGGCGTCGGGCTCTTCCAGACCGAAGAAGACGAAGACCTTCCCGCCGACCTTGGCGACGTTCTCGCCCCAGGGGTGATCGAGCGTCGCGCCGGGCCTTGCGAGCGCGTACTTGAGGAGCCGCGCCTTCGTGTCCTTCACCGAGCTCACGCTAGATCGGCCATGTCTTGGGGAACCCCGCCCGGATCTCGATCCATTCGGGATCTCTGGCGTACTTCGCTTTGAAGGACTTGAGCAGCTTCACCAGCTCCTCTTGGTCCATGTCCAACACGTTCGAGACCATACCCGTGGTCTCCTCGAAGCCGAGGCTTCAGTTGCCTCGTCAGCCCTTCATCCGCTGCATCACGTAGCGGTCCTTCTGCGTCATCGACATGCGCGAACTCTAAAGCTCGCCGGAGAAGCCGACGCGCTGCAGGGTGACGGACTCGACGCGCGGCCGCGGCCGTGCCTCTCCGTCGAGCGGCACACGCAGCCGCGCGAGCACGCGCCACCGCTCATCGCCCTGCTGGATGAGGAGGATGACGAATGCGTTTTCGATCTCAGCGCCCGCGCCGGCGTCGATCCGCACGACGAGCGAGAGCTGCGTGGTGCTCTTGCCGCGTATCTCACGATCCACCGCCGCCTCGCCACGGAACCGCGAATGCGGAGCGACCGCGCCGAGGACACGGACGGACTCCGCACGCAGGTTCGCGACGCGCCAGGTCGTGCGCCAGCCGTCGCCGTCCCGTTTGGCGTCACCGAGCGGCTCGATCGCGAGCTGCGGCTGGGTCACCGCAGGGTCCCCCGTCCGTGCGGTCCGAGCTCGCGATAAAAGATCGTCGTCGGGCGCAGCTCGCCGTCGGGCATACCGGCGTAGCCCGGGATCTCGCCCACGCGCGTCCATCCGAGCTCCGTGTAGAGCTGCACCGCATCGCTGCCGGCGATCGTGTCGAGGACGAGGAGCGTGCGCCCTTCTTCGCGGGCGAGACGCTCGATCTCATACATGAGCGCGGTCGCCACCCCGCGCCGCCGCGCAGTGCGGTGCACCAGGACCTTGGCGACCTCGGCCCGGTGCGGCGCGTTCGGCAGCGGCGCGAGGCGCAGCTGCGCCGTGCCGACGACCCGCCGATCCAGACGTGCCGCGATGACGAGCACGTTGCCACGCACGACGTCGCGTTCGATGCTCTGCCACCAGGTCGCCGCGTCCTCTGGGGTGAACGGCAGCAGGAACCCGACCGATGCGCCGCCCGCGACCGCGTCCGCGAGGATCACGGCGAGATCGGGGATCGCCGCATCAAAGGTCGGGCCATCGAGGCGAATGATCTCGAGGCTCATCCGACCGCCGGGATGATCTGCTCGGCGAACGCGGCGAGTGCGTCCCAATCGTATGGGCCGCTGCGCAGTGCGATGTTGAGCCGCTCCACCCCCGCATCGCGGTACGCGCTTACGGCGTCGGCCGCGCGGGATGGCGTTCCGCGCAGGAACCCCGTGAAGCCGCGCGCGTCGGCGCCCCATTCGCGCTCGTAGCGTTCCTCGCCGCGCGCCGCGCCCCTCGCGTCGGCGCCCATGTAGAAGCCGACGTTGATGGTCCGGGCGATCGTGCGCCCGTCGCGGCCGAATTCGCCGCACCAGCGGTCGAGCACGTCGTTCTTCCGCTTCCACTCCGCCGGGGCGAGATACGGGGCGTTCCAGCCGTCAGCGAAGCGTGCGGCCGTCCGAAGCGTGCGCTTCTCGCCGGCGCCGCCGACCCAGAGCGGAAGGCGTCGCTGCAGCGGTCTCGGGTTGTTCGGTGCGTGCCTCAGCCTGTAATGCGTACCGGTGAAGTCCGCGAATGGCTCATCGAACAGCAGGCGCAGCGCTTTTGCGTACTCCTCGAGCTGATCCTCGCGCGTCTTGATATCCGGAAAGTCGTAACCGAATGCGCGGTACTCCGGCTCGTTCCAGCCCGCACCGATCCCGCACTCGACGCGACCGTTCGAGATGTGGTCGATGGTCGTCACGGACTTCGCGAGGAGTCCGGGGTTGCGGTACGCGATGCTGAAGACGAGACATCCGACGCGTACGCGCGTCGTTTCCGCCGCGGCGGCGGTCAGCGTGGCGACGGATTCGAAACAGTCACCCGCGCCGCCCCGATGCGGTGTCTCCTGGAAGTGATCGGAGACCGAGAACCAGTCGAAGCCACGATCGTCGGCGAAGCGCCACAGCCGTCGCAGCTCGTCGAGCGGTCCGCCGAGGTGGCCGACATGGATGCCGAACTTGATCGCGCGAGACTAATACCCGTACGGGTCGGGCGGCATGCCGCCGGTCGGTGTCGGCTGGTAAGAAGGCGCGGTGGTGGCGTTCGCCGGGGTGGCCTTGGGAGCGCCGCTTCCGCCCGATCCGGCGGCGGAACACGCGGTCGTGGCCAGCAGCAACGCCGCGACCACAGATAAGAAATCCCGTCGCATCGCGCTCACCTCCTGATACCGTTGATACGGGGAGGAGGCCCGAACGGATATGGGTCCGCTGGCCATCTTCGCCATCTTCGTCATATTCATCATGATCTCTCTCGCGGCGTTGGGCTTCGCGCTCGTCGTGGCGCGCAACGCGAGCCGGCCGCGTCCGGCGCTCCCGCTCAACTGCGGCGACTGCGTCTTCATGATCCCGCGCGCGAAGGTCTACCGCCACGAGACGATCGAAGAGGCGGACGGTCTCATCCATTACCTCTGCGAGAAGCGCTGGATCGAGATTACGCCGTACTCGCCGCGCTGCGAACTCGGACAGAGCAAGACGCTCACGGCATCACCCGTCACGTCGGGTCAGCGCTGACCGAGCGCGCCAGCCGCGGCGCGGCCGGCCACGCGACCGGAGAAGACGCAGCCGCCGAGGAACGTCCCCTCGAGCGCGCGATAACCGTGGACGCCGCCGCCACCAAAGCCCGCGACCTCGCCGGCCGCGTACAGACCACGGATCGGCTCGCCTGACGCGCCGAGGACACGCCCGTCGAGGTCGGTCTCGAGACCGCCGAGGGTCTTGCGCGTGAGGATCGATAAGCGCACCGCGACGAGCGGACCGCTCTTCGGATCGAGGAACCGATGTGGCCGCGCCACGCGGATGAGCCGGTCGCCGATGTAACGACGCGCCTCGCGGATCGCGAGCTGCTGCGGATCGGTGGGCAACGGCGCTGTCGCCTGCTCGTCGTGCTCCCGAAGCTCGCGCTCGAGTGAGGTGGGATCGATCTCCGTCTCGCGGGCGAGCTCGTTCATCTTCCCCGCGAGACGGGGCGGGTCGGAAGCGAAGACGAAGTCGACTCCCTGTCTGCCGAACTGCTCCACCGGCTTCACGGCGCGAGGCAGCGCGCGCTGTAGGACCATCCGGATGCTCTTTCCCGTGAGGTCGGGGTTCTGCTCCGAGCCGGAGAGCGCAAGCTCGCGCCCGAACACCTTCGAATCGAGCACGAACCACGAGTGATCGTGTCCAGAGCGCGCGATGCGCTCAAGTGCTCCGAGGGCGTCGAAGCCCGGGAAGAGCGGCGCCGGCAAACGGTGCCCCGTCGCGTCGAGCCACAGCGCCGAGGGGCCGGCGAGGATACGGATCCCGTGACGGGACCAGATCGGCGCGAAATTCTCGACGCCCTCCGGGTAGTTCCACATCCGATCGAGGTTGATCGCTCGCGCGCCGGCGGCGCGGACGATCTCCAGCATTCGGCCGTCCACGTGCTCGGGAACACCGGACAGCATCCGCCGCGGCGGCATCCCCAGACGCGCCGGCCAGTACCGGCGGACGAGCTCGTGATCGCCCCCGATCCCGCCAGACGTCACGACGACCGCGGAGGCGCGAAGGGTGAAGTCGCCGACAACGTCGCGGGTGCTTGCCACCCCGCGCGCCGACGAGCTCGGGGCGAGCACATCGCCGGCGACGCCGTCGGCGACACCGTTCGTGACGAGGACACTCGCCACTCGGTGACGGAAACGCAGTGCGACACGGCCGGCCTCGGCGTGCACGCGCAGGCGCCGCACGAACGGTTCGATGACACCCGGCCCCGTGCCCCAGGTGATGTGGAAGCGCGGCACGCTGCTCCCGCGTCGCTCCGCCCACTGCACGAGCGGGAACCACCGCATCCCCTGCGCGTGCAGCCACGGCCGCATCTCGCCGGCGGCGAAGTCCACATAGGCCTCCGCCCATCTCCGCGGCCAGGCGTCGTCGTCGCGATCGAAGCCCGCATAGGCAAGCCAGTCGCGCAGTGCGAGGTCGCGGGAGTCGTTGATGCCGAGGCGCCGCTGCTCTGGGCTATTTACGAAAAAGAGTCCGCCGAAGGACCAGAAGGCTTGACCGCCGAAGGACGCCTCCGGCTCTTGGTCGAGGAGGATGACACGCGTGCCGGCGTCGGCGACCTCCGCCGCCGCGACGAGACCCGCAAGCCCCGCGCCGACCACGATGACATCCGCGTCCATCGCGGGTGAGGGTACGAGACCTCGGCTAGCCTAGCGGCGTGACCTCCTTCGACGCCTTCGATGACTACGTGCGCGCCCGCGAGCGCGAGTACATCGAGGAGCTGAAGGAGCTCGTGCGCCTCCCCACCGTGTCCGCGCAGAAGAGCGCGATCGAGGAGACCGCGCGCGCGGTGCTCGAGCGCACGCGACGCGCGGGCGTCGCGGCCGAGAGCCTGCGCGTCGACGGCGGTCCGCCCACCATCGTCGGCGAGACCGGTCGCGGGGGAAAGACGCTCCTCGTCTACGACCACTACGACGTGCAGCCGCCCGATCCGCTCGACGAGTGGAAGACGCCGCCGTTCGAGCCGACCGAGCGCGATGGCCATCTGTTCGCGCGCGGCGTCTCCGACAACAAGGGCAACCTGATGGCCCGCCTTCAGGCGATCGAGGCGTACCGCACGACGCTGGGCGAGCTGCCGCTCCGGGTGCGCGTCCTCTACGAGGGCGAGGAGGAGATCGGCTCCGAGCATCTCGCCGAGTTCGTCCGGCAGCATGCGAACCGGTTGCGTGCGGACGGGTGCATCTGGGAAGCCGGCTACAAGGACGCCGCGGGCCGGCCGACGGTCTCGCTCGGCCTCAAGGGCATTGCGTATTTCGAGCTTCGCGTACGCGGCGCGAAGCAGGACGCGCACTCGTCGGTCGCCACGATCATCCCGAACGCCGCGTGGCGTCTGGTGTGGGCGCTCGCGACGCTGAAGAACGACCGGGACGAGATCGTCATCGACGGACTCATGGACGCGGTACGCAAGCCGACGCCGGAGGAGATCCGGATGCTCGAGGCGCTGCCGTACGACGAGGAAGGCACGAAGCGCATCCACGACATCTCGCGCTTCATCCGCGGGCTCACCGGCACGCCGCTGAAGCTCAAGCACTTCTTCGAACCGACGTGCACGATCTGCGGCCTGACCTCGGGCTACTCCGGGCCCGGCTCCAAGACCGTGCTCCCGGCCGTCGCGAGCGCCAAGCTCGACTTCCGCCTCGTGCCGGATCTCACGCCAGACCTCGTCGAGCGTCTGCTGCGGGCGCACCTCGAGCGGCGCGGCTTTGGTGACATCGAGGTGGTCGCGTTGCACGGCGAACGTCCGTCGCGCTGGCCCGCCGATTCGGCGCCGGCGCGCGCCGCCGTCGCCGCCTGCCGCGCGACGTACGGCACCGACCCGGTCGTCTATCCGCTCATGGTCGGCAGCGGACCGATGGCGCAGGTCTGCGATCAGCTCGGGATCCCCGTGGTCGGATTCGGGTCGGGCAACGCATCATCCGCGAACCACGCGCCGAACGAGAACATCGCCGTCGCCGACTACGTGGATCACATCCGCGCCTTCGGTCGGTTCCTGCACGCATTCGCGGGCCGTCCGCTGGATTGACCGACCGCGAGCGGCGCCTGCTCCTCGCGATCCTCGGGTTCCTCACTT
>WNEZ01003553.1_pt1 | contig 21003 bp, 15 predicted proteins | sample 5400521 | NCBI WGS metagenome assembly WNEZ01 (sample SAMN13153339, study PRJNA577476) | soil metagenome | isolation source: 120 cm saprolite under Douglas fir tree site 2 hole 1 replicate 1 | place: USA:California | collected 2015-04-18 | reverse complement strand
ATGCTCACGGCCAATATGAGCGTGGCAGATGTGTCGCCGGTCACCAGCAGTTTCGGATTACAACCTCCAGCTCCCGGGTCCTCGGAAGTTAGCCTTGCCGGAGTTGGAACGGGTTGGTTGATCTCTCCTTTGAGTGTGGCTAACGCCTATCTCGAATTGATTCGCCGTCGTGACCAGCCGGGAGTGCGCCAGGTGCTCGTCGGAATGGCGCGGTCCGCGTGGGACGGTACTGGAGCTGAAGTCGACCGCGCACTCGAACACCCAGACGCCCTGGTGAAAACTGGTACGGCACCGTGCACGCACCCTAAGCGCGGTCCTGGTGACGGTTTCGTCATCGCGATGCTGCCCGCGGACGACCCGCAAATTTTGCTCATGGTTCGCGTGCACGGAGTCCCCGGAGCGCAAGCCGCCAAGACCGCTGGGCAAATGCTCCGTCGAATCGAGGAGTGAGCGGCGTTGAGACCTCAAATCACGCTCATGGTTCTCATGCTGGCGGGTTCCCTCGCTTCTGCGCAAGAGGTACGCATTGGCGTCTTCGGGCTGTTCCACCCTCGCCAGCTCATGGTGAGCGCTGCAGCGGGGACCGCAATTATTGTGCACGCTGGTCAGCAATCGTTTGCAGTCGAAAACAGTTCTAGCGCTAATGGGGTCAATATTCAGTCTGTCGGAAACGGGCTCGTTGTCCGGTGCGGGACGCATTCCGTGGAATCTCCCGAACTCACCGTGAGCAGCAGAGAAAATGGTCCAGTCGATTTTCTACTCTCGGTTCCGGGCAAAATCACGCGGCACTATCGTGGACACCTCGAAATAGAGCAAGCTTCTGGGATTCTCATTCCAATCGTGAGTATGGATATCGAAACCGCCGTGGCCTCGGTGGTTGCCGCAGAAAGCATGCCGGGCGCGCCTATGGAAGCTCTAAAGGCACAGGCGGTTGCTGCCCGATCCTGTACACGCGCAGTTGCAGCGGCCGTACCCGCACCCCAGCTGATATCAGACTCCCAGTTGCCGCGTATCCTTATTACTCCGTTGAATGCAAATACTGCCGCCAACATCCCACCAGTTGGAAGAGTCGCATCTCTGTCCAGGACGCAACTCATTTGCGCGGTTCCGATGACACGGCGCGCATCGAAGCGGGCCGGCGCCTGGGATGGAATGTCATCCAAAGCGACGACTTTACGTTGCGAAAGCGAGGCGAGCAGGTGATCGTTGAAGGCAGCGGTCAGGGACACGGTGTCGGCTTGTGCCAAGCCGGAGCTCGGGAGATGGCCGAAGAAGGCTCGGACTTTCGCCAAATCCTTGCTCACTACTACCCAAATACAACGGTCATCAGCCTCGCCCCGGAGTCTATGAGGAAGCGTTAGAGGCCCATTCGAGTGTCGTGACCGAGTTCCCGCTGATTCGGACACTGGCCGCCTTTAGCCCAAGTTTAATTTGGACGACCCTGGCGGATCCCGGATTCGTCAGAACTAGAACGCGCACCCCATCTGGGTTTTGGAAGCTGGCATGATGGACTTCAGGTGCACCTTGCGAATCGAAGTGGCGTGCACCTCGCCGGATGAATCTTGAATAGTGAGCGAACGCCCAGAACTGTCCGCTATGGGAAACCTCTTTGCTTTGCGAGTGGATGGTTACCACGCCGCCGCAATTAAAGGGGCCGATGTTGGGTCGCCCTTGTTCATCTAAAGCCAAATTCCACGCGGTGATGGAGCGGCAGCCGTTGCGAAGGACGCCGGTGAAGGTTTCGCTCCAATGCGCCCAATCCTTGGCATAGGTCGGATCGGTGTAGTCGGGGCCGCCTTCGGTCCAGTACATCTCCACTTCGGGATAAGCGCTTTGCACACGTTGCATCCACTCGGCCTTGCCGATGTAGCCATGCCATGCGATGGCGTTCGAATACTGGTGGACGTCCGGCATATCCAGTTCAGCGATGGCGCGTCCCCACAAGTTGTAGTTGTGATCAATCAACCAGATTTTAGTTTTCACTCCGCTACGCTCAAAGAGCGGGCCCAGGTGGGACCGGACAAAGTCAGCCTCGTACTCCTGCGGCCAGATGCAAGCCGGCATTCGCCCGTCCTGGTCGGTATCAACTTCGTTTTGAATCGTTATCGCCTGCACCGGGACGCCCTCTGCCTCATAGCTCTGCAGGAATTTCACGAAGTAGTTGGCATACGAGGGCATGTACTGGCGACGCATACTTCCGCCCAGCATCGAGCCATTCGACTTGAACCATCCCGGCGGGCTCCACGGAGAAGAGAACAGAAATAGATCGGGATTCGCTTTTCGCGCTTCGCGCAGCATGGGCAGGATATAGGCACGGTCGTGATCGATGGAAAACCGTTTCAGCTCCGGGTCGGCCTCACCGTCGTCGTAACTGTACACTTTCGTTGAGTAATCACTAGATCCGATACACGTCCGGCATACGCTCATGCCCATCTCGGACGGGTGAAACATCAGATGAAAAAGCTTCTCGCGGGCTGTCGCATCTAACCGGTTGAATGTGTAACAGGCGGCATCGGTGAGAGCCGCGCCGAAGCCCAGGATCTCCTGAAACTTTCTTTCGGGATCAAGGACGATAGTGTCAGCCGCAGCGGATGTTGTCGCCGGCTGCCACGCGATGGAAGATGATCGAACCAACTGCTGATTATCATCGGTGACCCAAACTGACACATTACCTGGAGCATTTTGGGTCTGAGTGCTTGCCGCCAGCTCGGGTAAGGCGCCGGTTGTGGCAAGGGCTGCCGCACCCATTCCGGATATTGTCAGAAAATCACGTCGCGTGTGTTTGCCCGACATTTTGTCACCTGGCTAATAGAGATTGGTTTTCAGAAACAGTACCACACTCGTCCAAGAAGCTTGCCGGGTTAGGTGGTTTGGGGAATCCTGGTGTCGCGACATAGGGAACAAACTTCGACTTATAATCACGCGATGCCCGCTTCTCATTTGTTTACCAGAGGCCCGCGTGGCACTCTCAACGCTGGTGTGGTACTTGCTGTCGCCCTGATTCTGTGTTTAGCAGCTGCTTCTAATAAAGCCAGCGGCCAGGCTGACACGGCCCCCAGCTACACGACCCCGCTATCCACCGGAGTGCGCCTTGATGCAGTTGGCGACGCGATCGAACTTGGGAACATGCCGCTCGGAATGGCAGTCGCGCCCGGAGGCGACCGAGTCGCAGTGGTTCTGAGCGGCTGGCGCGAACAGGGGCTGCAGATTGTCGATCTCAAGTCGCGTCAGACGGTGCAGACGCTGCAGCAAGATGCCGCATTTCTGGGTGTCGCATTCTCTCGCGACGGGAAAGAACTCTACATCTCTGGCGGCAATGACGACTCGATATTCTGCTATTCCTGGGAAAATGGTGCAGCCAAATTCGAGCGCAAGATCGTTCTCGGCGAGCGCAAGCCGGGCAAGACCGGATCGCGATATCCGGCAGGCCTGGCAATATCTCGCCAGGGAAACTATCTGTATGTCGCAGAAAATGTTGGTGACCGAGTTGCGGTTATCGATCTTGCCACGCGGCAAGTCGTGCAAAGACTACGTACAGATCATTACCCCTACGCGGTTGAAGTCGCATCTGATGGAAGGGTTTACGTTTCCGCCTGGGGAGCGAACACAATTTCGGTCTTCAAATCGCGACGTAACGGGAAGCTAAAGGGAGCTGGGAAGGTGACGGTAGGTCGTCATCCTTCGGCTTTGGTGTCGAATGCTTCAGGCTCTCGTTTGTTCGTTGCCCTCGCTGGTACAGATCAGATCGCGGTGCTCGACACAAAAAAGAAAAAAGTGTTGGAGTACATCAGCGACGCCGCGACCAAGGGTGCTTCAGAAGGCAGCACTCCCAACGCGCTGGCCTTGTCGCCAGATGGATCGAGATTGTTCGTTGCTGAAGCTGACAATAATGCTCTCGCAGTCTTCGACGTTTCAGAGAAATCAACTTCGCCATCTGCTACTTTGAAGACCAGCCTCGAAGGGCGCATACCGACAGACTGGTACCCAACGGCAGTGCTCGACTCGGGTGGTCAACTGCTGGCTTTGAGCGGCAAGGGTCACGGGAGTCACGCGAATCCTGATGGTCCGACTCCGGGACAACCAATTACAAGGCCTATGGGATACGACCTGGGGCAACTCAACGGAACTCTGCGGGTCTGTTCCGCCCAGTTCACTCCATCGGAGTTGGCGGACGATTCGCGACGAGTCGCTGAAGCGAACCGCTGGGAAGAGGCAAGGCCGACCAAAAGGTATCCGCCGTTCAAACATGTCGTTTACATCATCAAGGAGAACCGCACTTACGACCAGGTATTGGGCGACCTAAAGGAAGGCGATGGTGATCCCAGCCTGGTCTTCTTTGGGCAGGCAGTATCGCCGAACCATCATTCTTTAGCGCTCCGCTTCGGATTGTTCGACAGATTTTTTACGAATTCCGAAGTAAGTTCGCAAGGGCACATCTGGTCGACTGCCGCCTACGTTACGGATTACGACGAAAAAACCGTCCAATCCGCATACTCCGATCGTCGGGCTGACATTGACCTCGAAGAGATTGACGAGCCGGGCAACGGTTTCCTGTGGAATCTGGCCAAGAAAAAGGAAATCAGTTTCCGCGACTATGGCGAAATGGTCTACGGGTCAGATGCGGCTGGACGGGCTGTACTTCAGCGTCGCGGGCTAGCTCCTTACGTCAACCCATCTTACCCGCCATTTAATCTCGCCATCGCTGATCAAGTCCGCGCTGATGCCTGGATCGCAGAACTGAAGCAGTTTATTCAAAAACAAGAGATGCCGCAGCTTGAAATTCTGCACTTGCCAAATGATCATACGGCCGGAGGCAAAGCCGGGTTTCGCACGCCCAAAGCGCTTATGGCCGACAACGATCTCGCGCTCGGCCGGATCATAGAAGCGTTGTCCAGCTCACCATTCTGGCGTGATACTGTAGTTTTTGTTTTGGAAGACGATTCGCAGTCGGGGCCCGATCATGTAGATTCGCACCGTTCCCCGTTTCTGGTCATTTCCGCGTACAATCGTCCCGGAACGATTCACCGGTTCGCCAATACCACCGACGTATTAGCTGCAATCGAAGACATTCTGGGCCTGGATCGTTTGTCCAAATTCGACTACTTCAGTCGGCCACTTTCGGATGTGTTCTCTGAGACTCCTGACCTCTCGCCGTTTACGGCGGTTGTTCCTCAGGTGGACATGAACGAGATGAATGCGCCGAAGGGGGTTGCCGCGCGCATGTCTGAGGGGCTGGATTTCAGCGCGCCCGACCGAGTGAGTGACGCCCTGTTCAACCGGATTCTCTGGCGACTGATGAAGGGCGATGAATCTTTTCCCGTTGTCAAAGCTGCCGCGCCCGTGCATACCTTCACAAGGAGCCGCTAGCTCTCGATTGCCCCTGCAGGCAGCACGTCGGAATCAGGGCGTCAATTTGCCGGTTGAGAGGTACTCCTGGGAAGGAATACCGAAAGCATCGGCGACACGGTTAAAAAAAGCGAACAGGGACGTGACGTATACCGCTTCGGCAATCTGTCCTTCCTTCCAGCCCGCGTCACGGAGTTCTTGCACGTCTTCAGATGTTGTTTTGTAAGCAGCCTTTGTAACCAGCTCCACGTACTTCAACAAGGCCCGCTCGCTCGCGGTGAGAGCGGCTTGGTCAAGGTTGCCTTCGAGGAGTGCCTGCACGCATTCATCTGTAGCTCCCTGGACACGCAGGAAGTAGGTATGACTGTCCAGTCAATACGGGCACCGGTTCAGATAGGAGACGTGGCTGGCGATCATTTCTTTATGCCGTCGCGACAGATGCCCTTCAGAGAAATGGACAGTGTTTGAGAACTCGATTACCTGGCGCAGAAAATCCGGGCGTGCCCCGAAGCACTTGATGATGCCAGGGACCTGGTGTCGTCCCGAGCCCGCCCTCCAGAAATCGTAGGCTGCCGCGACATCGCCTGTAGCCTCGGCGTCTTCGATGATCGCAATCTTGGTTGCCGGCTTTATTTGCTGAGTCCTCTTGCCGGCTTTAGATTTCGATTTTCCGGATCGTTGCATCGTCAAGACCACCCCCCTTTTTTGAAAGCGTTACTGCGGGCTACTTCGTGACACCAGCGGTCATTGTAACTTTTCGTTGAAAAGCGCCGTAGAACGGCACTCCGGCCAGAACAACAACAGTTCCAAGCAGGGCCTCCCGCGGACTATGTAAAGCAAGAAGCGCAAGTAACAGCGACATCAATATCAGAAACACTGCGAGAGGAATTGGATATGCCGGCGCCAAGAACGGAGGAGCCATGTCTTGATCTCGTGATCGCACAATGAACAGGCCTGCTCCCGTAAGCGTCAAGAACACAACGGCGACGAAGATGAAATACGAGATGATTTGTTGAAAGCTTCCAATCGACACTAGCACGGATGCGACGAGTCCCTGAATAAAGATGGCGTTTGCCGGGGTGCCGAATCGCGGATGAGTGCGAGCAACCGCGCGCAGGAACAGGCCATCTTGCGCCATCGCGTAGTACACCCTGGGAGCGGACATGATAAGCGCAGCCAGGCTGCTGAGAACGCAAACTACAACGATGGCCGCAAATACGACGCCGCCAGCCCGGCCGAACAGTATCGCTCCGGCTTGGGCGACGAAGGTTTCATCTGAAGTAACTCTCGCCAGCGGGACAATGTACAAAAATGCAGCGCTCACCAGGACATAAATCGCCGTTACAACCAGCACGCCTAACAGCATTGCGCGAGGCAGTGTGCGTCCGGGATCGCGCACTTCTCCGGCGATCTTGCTTACGTCCCACCAGCCGCCGAAAGAAAAGAACGCTCCCACCATTGCCGCTCCAAGCGCGGGGCCCAATGGCAGCGAGCCAGGATGTTGCACGATGAATGGAACAAAATTGGACCATGATCCCAGCCGCATAACGAACGCCCACAAGACCAGCGACCCGAGTACTCCCAGCTTGAGCCAGGTCGTCCAGCGCAGAAATCCCGCGCTGACGCGGATGCTGAAGATATTCAGAACACAGAGCGCCCAAATTACCGCAATAGCGATGAATTTGATGACCAGCGTCGAAGACGGAAAGATGTAGGCGACGTAACTCGCCAGTCCCACAGCCAGGGCGGCCGTGAGCCCCGGATCAAGAACCAGAAGACACATCCAGCCGTAGAGAAAGGCAATTCGCTTACCGCAAGCTTCCAGAAGATAAACATAGATGCCGCCATCGCGTGGAAAGCGCGCGGCGAGTTCGCCGTAGCAGAGCGCTCCGCACAACGCTAGGACGCCCACGGTGATCCAGACAAGCAGAAGCCAAAAAGGAGACCCGAGGGACTTCGCCATTCCTGCGGGAGTAAGAAAGATTCCAACTGCGATGGATTCGCCGGCCACGGCCGCAGTCGCCGATGCCAGCCCAAGTTGCCGCCGCAGATTCTCTTTCCGGACTGGAATTACGGAAATAGGGCTGGGCCACGAAGCGGTCATCGGAATCTCGGAATCGCGGAAGAATAAACGGGTATTCATTAGTGGGGCAATAGTAGAAAAAAATCACTGCACGCTGCCCCGATCTACTACTTTGTCGACGGCGCAGTCGTCCAGTTGTGTCAAAGAAACACTTCTCGCGGGGAAATGGAAGCCCAATGACTAGCCCTAGGTACCTGATTCTGGCAGTCCTGCTTGCCTCTACCTTTGTTTCAGCCCAACAAATTACCGGAAACATTCGGGGAACAGTTTCGGACCCGAGCGGCGCCGTGGTGCAAAACGCCACCGTCACTGCGCACCAGGTCGAAACCGGGCTTGAGCGCATAGCAATCACAGATCGAGGCGGGAACTACGTGCTGGTCGAACTACCGGTTGGACATTATCGATTGGAGGTCGCCGCCAGGGGTTTCCAGGAATATCTGCAAGAGGGTATTGAGTTAGACGTCAACGAAACTGCCGCTGTTCCGGTTCACCTAACGGTTGGCTCCGAGAAAGAACGAGTGCAGGTGCAAGCCGACGCCGAACTGATCCAACCCACAGTGACCAGCATGGGGCAAGTTGTGCACGAACGCGAAATCCTCGATCTACCGCTGAACGGGCGCGATTTTTCCCAGCTTGGAACGCTCCAGCCGGGAGTCGTGCCGCTTACGCCTGGCCTTCTGGAAGCGGGAGGCTCGCTCCGGGAACAGCAGGGGTACGCAGTCAATGGCCAACGACCCGAGTCGAATAATTTCCTGATAGATGGCGCGAACAACTTCAATGGCGTGGACGGCGGATTTGTCCTGGAGCCGCCGATTGATGCGATCGAAGAGTTCAGAATCCTGACCCATAATTCCAACGCCGAATTCGGACATAATCTGGGCTCGACCACCAACATCATCACGCGTTCCGGATCGAATGCGTTGCACGGCGCGCTTTGGGAGTTCCTGCGTAATGATGCCCTTGATGCAACCCGCTTTCCTGACACGGAGGTTGAACCCCTGAAGCAAAACCAGTTTGGCGCAAGCGTCGGCGGTCCGCTGCGTCGAGGGAAGACTTTCTTCTTCGGATTCTACGAAGGCTTCCGCAACCGCAAAGGCGACAGCGTTATAAGCGCGGTTCCATCGCTCGCCGAACGGCAAGGCGATTTCGGCGCGATGTGCATTAATGGCTTTGACGTGAATGGCATTTGTAATGATAGACAGCCACCCAACCCGCCTGGTGATCCTACTAGCCAACCCATTCACCAGCTTTTCAACATTGTCTTCAACCAGCCCTATCCATTCAATCAGATGCCGGCGCCAGATCCGACCAATCCGCTGGCTCAGAGCGCCTTCTCGGTGAGCTTGTTGGGTTTGTTTCCGAAGCCTGATGTCGGCGCCAATGGATTTCTCTCCACTGGAACTCTCCGCGACGACCGGAACCAGTTTGGTCTGCGCATTGACCACTACCTTACGGCAACAGACACGCTGAACTTCCGCTACATGTTCAACAACGTCAACCGCTTCGATCCGCTCTCGCCGGCGGGCGCAAGTATTCCCGGTTATCCCGTCGGAGAAGACCATCGCGCGCAGAATTTCGTAGGGCAGGAAACACATACCTTCTCTCCCGCGATGATTGGGGTTTTCCGGATCTCTTACCTGCGAAACAAGTTCCCGGTTGATGAACATATCAATCACACTTCGCTTGCGAGCCTTGGATTCGGATACTCTCCGAGCCTGGCCTTGGCTGCTGGGCCGCCGTTCATTCAGGTGAATGGTTACACGTCAGTCGGTGATCCAATCACCGGGCCTCGTAATACTTACGAAAACGCTTTCGATTATTCCGGCGCGTTGAGCTGGGTGCGAGGCGCCCACGAGCTAAAATTTGGTGGTGGATATCGGCACTTACAGGTGACTGCCCTCCAAGGCATCGCCACAAATGGATTTTTTGTGTTTGTGCCGTTCCCGGTGACGAACTCATTCGCCAGTTTCCTGTGGGGCGTGCCGGTTGTATTTCTGCAGGGCAGAGGCGATTTCAACCGGGGCATTCGAGGAGATGCGCTGAACGGATACGCTCAGGATACTTACAAGCTCAATCGGCGAGTGACCTTCAATTATGGTTTGCGCTACGAATTACCGTTTCCCTACACAGAAATTCATAATCGGCAAACGCTGTGGATTCCGGGAAGGCAGTCAACGGTCGTGCCGAGTGCGCCAGCCGGACTGCTTTGTCCGGGTGATAAAGATGTGCCTGCTGGCTTGATTCCGACGTTCAAGAAGGGCTTCGCTCCGCGAGTGGGCATTGCTTGGGACCCGATGGGCGATGCGAAATGGCTGGTGACTTCGGCCTACGGAATTTTCTACGAACCTTATTACACAGGCCAAGGCGGACCGCTGCAATCGCCAATCAGCGCGCCACCGTACCTGCAAACCCCGCAGGTCGGGCCGTCGCCGTTCTTCAACTTCTCCGATCCGTTCAACGGCAACCCGCCTATTGCAGGGCAGTTCGCTACGCCTCTTACGAACCTGACCCTCACGCCCAACTTGCCCCTTCCTTACACCCAAGATTGGGACTTGAACGTACAGAGGTCGCTGGCTAAAGACCTGTTGCTCGAGGTCGGCTATGTGGGGACCAAGGGAACCAAGCTACCACGCTTCATCGAGGGCAATCCAGCGGTCTATGTGCCGGGCATTGATCCCACGACCAACCAGCCGAACTCCACCTCAGGCAATGCCGACCGGCGGCTTTATTCCGGTTGCACGCTGAGTGCGACCAGCCCGCCTTGCACTTATTCTTCGACCGGTCTGATCGCGGGCATCGCCAATTCTTCCTACAACGCGCTCGAGGCCAGTCTGAAGAAGCGCTTTAATCATGGCCTTTCATTCCTCGCTTCCTACACCCTGTCGAAGTCTATAGATGACGCATCTTCCTTCAACATGACAGGTTCGGCAGCGAAACCCGTTGCCGGCGAAAATGATTTGGCACAAAATCCCTTCGATCTGGCCGCTGAGCGTGGCCGCTCACTGTTCGATGCCCGGCACCGCTTCGTGCTGAGCTACCAGTGGAGTCTTCCATTCTGGCAACATCCCCAAGGCTGGTATCAGCACACGCTAGGTGGGTGGCAGCTTAACGGAATCGTAACCGCAATGAGCGGAACACCGTTTACAGTCTTTGATTCCAGGGACGTGTCCGAGCAAGGTGGAGCGCCGGAGATCACTGGCTTTTCTGCCAACCGCCCGGATCTCGTTGCGGGACAGAACCCCAATTCCGGACCGCATTCAGCCAACGCCTGGATCAACGCAAGTGCGTTTGCCCGAATCACTCCCGACCCCAACTCTCCCGTGCAACAATTTGGCACGGCAGGCAGAAACATCGCGGAAGGGCCGGGATATGCGAACTGGGACTTCTCTGCATTTAAGAATATTAGGGTGGCGGAATCGAAGGAAGTTCAGTTCCGCGCGGAGTTCTTCAACGTCCTGAATCATACGAATTTCCGACTCCCGGACAGCGACATTAGCTCTCCGACCTTCAATCACATTCTGGCTGCGCAGCCGCCGCGTGAGATCCAGCTGGCGCTGAAATTCCTGTTTTAGAGGTGTTGGGGAATACCTCGCGTTGATGCGGCTGGACTTTGTTCTGCCGCTTCCGTCTCCATCTCTGCTATCAAGTGCCTGCCCCCAATCTGCCGATGATGGAGTGGCATCCTCCTCGGCATTGTAAGCGTTTTTGCATCCGCCAAACCGGTCAAAGATTTTTCAGATATTCTCCGGGCTACGGGCCTAAAATATCCCACTGCGGCAACTCGTAGAAGGCGACGCATGGCAACTGCGGTTACGAACAATCGGGAGCAGGCCGCACACTTCGGCCAAGCGGCTGGCCCCTGTGCCATGGTCCTTTTTGGGGCGTCGGGTGATCTCACCAAGAGAAAGCTCGTTCCCGCGCTTTTCAATCTGGTCAAGGCCTCGTTGCTCCCAAAGACTTTTGCCATCTTGGGAGTTGCAGTTGACCGACTCGGCGACGAACAGTTTCGCAACCAGGTCACGTCATTCTTGCCTGCTGAAGATCGTGGTACTGAGGCTTGCGACTGGTTTCAGCAGCGGCTCTATTACCAGTGTGGCGATTTTGCGGATCCGGCCACCTACTCAACTATCGGCACCCGGCTCAGCCAGATAGACCAGCAGCACAAAACTGATGGCAATGTTCTCTTCTATCTTGCGACCTCGCCCAAATTCTTTGCCTCTATCATCGAACGGTTGGGCGGGATTGGACTCTCCAACCAGGAGAATGGCCGCTGGCGGCGAGTGATTATCGAGAAGCCGTTCGGCCATGACTTCGATTCTGCCCGCGCCTTGAACGGCGAGATCAAAGCCGTGTTGGCCGAAAACCAGATCTACCGCATCGACCACTACCTCGGCAAAGAAACGGTGCAGAACATTTTGGTCTTTCGTTTTGACAACGCCATCTTCGAGCCTATTTGGAACCGCCGCTATATTGACCACGTGCAGATCACCAACGCAGAAACTGTAGGCGTCGAACAACGTGGAGGATACTTTGACACTGCAGGTACTCTGCGCGATATGGTTCCCAACCACGTAATGCAGCTTCTGAGCCTGATAGCCATGGAGTCGCCGGTCTCGTTCCATGCCGATGCCGTGCGCAGCGAGCAGGCCAAGGTGCTGCACGCCATGCAGCCTCTGGCCTCAGAAGATGTCCTTCAATGCAGCGTTCGCGGCCAGTATGCAGATGGCCTCATCGGCGATGAAAGGGTCCCCAGTTATCGCGTGGAGCCGGGAGTCTCCCCGGAATCGAAGACTGAAACCTTCGTCGCGCTCAAACTCAACGTAGACAACTGGCGATGGGTTGGGGTGCCGTTCTATTTAAGGACAGGGAAGCGCCTCGCCAAGCGCCATACCGAGATCACCATTCAATTTAAGAGGACCCCATTCGAGCTCTTCCGCAACACGCCGGTGCACAAGCATTCCAATCAACTGGTGATCCAGATTCAGCCGGTGGAGGGAATCTCGCTCAGCTTCGGCGCGAAAATTCCTGGCCCCATTCTGCGCGTGGGCTCGGTGGACATGAGCTTTGAGTATTCCAAGTATTTTGGCACGGACGCTTACACAGGCTACGAAGTGCTGCTCTACGATTGCATGATCGGAGACGCCACATTGTTCCAGCGCGCAGATATGGTGGAAGCTGGCTGGAACGTAGTAGACCCGGTGCTCGACGTGTGGAAAGCGCTCCCGCCACGCAGATTTCCCAACTATGCCGCGGGCACCTGGGGTCCCAAAGAATCTGACGAACTGCTGCAACGCGATGGGCGGGAGTGGAGGACAATCGCATGATTCTCGCAGGCGATATCGGAGCGACCCGCACACGGTTGGCCGCCTTTCAAACCGAAGGCAACAAGCTGCAGTGTGTGGTGGAGAAAACCTATAAAAGTCAGGAGCACGATGGCCTGCGGGAAATCATCGACACGTTCGTGAAGAACGAGGGCATTCCGGTTCACAGTGCCTGCTTCGGCGTCGCCGGCCCGGTGCGCGCGGGAAGAAGCAAAATTTCCAATCTGCCCTGGACGATCGATTCGCGTGAGCTGGCCTCTCAACTCAGACTCAACTCGGTTGGACTGATCAACGACCTGGAAGCCTACGCCTACGGAATCGACGCGCTTGAGTCCAAGGACTTCGTAACGCTGAGTGATGGAATTGAGGACGCCGAAGGCAACCGGGTTGTGATCTCTGCACGTACCGGCTTAGGTGTGGCGGGCCTTTATTGGGACGGATTCAGGCACCATCCATTCCCTTGCGAAGGCGGCCATGCCGACTTTGCTCCCAAGAACGAGCTGGAAGCTGAACTTGCCCAGTATTTGCGCAGAAAGTATGGCCACGTGAGTTGCGAGAGAATTCTTTCCGGCCCGGGCATCAAGAATATCTACGATTTCCTTCACGATACCGAGAAGGCCGAAGAACCGGCGTGGTTGCAGAAGCAGATGAGCGAAGCGTCCGATCCTCCAGCCCTGATCTCGCAACTTGCCCTTGAACACAAAGCCGCAATCTGTGACCAGACCTTGAACATTTTCGTCAGTGTCTACGGATCAGAGACCGGCAACTGCGCCTTGAATTTCCTCGCCACCGGGGGCATCTTCATTGGTGGAAGCATCGCCGCAAAAATCGTCCCCCGCATGCAGGATCCCGTCTTCATGAACTCATTTCTCGACAAAGGCCGCATGCGTGCCCTTCTCGCTGACATGCCAGTTAAGATTGTGGCGAATGACGATTCAGGCATCATCGGCGCCGCGCGTTACACGCTCATCCAAAAAGCGTTTAGGAGTCCAACCCGAGCCTCGGCGTAAAATGTCACTTTCCGCGCCGAGAGATACCTTTGAGAAGGGATAACGAATGCGCCAATTGGAGAGAGCAAACAGTGCTGTCATGTGTGCTGCTTTGCAGTCCGTTCCTCTTTCTTGCCGCCCTCGAATCCGTACTCCAAAACCGTTGAGCTGGACTGCAACCGCGATCGCTGTCTTTTCTCTGGTTGTGTCAAGCGGAACCGCTTCTGCCCAATCCCAGACAGATGTTGCAGCGGCCCAGCCCACCACGGTTCGCGTTGATGCGACCCCAGGCCATGCCATCAATTCGTTCGATCCTGACGGCGCTCTCGGCAGTTCGATTGATGTCCTTTCGCGAACGGGTATCGACAAGGTTTTTACGCCACATATCTTGCAGGAATCTCTCTCAGCGGGCTGGGGACCAATCACTTACCGTAACAATACCGAGCTCCGCATGGCTGCCTGGCACTGGACGGAAAATGGGACATGGAGCGATGCCGCGCACCGGAGTGGATACTTCACTGGCAGCACCGAACTCAAAGAACCAACTCGTTACATCCTAGCGTATGCGTTGCCTCATCGCGGTTTTGCAACCAGCGGCGATCGTCCCGTGCCCGGGCCGAACCTGACCTATTGGAAGAGTAATCCGTACCTCACCAGCAAGTTCACAGGCGAGAGTGACGCGATGCATCCCCAATGGGTGGTCGTGGACCTGAAGGCCGAGAAGCCGGTGAATGCGGTCCGCATCGTCTGGGCCAGCCCCTATGCGACGATCTACCAGGTGGAATATTGGACAGGCACCAATGCACTTGATTTCGATGGTGGCCCCAAGGGTGAATGGAAAGTTTTCTCCTCAGGCGCACTGAAAGACGCGAAAGGCGGCACGGTCACTCTGAAGCTCGCCGAAACACCCGTTTCCACACGCTACCTGCGCATCTTGATGACGGAATCCTCGAACATTTGCGACGAGCACGGATCAGCCGACGTTCGCAACTGCGTCGGCTATGCCATGCAGCAAATTGCTGCAGGCACAATTGACGCCAACGGCCCTTTCATCGAGGCGCCAAAAGATCCCACGGAGAAGGAAACTACATATTGCGTTTCGTCTATTGATCCTTGGCATTCCGCCGAGGACGTAAACGATAGTGGCGCTTACCAGCACACCGGCTTCGACATTCTCTTCACCAGTGGGCTCACTAACAACCTGCCGGCGATGATTCCCGTCACCCTGCTTTACGGCACGCCGGAAGATGCCGCCGCTCAGATTGCTTACATTGAGAAGCGCGGCTACCCCATCGGCTACATCGAGATGGGAGAAGAGCCTGATGGCAAGCACGCCATGCCGGAGGACTACGCTGCGCTTTACCTTCAGTGGGCCGCGGCCATTCATAAGATTGACCCCAAGCTCAAGCTGGGCGGGCCAATTTTCGAGGGCGTGAATGAAGACATCCGAGTATGGCCTGACTCCCAGGGGAGAACCTCTTGGATGGGACGATTCGTGGCTTACCTGAAGGCCCACGGCCGACTTTCCGACCTGGCCTTCGTTTCGTTTGAGCACTATCCTTTCGAACCTTGCACCATCACCTGGAAAACTCTTTACACCGAACCGCAACTGATAAAGCACATCCTGCAAGTGTGGAGAGATGATGGTGTGCCCAAAGACGTACCGCTGATGGTGACCGAGAGTCACCTTTCCTTCGCACTCACCGGGCCTATGACTACGATTTTTACTGCTCTGTGGCTGGCGGACACCATAGGGTCGTTCTTCGAGGGAGGAGGCTCAGCCTTCTACCATTCTCCCATTCAACCTCAAGGCGTGCAAAATACCTGCCTGGGTTGGGCTTCGTGGTCGAATTTCGTTTCCGACGAAAACTACGACATCAAGGGCTACACTTCGCCCTATTTCGCTGCTCACATGATCAACCTGGAATGGGTGCAGCACCGCGCCGGTATCCATCACATGTTCCCCTCGTCAGCTGATATCAAAGATCCGGAGGGAAACGTTCTTGTGACGTCTTATGCGGTGCTCCGTCCCGATGGCAATTGGTCGTTAATGCTGGTAAATCGTGACGAAACCACTCCGCACATGGTCCAGGTTATGTTTGAGGATACCAAGAACAAACGAGAAGCGTCATTTTCCGGGACAGTCAAGGTCGTGACTTTCGGCAGCGAGCAGTATGGGTGGATCAATGACGGGCCGAACAGTCATCCTGATCCAGACCATCCGCCGGTTGCCACTAGTGTGCCGGCCGGCTCGCAAACTACGTTCACGCTCCCTAAAGCTTCAGTCACCGTACTGCGAGGCAAAGTGGCGGGCTTGAAGGAGTAAGAGTTTTTCTGTGCGCAGGAGCATACCAATGAAGCGAATGTGCAAGAGACTGATTGTGGTTCTGCCGGTTTTGCTGATGACTGCCGCTTTGCCGCTCAGCGCGCAGAATCCGCCACAACGCGAAATCGCTATCACGATTGATGATCTTCCCGCGGCAAGTGCTAACTTTATGACCGGAACCGAAATCGTCGAAATGACAGCGAAGATATTGGGAACGTTGCGGGATCAGAAAGTCCCGGCAGTTGGCTTCGTGAACGAAAAGAAGCTCTACAAATTCGGCGAGGTGGACGACCGCATCAAGGCGCTAAGCATGTGGGGCGACTATGGCTTCGAACTCGGCAACCACACCTTCAGCCACGCCTCACTGAATCGGGTGACTCTGAAGCAATGGGAAGAGGACGTTATCCGGGGCGAGACAGTGACTACCCTCCTGCTGGCACAGCACAACATGAAGATGCGCTATCTGCGGCATCCGTATCTCGATACTGGACGGGACCTCGCGACCCGCCGCGAAGCTGAAGCCTTCCTCGTGGACCGAGGTTATCGGATAGCGCCAGTTACCATGGACGCTTGGGACTGGATGTACGCTGGCGTTTACGAAGATGCTCGCCGGCGCGGTGACTCGGCACTGCAGCAGCAGTTGGTCAGTTCCTATCTTTCCTATACGGGTACGGTATTTGACTATTACGAGAAGTTCTCGAAGGACCTTATCGGCTACGAGCCGAAGCAGATTTTGCTATTGCATGGGAACTGGCTGGAAGCTGATCACATCGGAGAACTACTGGATGTGCTGCGAAAGCGAGGCTATCGTTTCGTCACGCTGCAGGATGCTCTCAGCGACGCAGCTTACAGCATGCCCGACGAGTATGTGGGCGAAGAGGGAACTGGTTGGATAGATCACTGGGCCATTACACGCGGCCAAGCGCCAAGGAATACTCCCGTGTTTCCACAGTGGGTGATTGACCGCTCCAACGCACTGCCGCATCGGCCGACGCAGCCATAGCCGGCATGTGTTTAGCAATCCGCGGGCTCGGCCTTCGCAAATGCCGGATTTGGGAAAAAACCTCACAAGAAGGACTGACGGTAATGAGTCAGATTCCGGATTGTCGCTAGCCTTGATCGAAAACGCCTCAGGTCCAGGTCGTCTTCCTGCGAACTTTTGTGCCGAGGCGTTTCCGATCAAGGCTAGCGACAATCCGGAGACTATCCCACTATAGGACTAACTGAAGTAACCCCCGCCGTGAACCGGTTCTGATATACTGCTTCTAACGCTATTGCGACGGTTTGCTCGTCACGCGGTGGTTCCTCTTAGAGCCAGATTCATCTCCGCATTTCCTGCCCTCCGTTTAGTTCAGCGCGATTTCTAAAATCAAAGTGAGCGGCATGGAAGTCCACGACGCGTGTCTGGGAATTTGACCACAGGCCCCTCCAGAAAGAAAACAATTCGAATGACAACATTTACAGAACTGCCTCTCTCTGCTGCGTTGCAGCAGAAGCTGGCGGCAGCTCAATTCATTACTCCAACACCTATCCAGGCGAGTGCGATTCCTCCGGCCCTTGCCGGGAAAGACGTAATCGGCACAGCCCAGACCGGGACCGGTAAAACACTTGCGTTTCTGATACCAATAATCGAGATGCTGCACCGCGAGCCGTCGCGTCAGACGCACGCCCTGGTTTTATTGCCGACGCGAGAACTGGCAATGCAAGTCCACGAGCAATACGAGAAACTGCGGGCCAAGGCCATGCCCAGAGCCGCGCTGATCATCGGTGGCGTGCCGGAGAAGACGCAGATCCATGCCCTGCGCGCGGGCTCGGGGTTAGTAATCGCTACCCCGGGGCGGTTGCAGGATCTCCTCAGCCGCAGAATCGCTGACCTGGGTCACGTGGAGGTACTCGTGCTCGATGAAGCCGACCGCATGCTGGACATGGGTTTTCTGCCGTCCATCCAGCGCATCCTCTCAGTATTGCCCCAGCGACGGCAGACGTTGTGCTTCTCAGCTACTTTGGAACAGTCTGTCGCCGGGCTGGTGCATGACTATATGCGCGAACCAGTCCGCGTAGCCCTGGGTTCAGTTCTAAAACCAGCGGAAAGCGTTCAATTGAAGGCCTACGAGGTCCGTCCGGGGGAAAAGTTGGATGTCCTTCGACAATTGCTCTACGCAGAAAAGGGACAGACGCTGATCTTCACCCGCACCAAGCGCGGCACCCAACGGCTTGCTAAGGAACTGGTGAGAGACGGCTTCACCGCCGCCATGATTCACGGCGATCGCACACAATCGCAGCGCAACGGTGCTTTAAGTGGATTTCAGGAAGGCCGCTTTCAGGTGCTGGTAGCCACCGATATTGCCTCCCGAGGCCTGCACGTGGACGATGTGGCGCACGTGATCAACTACGATCTGCCTAAGATGGCCGAGGACTTCATCCATCGGGTTGGACGTACTGGACGGGCCGGCTCCCAGGGCCGCGCATCGACACTCGTGTCAGGTGCGGAGGTTTTGGAGCTTCGCCACATCGAACGCACTTTGCAGTTACGCATCGAACGCATGCAGATAGACCCGTCCCTGGAGCAACCGAAGCGGTTTGTTCAAAACACTCTTGCAACCAGGACACTAATCAGCTTGCCGGGAGAGGTTTTTGTCTAGAAACGGGGAGAGAAGTCGCTGAGGCACTAACTCGGGCGACCCTCCTCGGTCTATCGATCGAAGCCCTTGCCGCCTTGTGGAGGCGAATGCTCGCCGGATCCTGGCTCGTCGGAGCCGATGCGGAATAGCGCTGCCTGCGCTTCAGCATGTTCGCGCAACTCGCGCATTTCATCTACGCTATCTACGCCGCCTTCGCTGCCTTCCGGTTTCTCCTGCTTGCGCTGGCTCTTGCGCTCCGCTTTTTCCCTCTGTTTCTGTTGGCGTGCTTGTTCTTTCTGGCGCTTGTTAAAAGTTGATCGGCCTCGTGGCATTCACAATCCCTCCTATCATTTGTTTATCACTGGCCGGGCAGGGTGCCGCGTCCGGCAAAATATTGAAAAATCGGAAATGCATGAAGGTTCATCATGGCGTTTCCGCGCTTTGCAATTCAGGCAGCGTCGCAGTTTCACCCGCTGGGCGCTTGAATCGGGGTGCTTCTGGATCGCGCAGCGGCGCAGGCCTGTCCCGCCTGGCCTTGGAGCGGGCGTCGGATACGGACCGAACGGCGGAGATTCGCCGACAGGCTTCCAGAATTCCCCAACGCTGGGGCAAGCCCCCAGAAATGTCAGCCGAAAGTGCTGCCTTGACGTCCCCCCAAAGGGCTGAATCGCTATCTTTCTGGGCTGGCGCTGCTTCATCCGCACTCGGCGAACCCGCGATGTACTCGGGCTTGCCTACTAGGAACGCAAGCGGCTGTCGTGGGATGGCGCCGCGAATGTCGTCGCAGAATTTATCGCGGCGGCCCAGTTCATTTTCCGAACTGATGAGCACCAGGTTGTACAGGTCTGCCCGCCACCAGGAACGCGCTTCGCCGATATCGGCGGCACAGTCGACATCCATGCCAAGCTTTCTCATGACCTCGGCACGCAAGTCGCGCGTCGACGAGGTGTCTACCAGAAGAACTCGTTTCCTCTTGAGTGGATTAGGTAGCGGGTGAGAAAACGGCATGGTTAGCGTAAGCGTGTTCATAGGGACATCGCCTTCGGTTTCGAAGCTGATGGCACAGCCGCTGATTTAGGTTGCTCGGCCAGGCTTTTCAGTAGTTCGCGGTTTCGCTTTCGCCGCTCGATTTTCTGTTTGCGTTCCCGGTGAAATCTGGATTTATCGCCATTGATTCCCGACATAATTGACTCCTGTTTTTCTCCAGCTGACCTTACGCGATCACTCCCGCTGAGACGCCTAGGGAAACCCTCACCCTGTAAATCCGGAGAGGGCCGCCATTACATGGTTGCCGCAAGGGCTGCTTTTGGTTGAAGAGTCGCGTCCGACCGGAGCCGAGTTGTTCAGCGATCTAAGCAGAACCACCGGAAACGCCTCTCTCAAGTGATCTCTCAATCGCGAAGGCGGGTTCTCGGGTAGTTGTCTTCGAGGTTAAGTTACCTTTAGTATACGCTGTTTTTGAGCGTGCCGTTGAGGTTTCCAAAGTCAGACGTTACCTATAAGCAGTTTATTGCCGTGTCGAATCTCTTCCTTTTTTGGACCCGAAGGAACGTTCGTAATCCGGGTCTCCGATTACAATTCACCAACGGCTAGTTCATCGACGCGCGTTCCAGCCAACTTGGCCAAATATTCTCGCCGTTCCCGCGCTCTTGGTCTAGACTGTTGCCTTCCGATTTTCAGCTGATCTCTTCGTTTTGCGCCCTTTTCGTGGGATCGGGAGGACAAATGCGAGAGCGTGAGGGTGTATTACCCGTCGGTTCACTAAAAACCATAATCGTCTTTGTTTCTTTCATGGTTCTGTCCATTCTGAACGCCAATGCTCAGAATGCGCCGCCGATTCTGCTCGGCACCGCCTGGTATCCCGAGCAGTGGCCCGAATCGCGATGGGAGGCGGATCTTACCCTAATGCAACAGGCGGGCATACACATGGTCCGCGTGGCTGAGTTTGCCTGGAGCCGCATGGAACCGGCCGAAGGCCAGTACGACCTTGACTGGCTGGATCGCGCCATCACCGCCGCCGGAAAGCATGGAATCTACACTGTAATCGGCACACCTTCGGCGGCTCCTCCAGCTTGGCTTACCCAGAAATATCCGGAGACGCTACGAATCGATGAAGAAGGGCATCGCGCCGAACACGGTAACCGGCAGCACTTCGATTTCGCGAACGCGAAATATCGCGAACTCGCCCGCAAAGTGGCTGAGCAAATGGCGAAACGCTTCGGTCACAATCCCTACGTCCTGGGATGGCAGATTGACAACGAGTACGCCAACGAATCCTACAATCCCGATACTCATGAGCAATTTCAGCACTGGCTGA
>WNEZ01001294.1_pt1 | contig 21016 bp, 21 predicted proteins | sample 5400521 | NCBI WGS metagenome assembly WNEZ01 (sample SAMN13153339, study PRJNA577476) | soil metagenome | isolation source: 120 cm saprolite under Douglas fir tree site 2 hole 1 replicate 1 | place: USA:California | collected 2015-04-18 | reverse complement strand
CAGGCGCCCAGCCGAATGCGAGCCCGGAAATCGATACAACGACCGCCAAAGAACCTCTTGTCGCGGGCAAACCGGTCATCCGGCTGGGCAACGTGTCCAGCCCGACCCTCACTCTTTACGCGCCTCAGGGTAAGAATACCGGCGCCGCAGTCGTGGTTTTTCCCGGAGGCGCGTACCGCATCCTGGCCATTGACCTTGAGGGAACCGAGGTGTGCGCGTGGCTGTCCTCGGCGGGCATTGCCTGCGTTCTTGTCAAATACCGTGTGCCCGATTCCGGGCCTTATCCCAAGTCCGCGGCTGCGCTGCAGGACGCCCAGCGCGCTTTCGGAATCGTCCGCTCTCATGCCGCCGACTGGCACATTGATGCGCATCGCATCGGGGTGCTCGGTTTCTCCGCCGGAGCCCACCTCTCGGCTGCGCTCAGCACCCACTTCGATCAACGTCTCTACGACCCCGTTGATGCCGCAGATCAGCTCAGCTGCCGTCCAGACTTCGCCGCGATCATCTATCCCGGCTACCTCGCCCTGGCAGAGCAGAACTTCGCGCCCAATTCCGAGATCCACGTCACCGCCCAGACTCCGCCTTCGTTTATTCTCCAGGCCGAAGACGATCCCGTGCATGTCGAAAACTCCACCGTCTACTTTCTGGCGCTGAAAAACGCCAAGGTCCCAGCCGAAATGCACCTCTACGCCGAAGGCGGCCACGGCTACGGACTCCGGCGCAATGGGCTTCCAGTCACCGCCTGGCCACGCCTGGTAGAAACCTGGCTGCAAACCATCCACATCCTGCCAACTCCTGCCCCATAGCGCCGCGCCGGGCGCCACCCTCTTTCGCACACTTTGCGAAGGGTCGTGTGCCCCACCATTGCGCGTTCTGTGCGCAAGGGTGGGATTCCACGGAAGTCAATTGGTTGGAATTTATTCCAAGGAACCGATATCAACGCCCGATCACCTGGATTCGCACGCTCTTGCCCGCTCCAGCAACAACCCGCGTTCGCGTGCGTTGCGCGTGAGCGATGCCGCACGCTCGAACTCCGCCCGGGCCTCATCGAAGCGGCCGAGCTTTTTGAGCAGGTCGCCGCGCACGCTGGGCAAGAGGTGATAGTTCTCGAGCGACCGCTCCGAGGTCAGCGCATCGACAAGCTCGAGGCCCGCTGTCGGACCGAAAGCCATCCCCACCGCCACCGCGCGATTCAGCTCGACCACCGGAGACGGCGAGAGCCTTGCCAGCGCCTCGTAGAGCGCCACAATGCGCGCCCAGTCGGTTTCTTCCGGAGCGTGCGCTCGCGCGTGACATGCCGCGATCGCGGCCTGGTGCGTGTACGGCCCCCGTGTGCCCCCGAGTTTCTCCGCCCGATCGAGCGCGGTGAGCCCACGGCGAATGAGTAGCTGATCCCACTGCGCGCGGTTTTGGTCGAACAGCAGGATGGGTTCTCCCGACGGGCCTACGCGCGCCCGTGAGCGCGACGCCTGAATCTCCATCAGCGCGACCAGCCCGTGGACCTCAGGTTCCCGCGGAGCGAGTTCGGCCAGGATGCGCCCCAGCCGCAGTGCATCTTCACAGAGCGCGGGGCGCATCCAGTCGTCACCGGCGGTGGCCGAGTAGCCTTCATTAAAGACGAGGTAAATGACCTCAAGCACCGACGAGAGTCGGGCAGCAAGCTCGGCCCCGCGCGGGACTTCGAACGGAACGCGCTTTTCAGCGAGAGTGCGTTTGGCCCGAACGATGCGCTGGGCGATGGTCGGCTCCGGGACCAGGAACGCGCGCGCGATCTCGTCGGTCGTCAGCCCTCCGAGCAGGCGGAGCGTGAGCGCCACCCGCGCCTCGGTCGAGAGCACCGGATGACAGGAGATGAAGACAAGGCGCAGCAGGTCGTCGCCCACGTCATCGTCGAGAGCAGCCTCGATGTCTTCCATCTGAGCCTCGCCATCCCGAACCTCGCGGGCCCCGATCTTTTGAACGACGCCCTCGCGCCCGAGCTCGTCGTGCTTGCGCTCGAGCCGCGTGTTCCTCCGGAAATGGTCAATCGCGCGGTGCTTGGCGGCGGCCATCAGCCAGGCGCCCGGATTGTCCGGGACCCCCGACTTCGGCCACTGCTCGAGCGCGGCCACCAGAGCATCCTGCGCCAGGTCCTCGGCCACGCCGACATCGCGCACAATCCGCGTCAGCCCGGCAATCAGCCTCGGCGACTCGATCCTCCAGACTGCGTCAATCGCTCGATGTGTATCGGTAGTCGTCACTGCTACCGATCACATCACTTTTAATCCGTCAACGCAAGCTGAGGCGTTTTGCGGGCGTGAGCGAAGCGGGAGCCCGCTGCCGAAATCCCGAAGGCAAAGCCGAGGGATCTCCATGCGCGTGACATGTTCCCGGGTGGGTCTCGGCCGGGTGCCTCACCCTCTTTCGCGCAGTTTGCGAAAAGGGTGGGTGAGTCAGCCAAAAAACCAACTAGGAAACGATCGCCGAAATCCCACCCCTCAAAGAACGAAGGGTGGGGCACCCGCTGCGATCACGCTATCTTTACTCCGTCAGCGCAAGCCGGGACGTTCCGTGCGAAATCTTCCGGCCCGAACATCTGCCGAACCTCGGTCTCGCCCTCCCAGCCCGGCCAGTGTTTCTTGTGAAGTTCCATGAAGCGCACGGCTGATTCGACCGCCACTTCCTTCGATTCCAACTCAAACTGCGCATAGCCGCCGACCACCTCCTTGGCCTCGGTGAAAGGCCCGTCGGTCACAGTCACCTGCCCTCCGGAAAGTCGGACGCGGGCGCCCAGCGCAGTTGGCCCGAGCCCACCGCTGCCAAGCATGGTGCCGGCTTTGACCTCCCCTTCGGCCAGCTTCGCAATGGCATCCATCAACTGCTTGGGCGGAGGGCCCTGGTTCTCGGCGTGCTTGACTATCATCATGAATCTCATCGTCAGATCTCCTTATTAGTTTTGGGTTGCGAGCCCAGTTTCCGGACCGTCTCGACCGGCTGAACTGGGCTCTATCTATGCGTCGAACGAGGGGCAGCGAAATCGACATCCAGTATCTCTATTTTGGAAATATTCGCCAGGTGTCGGCAATGCTTTAACTTTATCCGTGAGAGCGTCCTGCAACAACATCGTTCCGGCGATGACCAGAAGCAGCGGCCATAATGATACCAACACTCGCAGCAGACCCAGCAAGAACCCCTGGTGGTCCAGGGCATAGGCCTGCACACCCTGCGAGGCCGCCAGGACGACCGTGGGCAGCGCCCCCAGCGCCTCCCCCGCGGTAGAGCCAAGAAAGTGCCTCAACTGGGCGGCGTCCCTATCCAGATTCCCAAACAATATATGAAGTCCGAACCCGATGAGCGCCCCTCCTGCCATCGATCTGAGTCTTTCCGCGGGTCCGTAGTGTCTTGCCATATCCGCCTCCTGTATGCCGCCTTGCTGGCCTCTACTTGTATGTCGAACGAGGGAGGACGAGATCGACAGGTGCGGTCAAATTTCTTGGAAGATTCTCTTTCGCTGGGTGCCCCACCCTCTTCCGCGTAGTTTGCGAAAAGGGTGGGTGACGGGAGTCATCCGCGCATTCTATTGAGAGAAAAGTTTCCTGCATCCAATAACATGTATATACATCTATCATGAACATGGAACACTCCGGGATACCGAAACTCCCGTGCATGTGCGGCAGCCTCCGCCGCACGTCGCGGGCCCTGACCCAGCTTTATGAGACTGCGCTGCGCCCGCTGGGACTGCGGGCCACCCAGTTCACCATCCTGCAAGCGCTCTCGCTGGCTGGAGAAGTTACTCAGAGCGAGCTGGGCGAAATGCTCGCCCTGGACAGCACAACCCTCACAAGAACCCTCGGACTGATGTCCCGGCAGGGCTGGATCGCCGAGCGCCGTGGCCAGGACCGCCGCGAACGATGGCTGCGTCTTTCCAGAGCCGGGGAGACTCAGCTCAACCGCGCTCTTCCACTCTGGGAAAAGGTTCAGTCACGCTTGCGCCGTCAGCTAGGAGACAAGTCCTGGAAAAGCCTGATGCAACTCACATATCAAGTCACAGACCTGATCACTACTGCTGATCACCACTAAAGGAGACTCGTTATGAAAAACCTCTCTGTCCCGAACCGTAAGACAAGCTATGGAAAGCTCACCGCGGCACTGATCGCCGCCTGGTTCATCTTTGCTATGTCCGCCTCAGCGTTGCATGGATTCGAGAATGCCGCGAATCGCGTCGGCATCGCGGTTGCAGTCGCTGCCGTCGCGCCGATTCTCGTGTTCGCGCTGTGGTTTGCTGCCTCGGAAAAGTTCCGCCAGTTCACGCTGTCTTTGAACCCGCAACTTCTGACCCTTGCGCAGTCCTGGAGAATCGTCGGATTCACCTTCGTCCTGTTGCAGGCTCGCGGGATTCTCCCGGCAATATTTGCCTTGCCCGCAGGATACGGCGACATGACCATCGGGATGACGGCCACGCTCGTAGCCTGGAAGCTGGCCAATCCCGCTCGTCGCAACAGCTTCATTCTCTGGCAACTGCTCGGAATCGCAGACCTGGTCACCGCAGTGAGCCTCGGCACCACCGCCCGCCTGCTCAGCCCCGACGGCCCTTCGATGTTCGCCATGACGGTGTTGCCGTTAAGCCTGGTTCCGACATTCCTGGTGCCTTTGTTTCTGATTTTTCATGTGATCTGCATCGCTCAGGCAAGGACGTGGAAGGGTGTTGCCGCCCGCAGCGGCTCGAACATCAAAGCCGTGCAGTCTCCCGCACTCTAATGCAGCCGAGTGCCACATCCCTTCACTCTCGTTGTGGTGTAGGCAACCTTTAAACTATTGAGCCTCTTCGACCGTGAGCTTCAGCCCAACTGCCTTGGTCACGGCAACGAGGGTGGAAAGCCGAGGATTTCCGCGAACCGACAAGGCGCGGTACAGGCTCTCGCGCTCGATGCCGGCGGCTTTGGCTACCTTGGCGAGGCCGCCTCGAGCTTCTGCGATGCGGCGCAGGGCAATCAGAAGCACGCTCGGCTCGTCGTCATCCTCCAACGCGGCGCGGAGGTATTCAGCAGCAAACTCCGATGCCGGCGGACGACAGTGCGGTTCCTCACGTTGCTGGCCCACGGCGAGGCGCTGGACTGGTCGGCCTTCTCGCAACTCGCCGCGGAGGATGCCGGGCAGGCGAGCGGAGGCACCTGGAAAGTTGTTGGCTTGCCCGGTCGCGAGAAATAAAGGCAGGCCGGGCCGTCAGCCGGCACACGGGCTCAGTCTCGCCGGCGGTTTAAAGTCGGTCTACAATGCGGCGATTTTCTTGGCTATCTCTGCGGCTTTGGCGGCATCCATAATTAGGCCGCCTGAATTATCCACCCACTTCGCCAGGTCTTTGAGGTGCGACTGGGCTAGATCGGACACCTCAATATTCAGGTGGGATTTGCAATGCCGGGCCAAAAACGACTCGGTGGCGGGGCCGAAATAAGGCTTGCTGAGGGCCAGTACTTTGTCCGAGATAGCGCTCATTGTCCGCCTCCCGCCTCAGCCGCACGGGCTTGGCTGGCCTCAGCTGCCTCCAGCCGGAAGAATTTTACGGCCGTGACCATGCGCGAGAACGAGTCGGCAAGGTCTCCAATTTCGTCTTCCGAGTAACGATGAACCGTAACGTCCAGGTTCCCCAGACTCACGCTTTCGGCCACGCTCTGCAAGTGTTCTACCGGGACCAGAATCGCGCGCGCCAGCTTATAGCTGACGATCATGCCTAGCACCATGCCCAGGCAGGATATGCCGATCACCAGACCCACCGACCGGCTGCTGGTGCGTTCAATGGCCTCGAGGGACGACTGGCTGGCGTCTTTTCCGGCAAGTTCGCCATCTTGTGCGTTGTCGTCCAGGCTCTCAGCGATGTCTTCATAGTCAGCCGTTGCTGCCTTGGCTTCAGCGCTATCCGCGCCCCGCCTGTTGGCTTCGACCGTTTTCCCCAGCGCCTGTTCGTATTGCGACACGGCTCCCGCGATGGCTTCGAACTTGCCGCGGATTGCCGGCGTCTTTGCGATGCCGATCGCTGTCTTGGTCAGAGACTGAATCTCGTGGATTTCGAATCTGGCTTCTTCGAGATACATGTCGCGTTTCTGTTGCGCTCCCGCGCTCTGGGCCAGGCCCATGTAGTTTTTGACTTTTCGCGCTGCTTCCAGGTTGTGGACCTGGATCTCCAGCGCAATGGAGTTCAACCGGGCGCCAACGCGGGTGGCGTCAAAGGCGCTGCGCCGCAGGCTGAACACGGCGTATCCGCCGATCCCGGCCACCACCGCCATGAGCGCCAACACTGCGGCAAAGCCCGCTACCAACTTATTTCGAATCGTGGGTTTCATTCGTTTCTTCTCCCTTGTCTTTGGCGCAGGTCACTTGCCTGCCTTGATCTTGTAGTCGGGTTGCCCGGCGGCAGCGCCTTCCACACTGACTGCCTTGACTGAATCGTTGACGTCCGCCGGGTGCAAAAAGGCGATCGCTCCCGGGTTGCTTGCGACCAGTTGGCGAGCCGCCGCTGCGGAGCTCACCACCTTTGGCGCCGCGCCGGTGTCACCGCTGAAGCTGGCGTGCATGATGTGCTGGTTGTAGTCGTCCTCGCTCATGCGGCAAACCGAACGCAGGACTCCGCTATGTTCCGCGCTCCCTGGAGACTGCAGAACAACGATGACCTTGGCCCCTCCGGGCCATGATCCTTGTTCACCCAGCACCAGCTTGCGCAATTGTGACTTGGTCAGATTGCTGGCTGTATTGGCCTTGTTCACCACGACCACCAAGTCGTCATCCGCGGCCAGCAGAAGCACCGGGACAGTCAGCGCGATCAGAGCAATCATGCAGAAGAGCTTCTTCATATTTGGTGACCTCAAAATGCAAAAGCCAGCTGCGAACTGAAATCGTTGGTCGAACTGACTTGACGCTCGGCCAACCGCCCATATTGCAGCTTGAGAATCACGTAGTTCGAAAGATGGCGGTTGACGCCCAGCGAGGGTCCATTAAGCCGTGCCAGAGACCCGAAAATCGGATCTCCGCCGGGAACGTTCTGATAGTCGTATCGGAAATAAGGGCGAGTCTTGCCAAAGGCCCACGAGACTTGCGTATAAGCGGTGGGATCATAGAAGGTTTGATTTTGGTTCTTAAGCGAGTGGCGCAATAGAGAACCCTCGTTCAGCCATTCCAGCTTGGATCCCACGTAGACCGCGTGGGCTGTGACAATCACTTCACCCACTTGCGGAAGATTCAGAGGGTGCAAGGTCTCGTGATATAGCGAGACGCCGACCTGAAGACCATTGATCTTCTCAGGCCGCGCATAGAACGCCAGGTTTACCGCCTTGCCGTTATTGTCGTCCACGAAGTTCTGGAGAGGGATATCCGGATGGGTGGAAGAACGGCCATTCGCGACCTCCGCGACCCAGTGCAGTCCCAGTCTCCCGGAGGGGATGAGCCCTGTGGCGGTGACGCCGATGTTGTGTACCGGCAGAATGCCGTTGTTGTCTTCATCGGCGTACATGATGGGCCGGCCGATCCCAGTCTGGAAATATTGCGCACGATGAAATTGGTTCGTGTAATAACCAAGCGCGCTGGCGAATTTCCCGAAGGAGATTTTGAAGTAATCGTTCTTCTTGTAGGTCAGCAGCAGCCGATCCATTTCGACGCTAAATTCATTGGAAAAGTCCGATGAGACCAACATTTCGCCCAGCATGTTCCAGCTCTCTGAAAGTTGGGTATTGGTGTAGAGATCGAAGTCCCCGACGGTGAAGGAGTTCGTAGATCCTTTCAGGCCACCGGGCGGCAGTTTCTCAAACCAGGCCCTGCCATAGTCGATGTCGCTGAAGCCGTGAAGTTGTACCGGGCCCAGGACATGCGCCAGCGGTGCCTCCGGCTGTGCCTCGATGGTTTCGGCGGGAGGAGGTGCTGCGGCTTCCGGCGGTTGCGCCGCAGGTGCTGCGGCACCCATGTGATCGATTTTTTCCTGCATCAACTTCTGCGAGGCCTCAAGTTGGTCGATCTTGTTCTGCAGCCGCTGAAGCAACTCCCCTGGGTCGGCGCGGTCCGGGCTCGATTGCGCTCGAACCGAGGTGCTGCACAGGATTGTGAACATAACCAGGGCGGGTAGCAGGCGTGGCGCAGAGTTCCTGAATCCAAAGTGCACTGGAGCCCTCCGTGCAACGGCATCACGCCGTCACTGCAGACATTAATCGGTGGAGGGGCTGGAAACTTTAGATCTCGGGCTCAAAGAATCAAAGAAAGGGACCACACACGGCTTTCCGGTGTGAAATGCCCTCCCGGGGCGGTGTTCCGTGGCGCTTCCAATGTCCCCACCCCTGTTGTTCCCCAGAACGGAACGACAGACAGGGGTGGGGCACCAACTACTTTTTTCTTGCGGCAGCTTGCTTGCGCAGGCGACCCTCTTGTTCCCTGAGTTCGGGAGTCAACGCGTCGCCGAAGTCGTCCGCTTCGAACACCTGGCGGATTTCGATCTCTGTTCCGCCGTCGAACGGGCTGCGCTTCAGCCACTCGACCGCCTCTTCCATCGACCTTACCTGCCACAGCCAGAAGCCGGCGATCAGTTCTTTAGTCTCGGTGAACGGCCCGTCAGTGATGGTGTGCTTCCCGCCAGAAAACTTGATGCGCTTGCCTTTCGCGCTGGAATGAAGACCCTCACCGGCAAGCATAACGCCGGCTTTTACCAGCTCTTCGTTGTACCTCCCCATTGCGGCCAGGATCTCCTGGCTCGGCAAAACGCCCGCCTCCGAATCCTTGTTAGCTTTTACAACGACCATGACTCGCATCGTGTTTCTCCTTTGATTTCAGATCTGGAGCTGTTTCCCGACGGGGTCGAACCGTTGAAAACCAGACTCTACTTAGACGTCGAATGAGGAGCCGAGGCATCGACAGGTTTGCTATCCTACTTGAAATATTTTGTTAGTGCCGTCAGGGCTTGGCCTTGTCCGCGCGTCTCGAGATGCCGCTCGGGTTACCATATCTGGAGGTCACAGGGAATGTGCAGGAATATAAAAACCCTCTTCAACTTCGATCCCCCGGTCACGGATGACGAGGTGCGGGCTGCCTCGCTCCAGTTCGTGAGAAAAATCAGCGGTTTCAACAAGCCCTCGAAGGCAAACGAAGACTCGTTCCTGGCGGCGGTGGATGAAATCGCTGGCATCTCGACTCGTCTTCTGCGCTCGCTTGAAACCAACGCGCCGCCGAAGAATCGGGAAGAGGAAGCCGCCAAAGCAAAGGCTCGCGCTGCCGAGAGATTCGGCGCTTGAGTCAGCTGTGGGCTCACATATCTGCGGGGTTGTCGGCTTAGTTAACCGAGCTGGCAGCAGCGGAGAAAGCGTTGTTGGCATTCGAGCCAACCAGTCGTATCGTGCCTACCACGAGGACCAAAATCACCGCCAACATGACGGCGTACTCAGCGATGTCCTGTCCTTCCTCGTCGGCCCAAATCCTATGAATGAGTTCGCTCATAAACCAGCCTCCGGATCCCAAATTCTGTCGATGAGGCACTCATCATGAACGCATGACGCTCGATTGTCAAATGCTCACTTGTAAATCCAACGGCATCTTGCGCATCCTGAGAAATGGGCGGAAGGCGCGATGGGCCTGGGTTTTGCACGTGGGTGCACGGTAATGCCGCAATGACCGTGGTAACCGATTACCTTGGGGTCGACGGAGAAAGATCGGCGGAGAAAGAATCGGCGGAGAAAGACCGACGGAGAAAGATGGGCGGAGAAAGATGGGCAGAGAAAAATCAGCGCACAAGGTCAGCCGCAGAACGGGCAGCGTATTCCAGTACTCGTCCGGGAAGGATGCCGAGATAGAGCGTCGCCGCCACGCTGATTGCCAGCGCCACTCCGAGCGAGGCCGAAATCGGAGCGGCCGGCGCCTCTTCCCGTGCTTCCCGCATGTACATCATCACGATGATTCGCAGGTAGTAGTACGCGCCCACGGCGCTGTTGAGTACACCGATGATAGTGAGGCCAACCAGATTCGCCTGCAGCGCCGCACTGAACACGTAAAACTTGGCGAAGAAGCCGCTGGTCATCGGAATTCCGATCAGCGACAGCAAGAAAATCGTTAGCGTGGCCGCGAGCAGAGGTGAGCGGCGTCCCAGCCCGGCATAGTCATCCAGGCTGACGTAACGCTCTCCGGCGCCGGCGAAGTGGCTGACCACGGCAAACGCACCCACATTCATCGCGGCGTATGAGGCGGTGTAGAACATCGCCGCGGGAATGCCATTGTTCGGCAGCGAAGCGAAGGCCACCAAAGTATAGCCGGCGTGCGCGATGGAAGAATAGGCCAGCAAGCGTTTGACGTTCGACTGCACCAGCGCGCCCACGTTGCCCAGCGTCATGGAGAGCGCCGCTGCCACCCAGATCAGCCAAAGCCGCCCGGGAGCATTGGCTTCAAACATAATGCGCAGCAGTACCGCGAAGCTGGCGGCCTTGGGCGCGGTCGACATGAAGCCAACCACCGGCGCGGGAGCGCCTTCGTACACATCAGGCGTCCACACATGAAAAGGGGCGGCTGCTACTTTGAACCCTAGTCCAACGAACATCAGTGCGATGCCTACGTAGGCCAGCACCGGAATCTGTCCCGACCGCAGCACCTGGCCGATGACGGTGATGCTGGTGGACCCCGTGGCCCCGAACATCATCGCCACTCCGTAAAGAAAGAACGCGGTGGCGAACGATCCCAGCAGAAAATATTTCAGCGAAGCTTCACTGCTGATCGCCGCCCGCCGCCGGAACCCGGCCAGCACGTAAGTGGAAATCGAAGAAATCTCCAGCGCGATAAAGATGAGCACCAGTTCGACCGCCGAGGACATCAGGCACATGCCGACCGCGCCCAGCAAGATGAGTCCGTAATATTCTCCCGCCCGGATCTGCTGCACGGCCATGTACTCGTAGGAAGTGAGGATGACGACGGCCGTAATCGTGACCACCAGAAAGTGGAAGAAGATGCTGAAGCTGTCCACCTGGATCATGCCCCAGAATCCCACTCCGGGATATTGTGACTGGTAAAGCGTGGCCGCAATCGCCGCGATCGAGCCTGCCAGCGCGATGTACCCGAGCAGTCTCTGGCTGGTGCGCTCGTCCACCAGTGGATCAATCAGCATGATCGCCATGCCAAACAGCGACAGAACAATTTCGGGCAGAATGCGGACGTATTCGATGCCCTGCGGTACGACTTGAGTGACGCCACCCGGGTTCACTGGCCAACCACCTTGCTGGCCAGTTGTTCGAACGGCGCCAGGGCAGCGTGGACGGCGGGATCGATGGCATTCAGCCACAGCAGCGGCGCGACGCCCATGACCAAAGCGGCTGCGGCGGCAGGCCACAGTGCAACCCGCTCGCGGGTGTCCAGATCAGGCAATGTTTCATTAACCGGGTGCGTGATCTTCCCATAGAACACCCGTTGATACATCCAGAGCAGGTACCCGGCGCTCCAGATTATCCCGGTGGCTCCTAGAATTCCATACACCGCGCGGTCCTGGAAGGCTCCGCTGAGCACCAGAAATTCGCCAATAAATCCGTTTAGCAGGGGCAGACCTACCGACGCCAGCACAACGAACAGGAAGAAGGTTGCGTAGACCGGCATGGAACCTGCGAGCCCGCCGAATTCGGAGATCTCATAAGTGTGACGACGCTCATACAGGATTCCGGCCAGCATGAACAGGGCTCCGGTCGAGACCCCGTGGGCCAACATCACGAAGGTGGCTCCGTCCAACCCCGCCTGAGTGAAGCTGAAAATGCCGAGCACCACGAACCCCAGGTGGCTGATGGAGGAATATGCGATCAGCTTCTTCATGTTGGGCTGGACCAGCGCCACCAGCGCGCCGTAAATAATCCCGATCAGCGCCAGAATCATCACCCACCAGGCGTTGGCCCGCGCCTGATCGGGGAACAAGCCCAGATTGAAGCGCAGCAAGCCGTAAGTTCCCATCTTCAGCAGGACGCCCGCCAGCAGCACCGAACCCGCGGTAGGCGCTTCCACGTGCGCGTCAGGCAACCAGGTGTGAAACGGGAAGAGCGGAACTTTGACCGCGAAGGCGACGAAGAATCCCAGAAACAGCCACTGCGCCGCTGCGCTGAAGTTTGCCACCTGTCCGGCGCGTATCGCGTTCTGAACGGCCACAAAATCGAAGGTCCCGACTTTGGCGTAGAGCCACAGGATCGCCGCCAGCATGAACATCGAAGCGATCATGGTGTACATGAAAAACTTTATGGCCGCATACACTTTGCGCCCGTGGCCGTACATTCCGATCAACAGCGCCATGGGAATCAGCGTGGCTTCCCAGAAGAAATAAAACACGAACAGATCCAGCGAGACGAACACCCCGATAAGTGCGGTTTCCATCACCAGCAGCAGGATGAAGAATTCCTTCACCCGTTCCTGGACTGACTTCCAGGAAATCAGCACGCACAGCGGGGTCAGGAACGTGGTCAGCACCACCAGCCACATGGAGATTCCGTCCACGCCCAGGTGGTAGTGAATGTTCGGCGTAGGAATCCAGGCCTTGTCGAGCTCGTACTGGAATCCCGCCCGGGCCCGGTGGAAGTGCACCGGCAGGTGCAGAGACAGGACAAAAGCCAGCAAAGATACGACCAGAGAAATCACACGGATGTCGCGGTCGCGCCGCGGCATCAGCAGCAACAAGAGGGCGCCCGCCAGCGGAATGAAGGTCACCAGCGTCAGAATGACCGGACTCAGGTTGTCCATATTCATCGCGTGCGCGTTCATCGGGTACCCATCCAGATCATGTAGGCGATCACCACCGCTGCTCCAGCCGCCACCCATCCAGCGTAGGAGCGCAGATTGCCCGACTGCATGTGACGGAAGGAATCGGAAACTTCATTCGCGCCATGCGCGCTGTTATCCAGCGTGGCATCGATCACGTCCCGATCGATGCCGTGCCACAAAATCAAAGTAGATCCCGCGATAAGCGGCTTTACGAACAAGTTCGCGTACAACTCGTCGATGTAATATTTGTGCGACACGGCGCTGTAAAGCCCGCCCAGGCCCGCCGCGATCTGCTGCGGTAACTGCGGACGGCGGTAGTAGAGCAGCCATGCCAGATAGAGTCCGAGGGCCGCAGCCAACACCGAAATGCCGGTGAACAACATCTCCGAGCTGCCGTGTTCAGCCGCCTCCGCAGCGGGCATTACAGCCGCGGCGTTGAACACGGGCGAGAGAAATCTCTCAAACCGGCCGCTTCCCACCCATCCTCCAACCAATGAAAGCACCGCCAGCACGACCAAGGGCGCCAGCATAACTTTGGGGCTTTCATGTATGCCGCCGTGCCCGTGAGCATCGTGACCACGATCACCGCCGTGGCCACCTCCAGCCGGCTCCGCCCCACGATAGGTGCCGAAGAATGTTAAAAACCACAGCCGGAACATGTAGAACGAAGTGAGGAAGGCGGTGAAGACGCCGATCCCCCAGTACACCAGGCTCACCTCAGCAGCGCGAAACAGAATTTCATCCTTGCTGAAGAATCCGGCAAACGGCGGAAATCCGGCAATCGCAAATGTCCCCGCAGTCATGGTCCAGAAGGTCCAGGGAATATGTTCTTTCAATCCCCCCATGCGGCGCATGTCCTGCTCGCCCCCAACCGAATGGATCACTGAGCCCGCGGCCAGAAACAGCAGCCCTTTGAAAAAAGCATGGGTCATCAGGTGGAAAATGCCAGCCGAATACGCCGCCACACCGCAGGCCATGAACATGTAGCCCAGCTGCGAGATGGTGGAATAAGCCAGAACTTTCTTGATGTCGGTTTGCGCGATGCCGATAGTCGCGGCGAATAAAGCGGTCAGCGTGCCGATGATGGCAACCGCGGTCAAAGCGGATGGCGCCCGGTCAAAAATCACATGCGACCTCGCCACCATATACACGCCCGCGGTGACCATGGTCGCCGCGTGGATCAACGCCGACACCGGTGTGGGGCCCTCCATCGCATCCGGCAACCATACATAAAGCGGAATCTGCGCCGACTTGCCGGCAGCCCCGACCATCAGCAGCAGCCCAATCGCAGTCAGCAGTCCAGCCCCGCCGGTTTCAGGGCTCATCGGACTGACACGCTGAAACACATGCTCAAAATTCAACGAGCCGAAGTGCTTGATCATCAGGAATAGCGCGATAAGAAAACCAAAATCGCCGATGCGATTGACGATGAACGCCTTCTTGCCCGCCGACGCCGCAGAATCCTTGGTGAACCAGAACCCAATCAGAAGATACGAAGCCAGCCCCACTCCCTCCCACCCCACAAACATAAGCAGGTAATTGCTGGAGAGCACCAGGGTCAGCATGAAAAACATGAACAGGTTCAGATACGCGAAGAAGCGATAAAACCCGGCCTCTTCCCACATGTAGCCGACGGAGTAAATGTGAATGAGGAAGCCCACGCCCGTAACCACCAGCAGCATGATCAGGGAAAGCTGGTCCAGATAAAAAGCGAAGTCAGCCTGAAAACTGCCGGCGCGAATCCAGGTCGTGAGGAACTCGGTGTGCGGTGTCGAAAGGGAAGAGAAGCGCGCCGCCACGGACAGTACCAGGGCAAAGGCCGCGCCGCTGAACAGCAGGGCAACGCTCACCACGCCTTGCCGCGACAATTTCTTGCCGAAAGAGCCGTTGATGGCGGCGCCCAGCAGCGGCAGCACCGGAATCAGCCAGAGATGCAGGTTGGGCGTCATAGTTTGAGCAGGTCCACCCGGTCCACGTTCAGAGTCTCGCGCGTGCGATAGACGGCGATGATGATGGCCAGCCCCACGGCCGACTCGGCGGCAGCAACTACCATCACAAAGAAGACAAAAAGCTGGCCGCTGAGCGCATGCCACTGCGCCGCGAAGGCGACGAACGACAGATTCACTCCATTCAGCATCAGTTCGATCGACAGGAAGATGCTGATGATGTTGCGCTTGATCAGAAACCCGGTCACGCCGCAGGCAAACAGAATCCCGCTCAGGATCAGGTAGTAGGAGATCGGCACCATCAGCCCTTCTCCTTCTGATCGGTGTCAGGATGGCTGGCCAGGACCACCGCCCCCATGATGGCGATCAGCACCAGAATTGAAGTCACTTCAAAGGGCAGCAGAAAATCGTGAAACAGCAGCCAGCCAATCACCTTCGGTGCACCCGGCAAAGCTCCAGCCGGCACCGCCTGATTGCCCGTCCGCTCGATCAGCACCCATCCGATCAGCACGCTGCCGATCAGCATTCCGGGAACGCCAAACAGCAGGGCCACGCGGCTGCCCTTGGTTCGCTCCTCCACCCCCGCATTTAAAAGCATAATGACGAAGACAAACAGCACCATGACCGCGCCGGCGTAGACAATCACCTGTACCGCAGCCACGAACTCCGCTCCCAGCAGCAGATACTCCACCGCCAGCGAGCCCATCACCACCACCAGCGAAAGCGCGCTGTTAATGGGGTGCCGCTGCACCAGCAGGTTCACCGCTCCCGCCACGCATACAGCGCCAAACGCCAAAAATAAAATGAGATGAAGCATTCCAGTAAACCGAGAACTGAGAACTGAAAACTAAAAACTGGTTTTTGCGAAACCGTTCCTAACGTACCTACGATCGCATCGCCACCACCAGCCCGGTAATCACCAGATTCGCAATCGCCAGCGGCAAAAGAAATTTCCATCCAAAGGCCATGAGCTGGTCATAGCGAAACCGCGGCAACGTCCCCCGCACCCATATATAAATAAAAAGGAACACGAATATCCTCAGCACGAACCAGAAGACCGGCAGCAGCGCACGAACCAAGGGCGGACCAAACACCGGCCCATGCCAGCCCCCGAGAAACAACAGCGAGGCCACGGCCGCGACGGTAATCATGTTGGCGTATTCCGCCATGAAGAACATGGCAAACTTCATGGAGCTGTATTCGGTGTGATAACCGGCCACCAGTTCGGTTTCTGCTTCCGGCAGATCGAATGGGATGCGGTTGGTCTCCGCATACGCCGCCATGAGGTAAATAAAAAACGCGAAGAACTGTCCGCCGTAAAAAATGTTCCAGCGCGGAATAAATCCCCAAAAAGTTCCGCCCTGCGCATCCACGATGTCGCGCAGGCTGAAGCTCCCCGCCAGCATGAGCACGCCCACCAGTGAAAGTCCCAGCGAAATTTCGTAACTGATCATCTGCGCGCCGGCCCGCAGTCCGCCCAGCAGCGAATACTTGCTGTTGGACGACCAGCCCGCCAGGGCCACGCCGTACACGCCCAGCGAGGTCACTCCCAGAATGATCAGCAATCCGATGTTGACGTCGGTGATCTGTAACGGAATCCGCAAGCTGCCGATGGTGACCCAATTGCCAACCGGAATCACCGCGATCGACGTCAGGGCAAGTGCCACGGCGATCATAGGCGCCGCGATGTACAGCGGCTTGTACACGTGCGGCGGCGTCAGGTCTTCCTTGAAAAGAAATTTCAGGCCATCGGCTAAAGGCTGCAGCAATCCGAACGGCCCCACCCGTGTGGGCCCCCAGCGGTTCTGCATGTGTCCTACAACTTTGCGCTCGAGCCAGACGGTGTAGGCCACAGCCGTCAGCAGCACAAGGAGTGCAAGCACAGTCTTGATCAAAGAAACGATGATGAAGATGCCGATATTCAATGCCAGATTCCTAAGCAGCGTATTCCTGAGTAGCGCCGGCGCCCCTTCGACTTCGCTCAGGGCGGGCCCGCCGGCAGTCGCGAGCGCGTCCCGCCCTCGCCTGCATAAAAGCCGGAAAAGACTGCGTCAGTCAGCGGCAACTTCAGTGTCCGCCGGCTGATTGCGATTCTCCATCACGGAATTCAAAGTACGGGAATAGCGACCCAATGTGCCGGAGCTGAAAAGATTGTCATTCGCGGGAACAATCAGTCCCGGATTCTGAGTAGCGCTGGATGAACTGCCCACCAACGTCGTGTGCTGATCATTGCCCGCCAGCAAATTCATACGCGAGACTTCATATCCCGGCACCAGCCGCTGAATTTCGTCCAGAATCGCCATAGGATCAAACGGGGTCATCTTCGGTTCCAGGCCGTGCGCTTCCAGCCACACCGAATGGCGGTCGGCCTCGCCCGATTGGGCGCCGCGCGATTGCCCCATGTCCGCGGTCGCCCCCCGGCCAAACGGCACCAGCTTGCGGACATCCGCGCCCATCGCATCCGCGATGCGCACCATCATTTCGAAATCGGATTTGCTGCCGCTGACCTCTCCCGCCTTTTTCACCAGTTGCAGATCGCCGCAGGTGTTGGTGAAGGTCCCGGATTTCTCGTAGGCGTTGGCCGCAGGCAGGACTACATCAGCCATGGCCGCGGTTTCCGTCAGGAACATGTCCTGCACCACCACGAAGCTCTGGGAAAAAGCAAAGGGATCAATCTCAAATCGTCCGACCGGATTCGCTCCCACCACATAGAACGCTTTCAATTTTCCTGACCGCGCACTCTCCACCATTTCCGGCAGAGTCAGACCACGCGTCTGCGGAACCCCACCCCACTCCTCGTGAAATTTCGCGGAATCAGCGACAGGATGATAGCCCGGCAGCAGGTCCGGATAGAGCCCCATGTCGGCGGCGCCGCGCGAGTTGGCATAGTCACCCAGGCAAATCAGCTTCGCTCCAGCAATACCAGAGCCGAATTTCGCCAGCGAAGCAATGTCGCCACCGCGAATCTCAGATCCAAAAATAATGATCAGATTCTGCTCACCGCGAAGCTGGTCGCGAAGCTGATGCGCAAGTGTGGTCGCGGGCGACCCGCCCGCGTTGCCGGCAGCCAAAGAGTTTTCCACCGCATCATCCCCGCCCAAAAACGCGGCGAACCGCCCCTCAGCTCCTTCAGCAATCTGCAAAAACGCAGCCGCCTGCCGCCGCAGCTTGATCTCCCGCGAATTCACGACGTACAGCCGCGCCCGATGCAACCGGACATTGTTCCGAATCTGCCACGCCAGTAAAGGATGCTGCTCGGTCGGATCATTTCCAATCAGCAGGATCGCGGACGCGTGGGAGACCTCGCGCATGCTGGCGGTAGATTCAGCCTTTCCGCCAAGCGCCGCGGCGAAGGCAGGGAAGTCGGCAGTGCGATGATGATCAATGTTGTTGGTCTGCAACACCACCCGGGCAAATTTCTGCAGCAGATAATTCTCTTCGTTGGTGGTGCGGTTTGACCCAAAGACTCCGATCGCCTCCCCGCCGTGTTCCTCGCGAGCTTCCTTGAACCGTTTGCCGATCAACTCGAACGCTTCTTCCCAGGTGGAAGGGGCAAGCTGCCCGTCTTTTCGAATCAAAGGCTGAGTCAGCCGTTCTTCGTTATGCGCAAAATCAAAAGCGTATCGCCCCTTGATGCACAGGAAATCGCCGTTGATGCCGCTCTTGTCACGATTGTCCCCGCGCACGATTTCCATCCCGGTCTCGGAACGGCGCACCCCCAGCGTGGTCTTGCAGCCATCCGCGCAGTGGGTGCAAGTGGTGCCCACGTGCGTCATCTCCCAGGGACGGGTCTTATAGCGATACGATCCCGAGGTCAGCGCGCCCACCGGACAGATATCGATGCACATGCCGCATTCTTCGCACTCCAAATGATCTTCTTTATTCGGTGCGATGATGGAACCGACGCCGCGGTTTTGCACTCCCAGCGCCCAAACGTCCATACCCTCGCCGCACACCCGCACACAGCGATAGCAAAGGATGCAGCGCGGCCGGTCGAAGTACACCACCGGAGACCACTGCTGCTCTTCCTTGTGATTCTTGGGCTCCATGTACTTCGATTCCGCAGCCCCGTAGGAAAATGTCATGTCCTGCAGTTCGCACTCGCCCCCGGCATCGCACACCGGACAGTCCAGCGGATGATTGCCCAGCAGCAGTTCCACCATGCCCTTGCGTGCCTGATGCACTTCATCGCTGTCGGTAGTAACAATCATGCCCTCGCCAATCACGGTCGTGCAGGCAGTCTGCAACTTGGGCATCTTCTCAATTTTCACCAGGCACATGCGGCAAGCGCCCTGCAGCGAGAGATTGGGGTAGTAGCAGAACGAAGGCACTTCGATGCCCGCGCTCTTGCAGGCCTCAATCAGCAAAGTCCCAGCCGGAGCCGTCACCTTCCTGCCGTCCACCGTAATGTTTACGTCAGCCATAAAGTCTTGACTTACAAATTGTAGAATTTATGGATTGTCGAATTTCTGAACCCAATCGCCCGCAGGTTTAAAATTCGTCAATTCGTAAATACGACAATTCGTAAATTCCGTCAGTCCGCCATCACCGGTTCCGCCGCTTTCTCAAACGGACACGGTTTCCCGTCCAGATGATCCTCAAACTCCTGCCGGAATTTCTGGATGAACGCCATGGTCGGCATCGCCGCCGCATCCCCTAGTGGACAAAACGTCCGCCCCAGCATGTTTTCCGAAAGGTAGTACATGTTGTCGATGTCTTTTTTCACGCCGCCGCCCGAGTGAAAGCGAATCAGCGTCTTCTTCAGCCAGTCCGTACCTTCGCGACAGGGAATGCACCAGCCGCAGCTCTCATGCTGGTAGAACTTCATGGTGCGCAAAGCGAACTTGACGATACAAGCGGTGTCATCGAGAACCACCACGCCGCCCGACCCCAGCATGGATCCTGTCTTGGCGACGCTCTCAAAGTCCATGCCGATATCAATTTCGTCCGACTTCAACACCGGCGTGCTCGATCCGCCCGGAACCACCGCCTTGAGCGCGCGCCCGTTCGGGATCCCGCCGCCTACTTCGAAAATCATCTTGCGCAGGTTGTATCCCATCGGCAGCTCATACACTCCGGGGCGCTTCAAATGTCCGCTGAGACAAAACAGCCGCGTGCCGCCATTCTTCGGTGGGCCCAGCTTCGCATACCACTCCGCGCCCCCAAGAATAATGTGGGGAACGCTGGCCAAGGTTTCAACATTGTTAATCACGGTAGGCCCGCCCCACAGCCCGACCACGGCAGGGAAGGGAGGCTTGATGCGCGGGATGCCGCGCTTGCCCTCAAGCGATTCCATCAGCGCCGATTCTTCCCCAACTTCGTATGCCCCCGCGCCGCCATGCCAGTGCACGTCAAAATCGCGGCCACTGCCGAAAATGTTCTTGCCCAGAAAACCTCGCGCATAAGCGTCCGCTATCGCCTTCTGCACAATTTCCAGAAGATAGCGATATTCGCCGCGCACATAGATGTATCCGGTCTGCGAGCCCACGGCCAGGCCGGCAATCATCACGCCTTCGATTACCGCGTGCGGATCGTGCTCCAGGATCAAGCGGTCCTTGCAGGTGCCGGGTTCGCTTTCGTCGCCATTGCACAGAATATATTTCGGTTTGGGCGCCTGCTTGGGCACGAACGACCACTTCAGCCCGGTGCTGAAGCCCGCGCCGCCACGCCCGCGCAGCCCGGAATTCTTCACCTCGTTCACGATCGCATCCGGGTCCATGGTGAGCGCCTTCTGCACTGCCTTGTAGCCGTCGAGCTCCAGATAGCGGTCAAGATTGGTCGCACCCAGGCCGAATCGCTTGGAGACGACTCTCACTTCGTCGGGATGGGAAACCAGGTCAGCCATGATGAGATTGCAGATTGATGATTTTAGATCGCAGATTTATAGTCTCTTCGCTTTTTAATCTGAAATCTGAAATCCTCAATCTGAAATTCCTACGCCACTCCCTTTTTCTTGTACTCTTCCAGCACCCTATCCATTTTTTCCAAGGTCAGGTTCTCATGAAAATCGTAATTCACCTGCACCGCCGGGGCCCAGCTGCAGGCGCCAATGCACTCCACTTCTTCGAGAAAGAACAGCCCGTCAGGCGTAGTTTCTTTGTGTCCGATGCCCAGTTTTTTCTCGCAATGCTCCAGCAGTTCCTCGCCGCCGCGCAGCATGCAGGCAATGTTGGTGCACACTTGCACGTTGTACTTTCCCCGTGGCTTGGTAGTCAGCATGGAGTAGTAGCTGATCACGTTGCGAACGTCGAGAGCAGTCAACTCCAGGCGCGAGGCGATCTCCTCGATCACTTCGTCGGACAAGTAGCCGGTTTCATCCTGCGCGTACAGCAACGTCGGCACCAGCACGG
>WNEZ01001291.1_pt1 | contig 21045 bp, 21 predicted proteins | sample 5400521 | NCBI WGS metagenome assembly WNEZ01 (sample SAMN13153339, study PRJNA577476) | soil metagenome | isolation source: 120 cm saprolite under Douglas fir tree site 2 hole 1 replicate 1 | place: USA:California | collected 2015-04-18 | reverse complement strand
AGCCGGGCCCGATCGACGCCGGCATCTTCGCCCACCAGGTGCGCACGACCCCCGACAATCGGCTGGCGATCCTGGTGACCCGCGGCAACGAAGGCACCGCCGCCAAGGCGGAGGATCCGGGCGCGCTGAAGGTCTTCGACTACAAGAACGGCATGCTGACCAACGGACAGTCGGTCGCGCCCAATGGTGGAAGGGAATTCGGTCCGCGGCACCTCGACTTTCATCCCACCAAGCCTTGGATGTACGTGTCGATCGAGACGCAGAACAAGATGTATCTCTATCGGATGGAGAACGGTCGGATCCACCCGGAGATCGCGCAGCGCGTGGAGACGCTGGCCGAGCCGAACAACATCCGGGCGCGCCAGGCGGCCGGCACGGTCCACGTCCATCCGAACGGCCGTTTCGTTTACGGCGCCAATCGCGCCGAAGCGACGACCGAATTCCAGGGCAAGCAAGTGTTCAAAGGCGGGGAAAACAGCATCGTCGTGTACGCGATCGATCAGGCCAACGGCGAGCTGACGCCGATCCAGCGCATCGAGACCCAGAAGATACATCCCCGCACGTTTCATATTCATCCGAGCGGGCGCCTGCTCGTTGCCCAACACAATCTGCCGGTCAACGTGCGGGACGGCGACGCGATCAAGACGATACCTGCCGGCCTGTCGGTGTTCCGCATCGGCGATGACGGCAAGCTCACGTTTGCGCGCACGTACGATGTCGACGTCGGCGGCAAGACGATGTTCTGGATGGGGATGGTGCCGCTGTAAGCGGAGACCAGCGTCGCGCCGTTCGGCGCGGACGCGAAAAAGGCTTTAGGCCGCTTCCCCGCGCGCGAGCGCCGCGGCGTTGCGGATCGCGGAAATGTTGGCGCGATAATCCTCCGGCTTGCCGCCTTTGAACACGGCGGAGCCCGCGACCAGCACATTGGCGCCGGCGCGCGTGACGAGCGGCGCGGTCTGCGGCGTGATCCCGCCGTCGACCTCGATGTCGATCGGCCGGCCGCCGGCGAGCGCGCGCAGCCGCGCGATCTTGTCGACGGCTGCGGGAATGAAGCTCTGGCCGCCGAAGCCGGGATTGACCGACATCACGAGGATGAGGTCGACGAGATCGATCACGTGCTCGACGGTGCTCTCGGGCGTGCCGGGATTGAGCGTGACGCCCGCCTTCTTGCCGAGCGCGCGGATCGCCTGCAGCGAGCGGTGCACGTGCGGCCCCGACTCCACGTGCACCGTGATGATGTCGGAGCCCGCCTTGGCGAAGGCTTCGAGGTAGGGATCGCACGGCGCGATCATCAGATGCACGTCGAAGACCTTTTGGCTGTGCGGCCGCAGCGCCTTCACCACATCGGGTCCGATCGTGATGTTGGGCACGAAGTGCCCGTCCATCACGTCCACGTGGATCCAGTCGGCGCCGGCACGATCGACCGCGCGCACCTCCTCGCCGAGCTTGGCGAAGTCGGAGGCCAGGATGGAGGGCGCGATCAGCAGCGGGCGGGCCATCGATTCCTCGGCGGTTCTCAAGTTCGCGTAACACGGGCCGCGAACAGCGGCAACGCAGGCCGGAATGACCCGGCAGAAGCTGCCGCCGGCGGCGGCACGGGCCGTTCTTGCCGGGTCCTGGTAATCCTGACCCTTTGTTTTCCTTGCGCTTTTCCGCCGCCGCACATCGGCACACGTCTTGCAAAACATGCGACGGGTCGATCGTTCGCCGTGGGGTGTTTGCGATGTTTTTCCTTGCCGGGGCCGCCGCCGCAAGCGCGCTCGACCTCATTTCGTCGCTCCACAAGTCCCTCGCCCCGAAGGGCGCAGCCGGCTCCGGCTTCGACCCGGGCGCGCCGAGCGATCCCGCCAGTTCATCCACCGCCGCACCCGCCGCGCCCTTGGCGCCCGGCACCATGAATGCGCTGCTGTCGGCCCAGGGCCAGCCGGGCCTCGTCAACGGCGACGCCTTCAGCGCCAAGCTCTTCTCCATGCTCGATGGCAACGGCAACGGTTCGATCAGCAAGGCGGAATTCGAGGCCGCGTTGGTCCACAACGGCAACAGCGCGCGAGTGGACGATATTTTCGCCCGGCTCGATGCCAATGGTGACGGCGAGGTCAGCGCGAGCGAGCTCACATCGGCGCTGCAGAAGGGCGCCGCGCATCATGGGCACCATCACGGCGTCGGCGACGCATCCGGCGAGGCCGCGGACGCGGGCGGCGCGAACGATGCGCTCACGCGGTCGGACACCAGCCAGACCGTCACCAATGCGGACGGCTCGACCACCACGACGATCACCTATGCGGACGGATCGCAGGTGACGATGACCAAGCCCGCCGGCGCGTCAGCCACCAACCTGCATAATTTTCTCGAGCGGATGATCGAGCGCCAGGCGGCGATGCTGTCGAGCTCGACCACAGGACAGGCGCTCGCGATGAGCGCGTGACGATCATTCCTTGGTCGCGCCCAGCACCGGCTTGAGCAGCTGGGGCAGCAGATAGACCGGAAACTGCGCCAATCCCATGTAGATCCAGGTGAGCTCCGGCACGAGACCGCCGGTCGCCGCCACCATCACGCCCATGTTGCGCAGGCCCGCCGATAGCGCGAGCGTGAGCGCCGCCATCCGGCCTGCGCGCGCGAAGACGAGCGCCGTCATCGCGCCGAGGCCGAGCGACACGACGAATGCGAGAGCGATCAGTCCGAGCACGACGAGCGGCCGCGTGACGGCGAGGGCGGGCACGCCGTCCATCACCGCCACCGCGAAGACGAACAGCGAGATCACGCTCAATCCCTCGATACGCTCGGCCTGGCGGGCGACCCACGCCTGCCCGGCGATCCGGCGCACCAGCGCGGCCGCGAGGGCGGCGCCGGCGAGCAGGGCGAGCAATTGCGCGCCGAGCGCGGGCGCCGAAATCGCCACCGGCGGCCCGAGAAAAAGCGCCGCGAACAGCGCCGCGGTGAGCGGCGTGACGGCGGCGCAGGCAACGAGCGTTGCGAGCGCGAGCGCCGCATCGAGCCCGATGAGCGCGGCGAAAGCCGGCGTCGCAATGACGGGCGGCGCCGCGGCCTGAAAGATCAGCGCCACCAGAAGGCCGGGCGCGCTCTGGTCGAGGCCGAGAGGGGCAAGCGCGAGGCCGGCCGCCAGCGGGGTCGCGAGCATCATCCAGGCGACCGCCGCAACCACGAGCCCGGGACGGGTGAAATGCCGGCGCAGCGCGTCCGGATCGACACGCAGAAACGCGAGGCAGAGCAGCACGAACAGGTTCGGCGTAAAGATCGCCTTCATCGACGCCGCGAGCGGCGGCAATGCCAGCCCGGCGAAGAGCGACACCGCGACCGCGCGCGTGCCCTGGCGCCCCAGCCAGGCGAGCGCCGCCGCCGGCAGGTCGAGATATGCCATCGAATGCGATCCCCGCGCATGTCCCGGCGAAAGCCTGCCCCGGACTTGATCCGGGGTGGGTACCGGTTCGCCGACAAGGACATGCGCCAACGAATAATCCTGCGGCATATCTGCCATACCGCCGGCCTGTGATACTGATTTCGCCTAGCCGCTTCCATATATGCTAGCGACGTCAGCGCTCCTTTCGCCCTCCCGCAGGCAAGTCCCCATGGCTCGCACCGATGCAATCGTCCTTGGCGCCGGCATCGTCGGCACCGCGATCGCGCTTCATCTCGCCAAGCGCGGCGCGAGCGTCGCGCTCATCGATCGCCGCGGGCCGGGCGAGGAGACCTCCTACGGCAATGCCGGCGTCATCGAGGGCAACACGATCTTTCCGCCGGCGTTTCCGCGCGATCTTGCGGCGCTCGCCCGCGTCGCGCTCAAGCACGCGCCCGAGGCGAATTATCATCTGAGCTTTCTGCCGAGGGTGGCGCCGTGGCTTGTCGCCTACCGCGCCTGGTCGCAGCCCGAACGCCTCGCCGAGACCGCGCGAGTGATGCGGCCGCTGTTTTCGCGCGCCGTCGGCGAGCACGAGGCGCTGACGGCGGAATCGGGCGCCCATCATCTCATGCGCAAGACCGGCTGGCTCAAGCTCTATCGCAGCGACGCGAGCTTTGCCGCGAACGCCCATGAGCGCGAGATCGCCGCGCATTTCGGCATTCCGATCCGGGTGCTCGATCCGGAGGGCGCGCGCGCCCTCGAGCCCGCGCTGCGCCCGGTCTTTGCGCACGCCGTGAACTGGGAGGGCGCGACCAGCATCTCCAATCCGCTCAAGCTGACGCAGGCCTACGCGGCGCGCTTCACCGCGCTCGGCGGCCTCATCCTCACCGGCGATGCGCGCACGCTCGCGCGCAACGGCGGGCGCTGGCGCATCGACACCGAGGAGGGCGGGATCGACGCCCCGGACGCCGTGATCGCGCTCGGTCCGTGGTCGCCCGACGTGCTCGCGCCGCTCGGCATCGAGCTGCCGATGGCGGTGAAGCGCGGCTATCACATGCACTTCCGCGCGCAGGGCAACGCCGGCCTGTCGCGGCCGGTGCTCGATGCGGACGTCGGCTACTGTCTCGCTCCGATGGAGCAGGGCATCCGCCTCACCACCGGCGCCGAATTCGCCGATCGCGACGCGCCGCCGACGCCGGTCCAGCTCGATCGGCTGATGCCGTTCGCCAAGGACCTGTTTCCGCTCGCCGAGCCCGTCGAGGACAAGCCGTGGATGGGCAGTCGCCCCTGCTTTGCCGATTCGCGGCCCGTCATCGGGCCGGCGCCCGGGCAGCCAGGACTGTGGCTCGCCTTCGGCCACGCCCATTGGGGCTTGACGCTCGCCGCCGTCACCGGCCGCCTGGTCGCGGATCTGGTCACGAAAACGGCGCCGGTGGTTGATCCGGCGCCGTTCGCAGCGGAGCGATTTGCCGCCTGACTTCTACTCGCTGATGGTGCGCACCACGCTCGAGGTCGGCCGCTGATCGACCGTCGGCAGCTTCTGGTCCTTGAGGAGCATCTCGTCATACTGCGCGATCGTCTGCAGGCTGTTCCTCGGGACGAGGTGCACGACCTTGTAGCCGTTTGCCTTGAGCTGTCCCAGGAGCTGCGGCAGCGCGTGCGCGGTCGCCTGCTGGAAGTCGTGCATCAGGATGATGCCCTTGCCGTGCTTGGCGAGCTTGTCCATCACCGATTTGATCACCTGCTCGGGCTTGCGCATCTTGAAGTCGAACGAATCCATGTCGGTCGAGAAGATACCGACGTTGCGGCTGCCGAGATAAGTGATGAGCTCGGGCGGATGGCGCAGCGCCGGGAAGCGGAAGAACGGCGCGGTCGGGCCGCCCACGGCCCAGCGCACGGCGCTCATGCCCTTCTCGATCTCCTCCTTGGCCTCCTCGAACGACTTCTTGGAGAGGTCCTGGTGCGACCAGGTGTGGTTGCCGATCGTGTGCCCGGCCGCCGCCACCTGCTTGAGGATGTCGGGATAGTAGGTGGCGTGCTTGCCGATCGGGAAGAAGGTCGCGCGCACGCACTGGTCGGCGAGCGCCTTGAGCACCATCGGCGTATTGTTGAGCCAAGGCCCGTCGTCGAACGTCAGCACGACCTCGTGGTCGCGCAGGAAGTCATGCACCTTGAAATGCTCGAAGCCGAAGCCGGGGCCGCCGGTCGTGTCGATCTCGACCACGCGCGCGATGCCGAGTGCATTGGGATTGCTGCACGCGATCGGCGCAGGCTTCGGCATGGTGGCGGGAGCAGCGGCCGGAGCAGGGGCGGCGGCAGGAGCCGTCGCTTGAGCCACCACGGTTGGCGCGGCGGCCGCCGGCGCCGCGGCGCGCGAATTGGTTGCCTGATTCGGGATCTCGGTGACGACGGTGCGCGGTCCGGGCTTCGGTTGCGCCGCGTCGGTCGGCGCGGCGGCGGTCGTGGCGGGGCGCGAAGTCCCGGCCTGCCAGATCATCTCGCCGATCGCATATTTCTGCGCCTGCACGACGCCGAACACCGCCAGGCATCCGGCGAGCACCAGGCCGCCTATGATCAGTGCCGCACGCATTTCCACGTCTCCTCGCCGCAACGCCTCGGGCGACCCGGCCCCGTCGGATCCCCATGAGCTTACACTGACCCTACTTACTCGGGTCCGATCGCTCAGCCGGTAAAGTGGGATTAAGGTTATTTTACCCGAGGACGGCGCGCGACGCGAGGGCTGCGAGCGCTTGAGCTGGCGCCTGCGGCTGATTTGCCACAGTGCCGCCATACCCGGTTCCCTTGGAGCCCCCGAACCCACGCCGCCGCCCCGCAAAGGGCCCGCTTGCGCGTCGATCAGCGGAATTTGTCGCGCCAGCTCGGCAACGAGCCGGCGATCGCCTGCGCCTCATAGACGCCGCGGGCAATCGCCCGCGCCACGACCTGGGCGGCGCAAGCCCCGAGGCGCATCAGGCCGTAGATCGGATCGCTCAGCGGGCGGCTGCCGGCCGACGCGACGAACACGATGTCGCCGTCGAGCGGGGTATGAACCGGATAGATCGCGTGCGCGAAGCCGTCCTGCGCCATCACGGCGAGCCGCTTCGCCTGCGAACGCGTCAGCAGGGCGTCGGTCGCGACCACGACGAGGGTTGTGCTCGTGCGCGTCTCGCCCTTGGCGCGCGGCTCGAGTGCGCCGGCGGGCGGGGTCGGGGGAAATCCGCGCCCGCCGAATTCGGCGTCACGCTCGAACGGCGCGGCCCAGAACCACGGCCCGTCGCCGACCACGACGCTGCCGACGGCGTTCACCGCGGCGATCGCGCCGATCGTGAGGCCGCCCTCCACCGCCGACGCCGAGCCGATGCCGCCCTTGAGATTGACGGTCGTGGCGCCGAGCCCGGCGCCCACGCTGCCGAGCGCGAAATCGGCGCTGGCTTCCGCCGCCGCCGCATAGCCGAACTCGCGATAGGGCGGATAGCGTCCCCAGTCCTTGTCGCCGCCGCTCAAGAGGTCGAACAGGACCGCCCCGGGCACGATCGGCACGCGCGCCGGGCCGACCGCAAACCCGCGGCCCTGCTCGCGCAGCCAGGCCTGCACCCCGGCGCCGGCATCGAGCCCGAACGCCGAGCCGCCCGACAGCGCGATCGCCTCGATGCGCTCGACCGTCATTCCCGAGCCGAGCAGCTCGGTGTCGCGCGTGCCCGGTCCGCCGCCGCGCAGGTCGACCGCCGCCATGGCGGGTGCATCGAACACGATCGCGGTCGTGCCGGACGCGAGCCGGGCGTCCTGGGCGTGGCCGACGCGAACGCCGGGCACATCGGTGATCAGATTGCGCATATTGGCAGGAGCGGAGACGATTTCCCGCTTGGCGTCAATCGGCGCGGGCGTGCTCACGGCGCTTCACATTCGAGCCATCGCGCGGCCTTTCGGCTTGCCTCCCGCCCTCCGCCATCGCATCTAGGCGCCATGGCCGCCGACGTCACCATCGCCGCCGCGCTGCTCGCGGGCCTGTTGAGCTTCCTCTCGCCGTGCGTGCTGCCGCTCGTGCCCCCCTATCTCGTCTATCTCGCGGGAACCTCGCTCGAGCGTTTCGCCGGCGCCGAGCCGCAGCCGCAGGTCAAGCGCGAGACGGTGCTGGCCGCGCTCTTGTTCGTCGCCGGATTTTCCACCGTGTTCATCGCCTTGGGCGCGAGCGCGAGCGCGATCGGGGCGCTGCTCCACGCCTATTCGTATTGGCTGGCCAACCTGGCGGGCGTCGCGATCATCATCATGGGCCTGCACTTCCTCGGCCTCACGCGCTTCGCCTTCCTCATGCGCGAGAAGCGCGTGGAGATGGCCCGGCCGGTCGGCCTGTGGGGCGCCTATGCGATGGGGCTCGCTTTCGCGTTCGGCTGGACGCCGTGCATCGGGCCGATCCTCGCGACCATCCTGGCGGTCGCCGCGTCCAAGGAGACGGTGGCGAAGGGCGCGGGCCTGCTCGCGGTCTATTCCGCGGGCCTTGGCATCCCGTTCCTGGTCGCCGCATTCGCGATCGAGCCGTTCGCGCGCTTTATGATGAAGTTCAAGCGCCACCTCGCCGCGGTCGAGAGAACCATGGGCGCGCTCCTCGTGCTCACCGGCGTCGCCTTCCTCACCGGCTGGATCAACGAAGCGAGCTATTGGCTGCTCGAGTGGTTTCCGGCGTTGGGACGAATCGGGTGAGGAAAAGAAAGAAGCCCGCCGTGAGGCGGGCTTCCACGATCTCGCGATAGTCGTCGTCGGTCACTTGATCTCGATGTAGGTGATCTTTCCCTGCGGGTTCTTCTGCCACCGGTAGACCACGTAGTCGAGGCGGCCCACGTCGCCCTTCTTGTCGTAGGAGATTTCGCCGATCACGGTCTTGAACTTCTGGCCGGAGTACATCTGCGCCGACACTTTCTTGGGATCGAGCGACTTGGCGGCTTCCGCCGCCTGCTTGATGATCTCGACCGCCGCATAGCTGTAGAGCGTATAGGCCTGCGGCTCGAAGTTCTTGGCGCGGAATTTCTCCACAACGGCCTTCGCTTCCGGCCGATTGCGCGGATCGGGCCCGTAGGTCATGAGCGTGCCTTCGGCGCCCGGACCCCCGATGGCCGCGATCTCGTCGTCGGCGATGCCGTCGCCGCCCATCAGCGGGGCGCGCACGCCCTGATCGCGCATCTGCCGCACGATCAGGCCGCCCTCGGTTTGCAGGCCGCCCCAATAGACGAGGTCGGCATTGGCCGCCTTGATCTTCGACACCAGCGCCGAAAAGTCCTTGTCGCCGGTGTTGACGCCTTCGTAGAGCATCTCTTTCAGGCCGCCCTTGTTGATCGCCTTCTTGGTCTCGTCGGCCAGGCCTTTGCCGTAGGTCGTCTTGTCGTGCACGATGACGATCTTCTTGCCCTTGAAATTCTTCAGGATGTAGTCGCCCGCGACGGCGCCCTGCTGGTCGTCGCGGCCGCAGGTGCGGAAGATCATCAGGTTCGGACGCGCCTGCTTGTTGTCGAGGCAGGGGCCGAGCTTGGCGTCGGTCACGCACGGGTTGGTCGCCGCCGGCGTGATCGCCAGCATGCCGTTCTCCGCGTAGACATACGACGCCGGCATCGTCACGCCGGAGTTGAAGTGACCGATCACGAACTTCACGCCGTCGGCCGCGAACTTGTTGGCGATCGAGACGCCCTGCTTGGGATCGGAGACGTCGTCGCCCACCCGGATGACGATCTTCTGGCCGAGGATTCCGCCGGCCGCATTGATGTCCGCGACCGCCTGCTCCGCGCCGTTCTTGAGCTGCGCGCCGAAGGCGGCATTCGGCCCGGTGATCGGTCCGCCGACCGCGAACTTGATCTGAGCGGCGGCCTGCCCGGCAAATGCGACGCTCAAGCCGAGTGCGAGCCCGAGCGTGGTCAACCTGTTCATGCTTGTCTCCCCTCTTGATCGAGCCCCGATTGGATACGAAATCATGGCCAAAATCCATCGCGATCCGCGACTATTCCATCGCGACGTCGTGCCGCGCCGGGGCGGTCGCGTCTGGATGGAGGAACCCGTATTGACGGGCCATCTGGTTCCGGCGCGTGAGGCGAAACCCGAGGGCCGCGAAGAGGATCGCGAAGGCGGTGTCGACCGCATAGAAGTGAAGCGACACCAGGGTGCCGGAAAACAGAGCGAAATGGATGAAGCGAATCGCGAATCCAAGGATCAGCATATAGGCAATGACGCTCCACCACGGCCGCCAGGTCTGCGCGATGGCGCGGCCGGACAGCCAGGCCGCGCCTCCACCGAGGAACACGGTGATCAGCAGGAAGCTGACGAAATAGTCCTCTTCATAGAGCAGAGCGTGCAGCATCGGCCGTTCCCGTCTAATGCCGGCCGCCTTCGAGGTAGGCGGATCGGACCTCCGGACGCTTCAACAGCTCGGCGCCGGTGCCCGTCAGCGTGATCGTGCCGTTGACCATGACATAGCCGCGATGGGCGAGCTTGAGTGCGTGAAAGGCGTTCTGCTCGACCAGGAAGACCGTGATCCCGTCGCGCGTATTGAGGTCGCGCACGATGGAAAAAATCTGCTGCGCGATCAGCGGCGCGAGACCGAGCGAGGGCTCGTCGAGCAGCAGGAGACGCGGCCGTCCCATGAGCGCGCGTGCGATCGCGAGCATCTGCTGCTCGCCGCCCGAGAGCGTGCCGCCGCGCTGGTCGCGTCGTTCGGCGAGCCGCGGAAAGAGCGCGAAGACGCGATCGAGATCGGCGGCGATGTTGCCGTCGGGATTGACGGTCGCGCCCATCTGCAGGTTCTCGAGCACGGTCATGCGCGGGAAGATGCGACGGCCCTCCGGCGCCTGCGCGATCTTGCGGCGCGCGATCTCGTGCGTCGGCATTCGCGTGATGTCCTCGCCGGCGAACACGATGCGCCCCTCGCGGGCGCGCGGCTTGCCGAAGATGGTCATCATCAAGGTCGACTTGCCGGCGCCGTTGGCGCCGATCAGCGTGACGATCTCGCCTTCGTTCACCTCCAGATCGACGCCCCTGAGCGCCATCACGGCGCCGTAGAACGACTTTACGCCGCGCACGCTGAGCAGCGCATTGGATGCTGTGGCCGCGCTCACAGCCCGACCTCCGCTTCCACCGCCTCGACCTCCTCGTCGGCGACGCCGAGATAGGCGGCGATCACCTTCGCGTCGTTGCGGATCTCGTCGGGCGTTCCGTCGGCGATCTTGACGCCGTAGTCGAGCACGATGACGTGGTCGGAGATTTCCATCACCACCGTCATGTCGTGTTCGATCAGCAGCACCGAGGTCGCGAAATCGTCGCGGATCGATCGGATCAACACGTTGAGCTCGGCGCTTTCGCGCGGGTTGAGGCCGGCAGCCGGTTCGTCGAGGCACAACAGAACGGGATCGGTGCACATCGCGCGGGCGATCTCGAGCCGGCGCTGCGCGCCATACGGCAGTTCGCCGGCCGGATCGTCGGCGCGGTCGGCGAGCCCGATGACATCGAGCCAGCGGCGCGCCTTGTCGATCGCGGCGCGCTCGGAGGTGGCGTAGCCGCCGATGCCGACGAGGCCCAAGAACGTGAAGCCGGACGCCGCCATCAGCGGGTTGTGCTGGGCGACCAGAAGATTCTCCAGCACCGTCATGCCGGCGAACAGACGGACGTTCTGGAAGGTGCGCGCGATCTTCGCCTGCCAGGCGATGAGATAGTCCGGCATGCGCTCGAGCAGAAAGAGCGCGCCGCCGGCAGAGCGGGCGCTGCGCGCGCCGCGGCGCGTGAGCGCATCGAGGCCGTTCCACGTTTCGGCGTCACCATGGACGAGCCCGAGCCGGCCTTCGCTCGGCTTGTAGAAGCCGGTGATGCAGTTGAAGACGGTGGTCTTGCCGGCGCCGTTCGGCCCGATCAGCGCGGTGATCGCGCCGCGCGCCGCGGCGAACGACAGGTCATGGACTGCGACAAGCCCGCCGAAACGCATGGTGAGATGCTCGACGGCGAGCAGCGGGGCCGTGACCGGGCCCATCAGCCGTGCCCTTCCTTGACCAGGCTGCCTGAGATCGCCTTGCGCTCCTTCAGGAAGACGGAAGGCTCGCGCACGGCGATCAGCCCGCGCGGGCGCCACACCATGATCGCCACCATCGCGAAGCCGAACACCAGCATGCGGTATTGCGTAGGGTCGAAATCCGCGCCGAACACCTCCTTGAGGAAGTCGAGTTCGCGCAGGATCTCGATGCCGCCGATCATCACGATGGCGGCGATCGCGACGCCGATCTGGCTGCCCATGCCGCCGAGCACGACGATGGCGAGAATGGTCGCCGATTCGAGGAACGTGAAGGATTCCGGCGAGATGAAGCCCTGCCGCGCCGCGAAGAACGATCCGGCAAAGCCGGCGAACATCGCGCCCATCGCGAAGGCGGTGAGCTTGGTGTTGGTGGTGTTGATGCCGAGCGAGCGGCACGCGATCTCGTCCTCGCGCAACGCTTCCCAGGCGCGACCGATCGGCAGGCGGCGCAGGCGCACCGTGACGAAGGAGGTGAGCAGCGCTAACCCGAGGATCAGGTAGTAGAGATAGATCGTGCGGTAAAGCGGGCTGAACTCGAGTCCGAATGTGGCCGCGAAGCCGTCGTCGTCCGCGTTGAATGGAATGCCGAAAAACATCGGCCGTGGAATGCCGCTCAAGCCCGCATAGCCGTTCGTCAGGTCCACCCAGTTGATGAGGACGAGCCGGATGATCTCGCCAAACGCCAGAGTGACGATGGCGAGATAGTCGCCGCGCAGGCGCAGCACCGGAAAACCGAGCAGGATGCCCCAGAACGCCGCCAGAAATCCGGCGAGCGGGAGCAGCATGAAAAAGGAGAAGCCGAAGGTCTTGGCGAGCAGCCCATAGGCATAGGCGCCGACCGCGTAGAAAGCGACGTAGCCCAGATCCAGAAGCCCGGCGAGGCCCACCACGATATTGAGGCCGAAGCCGAGCATGACGTAGATCAGAATCTGGATGCCGAAATTGTCGATCCACTTGATCGAGCCCTGGAAGCCCGTCAGCCAGATCGACAGCGCCGGGAAGACGACGACGAAGCTGACGGCGAAGGCCGCCGTCCAGGTGACGCCACTGACGAGCCAACGGACCAATTGGCCGACGACGAAGAAGGCGACGACGATGGCCGCCAGGTTCAAGCGCTCTGCAAGCTCCAGATACAGGTGGGCGTAGATGAGCAGACATGCGAGGGCGAGGATGCCCAGATGCGCAAACTTGGCGCGCAGGAAGGCCATCACTGCGCTCGGCTGCCGGACCTGCATGGCGCGACGCTCGCGCCAGGGCGCGACGACCAGCGCGTAGAACAATCGCCCGGTCGCGGCGAGCGCGACGTAGCCGAACAGCAGCGACCAGCGCGTCTCGAGCGCAAGCTCGTTGCTCATGTTCTGGACGGTCTTGAAGCCGATCAGCGGCAGCAGCAGGAAGAACGCGAGCGCCGCGGTGACAGCGGCATCCTTGACGGCGCGGCCGAGCTCGTTGCGCGCTGCCGGCGCTTCCATGTCAGACCTTCTCGACGTCCGGCCGGCCGAGCAGGCCCTGCGGCAGGAAGATCAGCGTGATGGCGAGGATCGAGAAGGCGGCGACGTCCTTGTAGTCGGTGGAGAAGTAGGCCGACCACAAGGTCTCGATCAGGCCGATCAGGAGGCCGCCGATCACCGCGCCCGGCAGCGAGCCGATGCCGCCCAGCACGGCCGCGGTGAACGCCTTGACGCCGGGAACGAAACCGTCGGCGAAGTTCACCACGCCGTAGTACGTGAGGTACATGGTGCCGGCGACCGCGGCGAGCGCCGCGCCCATGATGAAGGTGATCGAGATCGTGCGATCGACGTCGATCCCGAGCAGCGACGCCATCTTCTGGTCCTGCTCGCAGGCGCGTTGCGCGCGGCCGAGCGGCGTCTTGGCGACGACATACCAGAAGACGAGGAGCAGGGCGGCGGTGATCGCCCACACGATCATCTGCTTGTAGGACAGTGTGACCTGATAGCCCTCGTGCTCCATCAGCACGACCTCGCCCTGCACGAGCGGCGGAATGGACTTGTTGCGCGGGCCCTGCGCGACCTGCACGAAGTTCATCAGGCAGATCGACATGCCGATCGCCGAGATCAGCGGCGCCAGACGGAACGAGCCGCGCAACGGCCGATAGGCGAGGCGTTCGATCGCCCAGTTGACCAGCGAGGTGAGCACCATCGCGACCACGAGCACGATGAGGAGCGCGAGCGCGATCGAGCTGATGCCGAGCCAGGCGGTCAGGATGAGGAGCGTGATCAGCGCGATGAAGGCCGACACCATGAAGACGTCGCCGTGGGCGAAGTTCACCATGCCGATGATGCCGAACACCATCGTGTAGCCGATGGCGATCAGCCCGTAGATCGAGCCGAGCGTGATGCCGTTGATCAGTTGCTGGACGAAGATTTCCATGGGCCTCCGCCGCGCCTCTTCCCCTGCGACCCGGCCGCGGTGAATCGTGGATGGCTCGCAAAGTCTTAACAGGGGCACCGGTAGGCGGCAACGCGGCCCCTTTTCGCGCGGGGGGCGGATTTTGCCGTTCCCTCCGTCCCACGCGTGGTGGTAGCATAGCCATGCGGCTCAACGTGGGGGGAAAGCGATGAAGCTCGCTCAATTCATCTTGTGTCCAGTCATTTTGGTCTTGATGGCGTTTGCGGCCGCGGATGCGGCTCCGGCGCGCAAGAGGCCTGTAACGCAGGCCGTTCCCAAGGATCGTGACGCGCTGTACAGGTATTGCGGCGCGGAGGCTTTCCGGAAGTTCGGCTGGAACCACGGATCGAAGGGGCGCGTACTTTACGTCGATTTTCTGTACGAGCAGCAGGAGCTTTGTGTCCGCAACGGCGGCCGGCTCTGACTGGCAACGACGTCGCAGTTTCTGAAATCTCCGGCTTTCGAAACGTGGTGAGGGCGCCGCTGGGTCGTCTCGTGGCGGCACGGAAAATAAATTCAACGTGGGGGGAAGCGATGAAGATTGCTCAATTCGCATTGTCAGTTGTCATTTTCGCGTCCATGGCGTCGCTCGTCGCGGATGCGGCGCCGGCGCGGAGGACCGCCAAGGTGCAGGCTGTACCGAAGAGCGGCCCGGAGCTTTATCAATATTGCCGCATGCTGGCCTTTCGGAGATTCGGCCGGAATTACGGCGATGGCCGGCTAGCGCTCTACCCAAACTTCGTGGTCGAGCAGCAGGACCACTGCGTGCGCAACGGCGGGCGGCTCTGACGCCTAAGAACGACCTCCTGCGGGCTGTGAGCTCGAGCCGGGGCGCGACGAGTTTGCGGAGTTCGGCCTCACTGTATATGTGAGAGTCGAAGCCGTCCGCCTTTGCCATGGTCCTGTCGCCCGAGCTTGCCATTCGTCTCGCCGCCTTCGTCGGCGTATTCGTTGTCATGGCCGTATGGGAAGTGCTGGCGCCGCGGCGTCGTCTCGGCATCGGCCGCCTGACGCGCTGGCCGAGCAATCTCGGAATCCTCGTGGTCGACGCCCTCCTGGTGCGGCTCTTGATCCCGACCGCGGCGGTCGGCGTCGCGCTCCTGGCGGCCGGCCACGGCTTCGGCCTCTTTCACGTCCTCGGATTGCGGCTCTCGCTCGCGGCCTTGCTTGGCTTCCTCGTGCTCGATCTCGTGATCTACGGCCAGCACGTCGCGTTCCATCATGTGCCGTGGCTGTGGCGGCTGCACCGCATGCACCATGCCGATCTCGATATCGACGTGACGACCGGCGGGCGCTTCCATCCGATCGAGATCCTGCTCTCGATGCTGATCAAGATGGCGACGGTCGCGGCGTTCGGCATTCCCGCGGTGGCGGTGCTCGCGTTCGAGGTCGTGCTCAATGCCACCTCGACGTTCAACCATTCGAACATCGTCATGCCGGCGTGGCTCGATCGCATCGTGCGGCTCGTGGTGGTGACGCCGGACATGCACCGCGTGCACCATTCGATCCTGCGTGCCGAGACCGACAGCAATTTTGGCTTCAATCTCCCATGGTGGGACCGGCTGTTCGGAACGTACCGGCCGAAGCCGGAGGCCGGACATGATGGGATGACCATCGGCCTGCCGATCTTCCGCGATCGTCATGAGCTGCGCCTCGACCGCCTGCTCACCCAGCCGTTTCGCAACGATCCTTCCGCGCCGTCGGGCGGAAGACGATGAGGCTGTGATAGAGCCGCAAACTCTGCTGGTATGGGCTGCCGTTTGCGTTTAACGAGGAACAAAATGACGCCGCGGGACGCAGGAAATCGGGAAGGAGCATGTCGATGAGGGGGACGAAGCCCGAGGACATCATCGCCGGCAAGAACCGCCCGTTCACCGGCAAGGAATATCTCGAGAGCCTGCGCGACGGCCGCGAAATCTATATCCAGGGCGAGCGCGTCGAAGACGTCACGACCCATCCGGCGTTCCGCAATGCCGCCCGCTCGCTCGCGCGGCTCTACGACGCTCTGCACGATCCGGTGAGCCAGGGCGTGCTCACCTGTCCGATCGATTCCGGCGCGCCGGGTTACACGCACAAATTCTTCCGCGTCGCCCGCTCGCGCGACGATCTCGTCGGCCAGCGCGCCGCGATCGCGGCCTGGGCGCGCATGACCTATGGCTGGATGGGACGCACGCCGGATTACAAGGCGTCGCTCATGAACACGCTCGGCGCCAATTACGAGTTCTACGGCAAGTTCGCCGAGAACGCGAAGCGCTGGTACCGCCGCGCGCAGGACAACGTCCTGTTCATGAACCACGCCATCGTCAATCCGCCGGTCGATCGCGCCAAGGCGGCCGATCAGGTCAAGGACGTTTTCATCACCATCCAGAAGGAGACCGACGCGGGCGTCTACGTCTCCGGCGCCAAGGTAGTGGCGACCTCGTCGGCGCTCACCCATTACAACTTCCTCGGCCAGAACGCCGCGATGCCGATCAACGATTCGGATCTCGCGATCATGTTCATCGCCCCGATGAACGCGCCGGGCGTCAAGCTGTTCTGCCGGACCTCCTACGAGATGGCGGCGACCACGATGGGCACGCCGTTCGATTATCCGTTGTCGTCCCGCTTCGACGAGAACGACGCGATCTTCGTGTTCGACAACGTGCTCATCCCCTGGGAGGACGTGCTGCTCCACCGCGACATGGAGAAGATCAAGACCTTTTATCCGCGCTCGGGCTTCCTCGCCGGCTACCAGTTCCAGGGCTGCACGCGCCTCGCCGTCAAGCTCGACTTCATGGTCGGCATCATCGCCAAGGCGTTGCGTGCGACCGGATCGGACGAATTCCGCGGCAACCAGGCGATGCTCGGCGAGATCATCGCCTGGCGCAATCTCTTCTGGGCGCTGTCCGACGCGATGGCGATGAACCCGGTGCCGTGGGTCGGCGACACGGTGCTGCCGAACGCGCAGTCGGGATCGAGCTATCGCGTGTTCGCCGGCGACGCCTACGGCCGCATCAAGGAGATCGTGGAGAAGATCGTTGCCTCGGCGCTCATCTACCTTCCCTCGTCGGCCAAGGATTTCAAGAATCCGGAGATCGACAAGTACCTCGCGCGCTACGTGCGCGGCTCCTACGGCATCGACTACAAGGAGCGCATCAAGATCATGAAGCTCCTGTGGGACGCGATCGGCACCGAATTCGGCGCCCGCCACGAGCTCTACGAACGCAACTATGCCGGCAATCACGAGGATATCCGCATTCAGGCGATGTGGAACGCGCGCTCGAGCGGCGCGCTCGACCGCATGATGGGCCTCGCCGAGGACTGCATGGCGGATTACGACGAGAACGGCTGGACCAACCCGACCTGGCTCAATCCGGATGACGTCGCGGTGGCGGAGGAGCCGAAGGCGCGAACGGCGGCGCGCAAGCGCAAGACGTCGTGACCGGCGAAATGTTCGATTCATCTCTTGGGTTTATGGTTCTTGAGATTATGTTGCGTCCCGCCGGGTGGGCGCCGTCTTCGATCATGTTCGTCAGGACGCGAATGGCATGAGCTGGATCGACCAACGGCCCGACGACGCGATGGCCGGCGCCTTCGATGCGATCGGCCCGGATCCGGTCGTGACCGTCGAGCCGCAGCTGTTTCGCGAGGCGATGAGCCGTCTCGGCGCGGCCGTGCACGTGGTGACGACGGCGGGTCCTGCGGGCAAGACCGGGTTTACCGCGACGGCCATCTGCTCGGTCTCGGACACGCCGCCGACGGTGCTGGTTTGCCTCAACCGCAAGAGCCAGGGCGGCCCGCTGCTGCGCGAGAACGGCGTCTTCTGCGTCAATACGCTCGGCGCCGATGCCGAAGCGATCGCCGACATGTTCGCAGGCCGCAGCGGCGCGAAGATGGAAGAGCGCTTTCAGCTCGGTACGTGGCGCCAGCTCTTGACCGGCGCGCCCGCGCTCGCCAGCGCCGTGGTCGCGCTCGATTGCCGCATCGTCGACGTCAAGGCCGTGGCGAGCCACAACGTGATCTTCGGCGCCGTGCAGGCGGTGCAGCTCGGCGCGGGAGGACCCGCGCTCGTTTATCACGACCGCGCATACAAGCGCGTGTAAGCAACGGCACGAAGTAACCAGAGGTCATTTGGTACGAGCGTCCGCATTGTCGCAGTAGAACGGCCGCAATGGCAGATCGACGCAGAGATGTTCGGCCGACATTTGAAATAAATCGACGCGTTCTTCCTCGCTATACGTTCCTCCGCGAAACGACTGTGCACTTTGACGCGCAACTTTCTTTCGGTCGCGCGGAACATCATTGGATGTTCTGCGTTGTAAACCGGGGCGGGGCTTTTGGGAGCCATCGATGAATCAGAATCCGCAGAATCCGAACCAGGGCGGTCAGCAGAAACCCGGCCAGCAGCAGCAAGGCGGGGAGCAGAAGCCCGGTCAGCAACAGCAGGGCGGGCAGCAGAAACCCGGCCAGCAGCAGCAGGGCGGCGGCCAGAAGCCGGGTCAGCAGACCCAGCAGCCCGGTCAGGGCGGCCAACAGGGCGGCCAGCACCAAGGCGGCGACCGGAACCGCTAGTTCCATCTGTAGCGTCGAGTAACGAAGGCCCCGTTCATCGAACGGGGCCTTCGCGTTGTACACAGCGCCACGTTCCCCTCGGGCGAGGGGTCGCCTAATGTGGCGGCATGTCGCTCGCCCTGCCGCTGTTCCATCTTTACGGCGACCCGCCGGACGATCAGGCGTTCGACTTCATCCACATCGAGACGATCTCGTCGCGCTCGTCGATGCACGACTGGACCATCCGCGCGCATCGTCATCGCAATCTCTTCCAGATCCTGGTGATCGAGCGCGGCGGCGGCGACATGACGCTCGAGGCCGCGACGTTCTCGTTCGCCTCGCCGGTGGCGATCCTCGTGCCCGCGACGGTGGCGCATGGATTCCGTTTCACGCCGCGTGAGACCGAGGGCTGGGTCGTGAGCTTCACCGAGGACGTCACCCATGCGCTCGGCGAGCGGTCGGGGCAGGCGCTGGCGCGGTTGCGGGCGCTCGCGGCCGAGCCGATCGTCCCGCTCGCGCCGGCCGAGATCGCGCGCCTGTCCTCGCTGTGCGCCGATCTGCACGAGGAGCGCTTTCTCGCGCGCGAAGGTTTTCGGCTCGCCATGCGCGGCTACCTGGCGCTGCTGGCGATCGAGGTGGCGCGGCTCGCGGCCAGCCGCGCGCGTTCGGGAACGGTGACGCTCCAGACCGCCGATCCGACCGTCGAAGCCTTGCGCGCGCTCGTGGAGGAGCAGTTCCGCAAGGAACGCCTGCTCGGATTTTACGCCGAAAAGCTCGCGATGACGCCCGATCGGCTCAACGACATCGTCAAGCGCGCGACCGGCGTCACCGCCGGCCATCTCATCCGCCAGCGCGTGCTCACCGAGGCGAAACGGCAGCTCGTCTTCACCACGCTCGCGATCCACGAGATCGCCTACGATCTCACCTTCTCCGACCCCTCGCACTTCGCCCGCTTCTTCCGCAAGCAGACCGGCACGACGCCGCAGGATTTTCGCGAGCAGGGCGGGGGATAGGTCTCCACGTTATCGCGAGCTCGGAGCGAGCGCGGGGCGCCCGAGGCGGTCGCACGCCGGCTGTGCGAACAGATTGAACGGCGCAAACAAGATTATCCTTGCGAAATTTGCGCCAACACGCTACGTGGCGAAATGATATACGGAGATTTGCGCCCGGCGCCGGAAACGGCCGCCGGGATTTTCTTTTGGAGTTTACACGCCCTCACGGCGGGGTCGACGAGTCATGTGCCAGACGCAGCCAAAAAAGGACGGATGAACGACGTCCATCCGCAGGCGCTTGATCTTTTCCTGATCTGATCAAGCCGACAGCCATCCGGGCCGGTCGCAGCCATGCATCAGACGGATAGCGCGGGTCACCCGCGATTTTGGCAAAACGAAGCTAATTTTGCCTGGTCAAGAAGAGCGTCGGGACGAGGGCGGGGGCTCACCGAGCTTTTGCGGTCTCGGCCACGATGGCGCCCGCCTCCTTGAAGGCGTGATTGCCGGCCGGCGCGCCGCAATAGGCGGTCTGCTGGAGGATGATCTCCTTGATGTCGTCGGCCGAGAAGCCGCCTTCGGTGAGCGCGGCGCGCACATGCAGGCGGAATTCGTCCCACTTGCCGAGCGCGATCATCGTGCCGATCACCAGCACGCGCCGGGTGCGCTCGTCGTAATGCGGCCGTGTCCAGATCTCGCCCCACACGTTGCGGGTGATCAGATCCTGGAATTCGGTATTGAACGCGTTGATGCCCGCGCTCTGCTTGTCGACCCAGGCGTTCCCCAGAACCTTGCGGCGTACGCTCATGCCACGCGCGTGGCGCTCCTTGTCGTCCATGGCTCGCTCCCTTCGGCAAAGGATTTTCAATGCTTCAGCAAGTGATCGGATGCCGCGATGCGCTCAGCGGCGCGGTACGCGCGCCTGCGCGGAGGCGACGAGCCGCTCGATGAAGTTCTGCGCGAGACCCTGGTACGACAGCGGCTCGACCAGCTTGGCGATCTCGCCCGGATTCATCAGGAGCGTCACCCGTTCGTCCTCGCACAGCACCTCCTGCAGGTGGCGCTTCTCGGCGATCGATTTCTGGATGGCCTCCTCGACGACCTGCTGCGCGATCGGCTTGCCGAGCTTGGCGGTGAGCGCGGAGGTGACGGCCTCCGCCATGATCACCCCGCGCGTCGCGTCGAGATTGGCGCGCATGCGCTCGTTGTCGACCTGCAGCCCTTCGCCGATGTCGGCGATGCCGGCGAGCGCGCCGGAGACGATGAGCAGGAGCGGCGGAAAGGTCAGCCACTCCGCCTGCCACGCGCCGGCCGCGCGCTCGTGCTCGTGGATTTCAGAATTGAGGATGGTGGCGGCGAGTTGCGGTGCGAGCGCGGCGCAGGCGAGCACGCGGCTCGCCGCGATCGGGTCGCGCCCGCGCGGCTTGTCGCCGTTGCCGCCCGCCGGCTCGAACGCTTCGCCGACTTCCGATTGCATGAGCAAGGTCACGTCGCGCGCGATCTTGCCGCAGGTGCCGGCAAGGATGGCGAGCGCGGCCGCGACCTCGGCGAGGCGATCGCGATGGGTGTGCCAGGGTGCATCGGGCAGCGGAAGGTCGAGCAAGGCGGCGAGCCGCTCGTAGACGTCGAAGGCGCGTTCCCCGAGGATGGCGAGCGTGCCGCTCGTGCCGCCGAGTTGCAGCACCAGCGCTTCCTTGCGCAGGCGCTTGAGCCGCTCGCGC
>WNEZ01003649.1_pt1 | contig 21049 bp, 16 predicted proteins | sample 5400521 | NCBI WGS metagenome assembly WNEZ01 (sample SAMN13153339, study PRJNA577476) | soil metagenome | isolation source: 120 cm saprolite under Douglas fir tree site 2 hole 1 replicate 1 | place: USA:California | collected 2015-04-18 | reverse complement strand
GGTCGCCGACCCCGCGCGCCTCCGCCAGCTGCGCCTTTCGGTCCTGGACGACTGACGAGCCAACGCGCCGACCGCCGCTCGGGTCGAGCCTCACGTCGAGTCCCGGGCTGATCAGGTCCTACGCGACGAGGCCCTGGCCCAGATGTCGGCCAGGTGCTGCGCAGAACAGTGCCTGCCGCCAAAGGAATATCCTAAGAGACGCAAAACGAATGCTACAGGAAGAAAGGACCCGAAACGCTATGGACCATGCTAGCGCTGAACGGGCTGAACGGATGGTTCGCTTGTATGTTGAAGGCTGGAAAGAAGGTAATCGGGCGAAAATACTAGGCAACCTGGACCCGGCATGCGTGATCATAGAATATGACGGCCTTACCTACAGAGGTATAGAGAAGATTGGCCGGTGGATAGATACGTGGTTGGGAGAAGGCAACGAGGTCAACCGCTGGGACATTACCTCCCTCTACGTCACAGGCGAGGTCTGCTTTTTTGAGTGGGTGTTTGAGTGCACCTTTGCCGGGACGCGCGCTGGCTTTGAGGGAGCGTCCGTTGTGCGGTTCCACAGTGGAAAGATTGTTTCTCTGAGGGAATATGGGATGATGGATGCTCCACATGAGTGGGAGCCAGAGCATGCATAAGAAGGAGACACGTGTGCCAGAAAGACCTCTCGATGATTCGTGATGAGTCGGGCATCCTCTGACCAGTGTGGAGAGTTGGTCTCGCTGCCCTCCGCCCCGCGTGGAATCTTGACCCACTGTGCTATACTGTTCTTGTGCCGATGTAGCTCAGTGGTAGAGCGTCGACCTTGTAAGTCGAGGGCCGTCGGTTCGAGTCCGACCATCGGCTTCATATTTCATAATCCCTTGCCCAATTGACGTTTTTCTCTTGATTATTCTTCGTGGGATGTAGCCGTAGTTTCATCTCCGAACCCTTCCCTGATTCGGATACAGCTACCATATACACTTTTCCCGTATCAGGCGAATACACTCCGAACCACTCGGCTATTCCGTGATAGCTCACCTTCTTCGTCAGGCGATTAGTGAGCTTATGTGTATTGAACGCAATATAGCTCCCGTCCTTTGACAACCATGCGACCTTACATTGAACGCGCACCACCTCTACCGTCCGAAACTTGAAGAACCCGAAGTGCGTTTCCTCTTTGTCTACCAGATAGGCAAGATCGTAGCCAAGATAATCCGCCCAGGGCATGAGTACCTCATATCCAAGCTGGACCAGTCGGTTCAACACAGCTGTTTGCCCAATTAATCCTGCATCCTGCGTCTTTCCCATATCTTCTCCTAACTCTATTACCCTGCCGAGGGTACCAAGGTATCCATACTCTTACTGTTCTTTACTGAGCATTCCGACAATGAATCCCGTGTTGCGCCATAATTGTTGCTCGGTCAATGTGCCTTCCTCTACAATCTCAGTAAGCATTGACCGAATAACATCTACAACAGCCTGATCTGTGCGAAAGTTTGAGATGTGACTTGAGGCATCATTGCATGCCCCTCTCTCATAGATACGCGTTCAACGACTATCGTCTTAAGCTCATGATAAGATGATAGTCTATAAATGTCTTTCCTTCAAGGGGTTGCATATGGTAGAATTGGCACAAATAGAGAGAGGTAGTAAGCATGCTGAGATTGAAAGTACGCGAAGAGGCAGAAAAACAGGGATTAAATATGGCGCAGTTAGCCAGGAGAGCAGATATAGACCAGAGGACGCTCAGGCGCATCTATCGTGACCCAACGCAAGAAATTTCAACGCATGTACTTGCCAAACTCGCTAGTGCTTTGGGTGTAGGGCCTTCTGACTTGTTAGAGGTGATAGACGACAAATAATAGACGTTCGAGTCCGGCCCTTGACACCAATGAGTAAACATACAAAGCCTTAAGCCAGATGAGAAGCGGCTTGAGGCTCTTTCTTTTGACCAACCTTTTCTCAATTGACGGCAAAGTTGCCAACAAAAGTCAATGATCATGAGAGGTTAGTAAGCTTTATTTAATCATGTTCAATATGTTTCCTATCTATTAACCCCCTACGTATTCCTTGCACTCTTGTCCAAGAATAGCTCTCTACCACCTGATAGGGTGTCACTTCACTTTCTATCCCTGGATCTCTCAAACGAGCCATGTGAGGCTACGGATGAGTCATAAAACGGTAGAGGTGGTAAGTTAATGAGACGATGATTTGTGAGACGAGAAAATAAGACACCTGCACATCGCGTGTTGCGTTTGTGTCGAGTGTTGGGGACGTTGTCTCATGAAATGGCCGTTTCATGAGACATCTAACGGTGGCTCGTTTTGCTCTACCGTCGTTTCTACGTCATGCTTACAGTGGAAAAGAGAGAGGATCTCCAGCAGCACACCTTGGGGGGTAGAAGTAGCGAAGCTGCTCTATACCGCAAGGTAGGAAGCTGTGACCTTGTTACGTGGTACATCTTGTATACATGATACCAACTCCTGGTGAATAGTACACCTAAGTGTGGGTTCACAAGGGACTTTGCTCCTTGTGAAGGCACCAAGTTTTACTATCACGCATTGCCTTGTAATGCTGATAGAACGGTACAGGATGAGTAAGCATCATAAGTTCTGTCACAGTCGCCTTCCTTGCTCTTCCTGAACCCTGTTAGCTGAGCTGCCATGGCAGGCAATCTGCTTTCCGTAATAATCGCTCCATGATGGTGCGCCGCAAACGATAGATTTCTTGTATGTCACTCCACTCTTGCGGACAGAAATGTATAATCTCCTTGGGACCCAGACCGCAGTGAAAGAGTAAGTAGGCTAATCGCTGCTCACGGGGATTGGAAAGTATCATGTGTAGGATTTGCCAGACCTCACTGTTCTCAGTGTTGTCTTCCACTCGTGGCTCTCTTGGCTCTCCTGGACCCGGTAACGAGACTTCTGCTGGCCGCGCATAAGCCCGCAGCATATCCAGAATGGCTCCATTCAAACACGCATGCAGATACTGCAACGCAGTAGCGAGCGTGCTGAATTCCACTTGCTGGTTCGAGGCAGTCGCCTGCCAGAAGCGCTCAAAGGTCTGTGCTACATAGTTCTCTTCGCTCTCCAGGCGACACGCCACCTCTCTCTTAGGATGACGTCGCAGCCACCCTCGTACCATCCCACCGAAGCAGTGTTGCACGCATGCCCAGACCTCCTGGTTACCTTGTATGATCGCACGGTGTAACAACTCAAGGCAAAATGTATCAGTGCATGGCTCACCCCGACGATAGTTGTCGAGTTCCCTCAGACACTGTGCTGCGAGTACGGGGAGACTCATCTCATAGCACAAAGGGTTTGCTAGGGAGGAGACAGGAGAGAATCGCTCGGCAGGGATATTCTCTGCAACATTGGATGGCTCTCTGTCCTCCGCACTGCCTGCATCCATCAGATCATAGACCATTGTGATTCTCCTCTCACAGCAACTGCTGCTGCTTTCTGAATGTTGCACTCAAGCAATCGGCTTTCCAGGCTCATGTTCAGCAAAGCACATGCAACGCCTTCAAAAGGATTTGACATCAGCAGAGGCTCTCTTTCATGCGCACTTAGTCAACTGCAATCGACTTACGAGGCTGCTCAAGCTGTCTCAGTCGGGTCCCAAACGCGATCAAGAACATCCCCAGCCTTGCAGCCATGTGTCGCATCCGATGAGAAGAGTGCGTTGGCAATGCTCCTAGCATCTGCTCATGTTCCGCCTCGCGCTGCAACTGCTAACGATGTGCAAGCGCTAACTTCTCCAAAGTATATCGATCGGGAACCATGATGCTTCTCCTTCCAAAGCACCACTTGGTGGTGCTTAGTTCTTCTCAGTTCAACATGTGAACCACTGCTATAAGTCTACCTGGGAAGAAGCGAAAACACATCGTCACAATAGGCTAATGTACAAACAGCACGCGTGAAGGCTTCTGAGCAGTATCTAGTTAGAATTAGCTAGTCGGTTTGGAGAGGGTAGGTAAAGGAAGTGAATCAAACAGTGAGTAGGATCTCGGTAGGCGAATTTGGAAGCCGTTTAAGGCGATAGCCTTCACACCAACTGATGCTCAAAAGCATAGCGCGTGGCAGCACTGCGCGAGGTGACACCCAGCTTACTGTAAATCGTACGCAGGTGCGCGTGAATGGTATGCAGACTCAGTACCAGTTGCTCGGCGATCTGCACGTCAGTCAAGCCCGTTGCGAGCAGGCGTAGCACCTCGAGCTCGCGCGCCGACAAACCACCAGGAGAGGTGGTTGGTGACTGTGCTTGAGGAGTTGATAATGGTGCTGCTGGGAATGGCCGAGGGAACGTTACTGGTCCCTGGGCGGTGAGGGCTTGCTCCGGTGTCATGGCGCGGCCCTCGGCCCACGCGGCGGCAAAGGCCTGCTCGCCAAGCTGGGCGCGTGTAGCAGCGACCGCACGCTCATACTCGGCACGATAGACGGGCGGAATAGGTACGCTATTGGCATCACGAAGGGCCTCTGCTGCACCATAGAGCCGTGCCGCCCAAGCTGGCTCTCCCTGTGCCACGACCACTCCTGCCAGCCCCTCCAGGTATAAGGCGATGTCCGAATTGGAGTTCCCCTCTTTCTCTATCGCCAGGCTCTGCTCGTAGAGGTCACGTGCTGCCACATTGTCACCCCGGCGTGCCTCCACCCTTGCTAAAAGGAAGAGTGATTCGGCAGTGTGCTCCCGATGGCCTATCTCTCTGTTGATCACCAAACTCTTCTCTGAAAGTCGGCGTGCCGTGGCAATGTCGCCCTGACTGAGAGCTAACTGCCCAGAGAGAGAGAAGAAGGTAGCAATGCCTTCCTTGTCTCCCACCTCCCGAGAGAGTGCGAGACTTTCCTCAAGCAGAGCGCGTACGGTCGCCGGATCGCCCTGGGAATCAAAGAGCGCCCCCGCTAGACTCGAGAGCGAAAGGGCCATGCCCCACTTGTTTCCCAACTCCCTGTGCAATGCCAGGCTCTCCTCAAGCAGGGCACGTCCTCTAGCGTACTCACCTTGATCAATGACCAGCCACGCCAAGTTGTAGAGTGACCAGGCGGCGCCCTCCTTGTCGCCCACCTCCCTGAAGAGCGCCAGGGCCTCCTCGTTCAGCGAGCGAGCTGCGGCAAGATTGCCTCTCCTCGCGGCTACCACCGCCAACAGACGGAAGGAAAGTGCGATGCCTCGTGTGTCTCCAAGTTCCTGGCAGAGCGCCCGACTCTTCTCAGCTAGCGCCTCTGCCCGATCATTATCGGCCTGCATGTTGGCCAGGTTCGCGGCAGTGATGAGCGCCTTTACCTGCACGGATGCTGCCACTCCTTTGCTTTCCGCCAGCGCCCGCTCCAGGAAGTTGCGTCCCTCACTCCAATGACCACGCACAATCCAGAACCGCCGCAGCGCTCCACCCAGCCGTAAGGCCATTTCTCTGCGGTGTCCGTCTTCACCTGGCTCGAGCGACCACTGCATCGCGGCTCGCAGGTTCTCATGCTCACGCTCTAATCGCTCCAACCATACGTCTTGCCGTAGGCCCCCTAGCTCCGGCTCCGCCTTCTCGGCCATTGCCAAGTAGTACATAGCATGAGCCTGTCGGATGACCTCCATTTCCCCGGACGTATCGAGCGCCTCCAGTCCATACTCACGGATCGTCTCCAGCATCACAAGGCGTGGCTGCTCGCCCTCTTGCTCGGTCTGTTGCAGGATGCTTTTGTCGATGAGCGAGGCCACGCTATCCAATGTTGACATGGTGGGGGTGCTCGTCTCAAGAGCAATGCAGACCGCCTCTATCGGTTGTAGCTCCAGGCAAGCGTGTTGCGTAGCGTTTGCTGCCGGGCAGGTGCATCATGTGGGCCGCTCGTCAACACCGTCAACCGTTGACCTAACCGAGCGAGGAGTGCTTGTGGTGGAAGCAGTTTGATGCGAGCGGCGGCCAACTCGATCGCCAATGGCAACCCATCCAGGTGGGCACATATCTCCGCGATAGCCGGAGCATTCGTATTGCTCAGCTGAAACTCAGGCTCGCCTGCCTGAGCTCGCACGAGAAAGAGTTCCACCGCCTCATATTGCGACAATGCTACGAGATCGAGCAAGCGTTTGGGATCGGGCACTGTTAGAGGAGGTACAGGGAACTCTTGCTCTCCTCGTACATGCAGCACGGCCCGACTGGTCACCAAGACCTTGAGTTTTGGACAGGCAGCGAGCAGATCTGCTACCTGCAAGGCAGCACTGGCCACCTGCTCGAAATTGTCCAGCAGCAGCAAGATTTGCTTGTCTTGCAAATACCCTTTCAGCAGGTCAAGCAGTGGTTGATCTCCAGTTTCTTTGAGGTCGAGTGTCTGGGCGATGGTTGTCACAACCAACGTGGGATCGCTGAGAGGAGCCAGGTTTACGAAATACACCCCATCGGCGAACAGGTCGCTGAGTTCTGCCGCCACCTGCAAGCCCAGGCGGGTTTTACCCGTGCCGCCAGGTCCTGTCAGGGTCACCAGTCGTACGTCCTCGCGCTGAAGCAGGTTTTGAACGGCTGCTCCTTCCTTCTCTCGACCAATGAGTAGAGTCAATTGGACCGGCAAGTTGTTGGGACGGCTATCGAGTGTTTTGTGCGGTGGGAAGCTTGAGACGGTGTTTCCCCAGATCTCGCAGGCTCACACCGAACGGTAAGTCATTCTCTATCAGGTCGTGTGTCGTCTGAGACAGCAGTACCTGTCCACCATGTGCGGCATGCATGATCCGTGCTGCATAGTGTACATCCAGGCCAACATAGCCATCGCCGACCAGGGGCGGCTCACCTGTATGAAGACCCATGCGCACTCGCACTCCTACACCTTCAGGCCAGGAATGAGTGGTGAGTGCACGCTGGGCAGCCACTGTTGCCAGGATAGCCTCTCTGGCGCGAACAAAAACGACGAAGAAAGCATCCCCCTGTGTATCGACCTCGTAACCGTGATGCTCGCCAAAAGCCGTACGCAACAGTTCGCGGCACTCGATCAGCAAGCTAGCGTAGGGCTCACCCAGCTGCTGGAGCAGGTAGGTAGATCCTTCGATGTCAGTGAAGAGTAATGTGACGGTTCCCGTCGGCAGCTTAGACATGCAAAGCCCTCTTACACCTCAATATGGTGTGTCGCCATGCTTGAATTCCTGTACTCACATCAAGCATGATGATAAAACCTCTGTCATCCACCCCAAGCATTATATCTCATTGTTGAGATGAGTGTTAAAAGAGAGGGCGAATACGTGTACAGAGATGTCCAACAGGATGAAATGTATGACAGGAACTGGAATGAATGATGTACTGGATGACAACAACGTCAGGAAAGAAGGAAGATATCTAGAATACATCTGTTGAGTCTCATATGACATGTCTTCCCAAAACGCACTTTTTGGGAAAGAGATAAGCAGTCTCATTTAACCACCGTTTTCTGACACAGCTGAAACCCACAATTCAAGAGGCAATCTGACTGGTGGCAGACATCAATCTTCGAACAATTCGACATGAAACTTCGAACGCCCCTCAGCAGGCTCGTTCATTTTTCGCTCTATCCTTTACATCAAGGGGAAGCGTTGCAATACGTTCGAAGATTCATGTTTACCGCCCGAACATGAATCTTCGAACAAAACGCTTTCTCAAGCTCAATTTTGTTTGAGGATTGATGTCTATTACCACTGACTAACATGTTTTTGTCGCCTCCGCTAGCAAATAAGCGATGATGATAGTATCATCCCTCAAACCTCGCCACGACCTTGGTAGCAACGACGTGCAGAATCTGTGGCGAAAAAACTGCAAGTTCGTAACTTGCAACAACGCCAAGGCTCAGGGAGGTTTGTCATCCCCAGCTATGCTAACAGGGCCTCGCTCCAGTCGCTTCATTACGTCTGTAAAGTGGGACGATGGGCCTCGTATATCTCATTTGCAGGAAGTGAGCCTTTTTCAAATTTGCACATCTAGAGTGACATAAATTCAGCTATTTTCGTCATGCGAAAGATGCCCATTGATGGCAGTCTGGGAGCAGCTTCGTACTCATTTTGGCACCAATTGACGCAACCTGATTACGTCTCATTCTACTTGTGCAAACCTCAAAAAGGCTCACTCCCTGATTTGAGAGATGTAGGGATGCTAAGTGGAGTTGAACTGCATATCTACTCTCACTCTTTCATTTCTTCTAGGAAGTTGGCATAGTTCTTTCGGACTGTCGCTGTGTCGGGGTGCTCTGGACCCAATGCCTGCTCTCGGATGGTGAGGGCGCGTTGATAGAGCGGCTCGGCCTCCTCATACCTGCCTTGAACTCGGTAGAGCCCTGCCAGGTTGGTGAGGCTCCTTGCGGTGGTTGAGTGCTCTGGACCCAATACCTGTTCTCGGATGGTGAGGGCACGCCGATAGAGTGGCTCGGCCTGCTCGTACTTGCCCTCAGCCTTATAGAGAGCCGCCAGGTTGTTGAGACTCCCTGCAGTGGTTGGATGCTCTGGACCCAATACCTGTTCTCGGATGGCGAGAGCACGCCGATAGAGTGGCTCGGCCTCCTCATACTTGCCCTCAGCCTTATAGAGCCTTGCCAGAGCGTTGAGACTCCCTGCGGTGGTTGAGTGCTCTGGACCCAATACCTGTTCTCGGATGGTGAGGGCACGCCGATAGAGTGGCTCGGCCTCCTCATACCTGCCTTGAACTCGGTAGAGCCCTGCCAGGCTGTCGATGCTCCCTGCGATGGTCGAGTGCTCTGGACCCAATACCTGCTCATAGATGGTGAGGGCGCCTTGATAGAGCGATTCGGCTTCCTCAAATCTGCCCTGAGCTTGGCAGAGCCCGGCCAGACTGTAGAGGCTCATTGCGGTGGTTGGATGCTCTGGACCCAATACCTGTTCTCGGATAGCGAGGGCACGCCGGTATAACGGTTCCGCCTCGCGATATCGCGCACGATCATCAAGATAGTCCCCTACTGAATGCAGCAGATGTGCTGGCTCTGACTCCATCATCTGCTCTTGTTCAATCCAGTCAGCACATACCAGCGCATGGGGCAGCCATTGCTCACAGGCATCCCATTGTGTCACATCCCGCACATTCGGGCAGGCTTCATTGACTGCCAGCACTGCCCGTTGCTTCCATTCTTTGTCTGCCTCAGCAGTCATGCTATCACGAAGCACCGCCTGCACCAAACGATGCAGGCTCACTGTCTTCTCTGTCATGTTACGGCGGATGAGCGAGTAAGCACTCAGCGCAGCAATAGCCTGGTTCAGGGCGAAGGGATCACCCGCAACCGCCTGCAAAGACGGCCCGAGATGCTCGGCTCCTCTGGTGATCACCTCTTCAGGGATGGCATCCGGGGCAAGATACGCACAGAAACGCAGCAGATCGGTAGCTGGTGCGTTCTTCTCCTCTACCCGCTGGAAGGAGAGCGACCAGGTGGTAGCCACTGGTTCGGGATGATCGTCTAGCAGGCCACCACGTGTCTTCAGCAGCTCCGCTTTCCGTAGGTGGTAGAGGTTCTGATAGTCGGTCAAACGACATTGTGTCTCTTCGATATAGGCTCCAGCTTGATCGAGTGCTAGCGGCAGCCCACCCAACTCCTCAACGAATTCTTTCGCTATTGTCACCTCTCTATCAGCAGCCTCCCCTAAAGATGCCTCTGGTGTCAGCAATCCAGCACGACGCAATAACAACAATGCGCCATCCTCTGGCTGCATCACCTCCACCTCAAATTTGCGTGCCAACCTTCCCATCACTTGAGCTCGTGTCGTTAAGAGCAGATGTCCTCTGAAAGCCGGAGGAATGAACTCCTTGACCAGTGCTAATTCGTCGGCATTGTCAAGAATGAACAACCATTGGGAGCGATCCATGAGCCATGTCTTGACGGCCTCGACAATGACCATCTGGTCTTTCTCATCCTTCTCTGGTAGATCGAGCAGGCGTGCGATACTCACAAAAGTGGAGATGAGGGCCTCGCGTGTATCTGCACGACCCCACAAGATGGCATGGTAGTCCTGACGATGCCGATACGCATACTCAAGAGCCAGTTGCGTTTTGCCAATCCCCCCCAATCCACTGAGAGCATGAGGTTGCGTCAGGGCAGTTTTCTGTTCACTGTGCAACATACTTGCTAATCGGGACAATATGTCCTCTTGTCCAGTGAAGAATATGTTTCGCTGCAAGGGAACATTCCAAAGAGGTGGCAGGGGACAGAGTTCAGGGTAGCACGGATTTCGCAGCAGAGGCAAATTTGGATTGACGGAGACCGACCAACTCTGGATTTGGGTAGGTTGATCTTTCGCAAACCAAGGAATCTCGTTACTGACGAAGTTATGGATCTGGGAAATCGTGAGCCATCCATCATTGATTGGCGGTTGCTCAAAGGCGCGGAGGAGGCAATGGGTAAACAAGCCATGCTGCAGCAAGCTACTTTGCCTGGTGACCTGGTCCTGGCGAGCAGCTCCAATGAAGAAGAAGTTGGGACCCGCATCCAAATTCAGCTTGAAGTGCTGCAAGGCAACCCCTGCTCCCCCACTGTGACAGACGTCCAAGAGCATCACAATATTGTGTGTTCTGGCTCTTGAGAACCACCCAGCGAAATCATAGATGCCAATGAGTGTCGTCGAATCGAACTTCCCATCAGCTTGTAGGGCAGCATTAGAAGGCAGCAGGCAAAAGGTGTTATCTGCACTGTAGACATCGCCATGACAGGAGAAATAGATGAGTGTCAGGTCTTCGGCATGACGATCAGGCGCACTCAGCAGTTTCTCCACGGCCTCCTCAATGATTGCTTTCGTCGTCTGGGTCGGTTCAGTTAAGCGTGTGACCGAAAAGTTGCCCCTCTGCGGGTCAGACAGTCGTTCAGCGATCGTTGTCGCATCGGCAACCGCATAACGTAGGTTGCGATTGGTCAGGTTCGTATAGGTTCCAATACCTACACAGAGTGCGTAACGGCGACCGAGCGTCATATCGCCCCCTAATGACGAGGACATAGCTCACCAGTTCTGCTCATGCATCTGTTTTTCTCACAGCTCTAATACCCTCTCAATCTCTTTCTGAGAGAGGTTGTAGAGTTCAATCCGCTTCCCTTTTTTAATAATCACTACTTTATTTTTGCCAGACTTCTGATCTGTTTCTTGCTTCGCAGGGTGGAAGAAGTCATAGAGGATTTGAGCAAGGTCACGTGTCGCCTTGATACCACCAGCAACTACTGCAGCCTGTCCCAAGTAAGGTCCAACAACATGGATAAAAAGGAGCGTTGCGGCAAGAATATCCTTGGGTTCCTGCAGTTCAGTCGTAATTCCAGCTACTTGGCTCAGTTGTTCTTCAAGATCCCAGACATCTTGTTGGGCTACCTCTGGAGGAACCTCCAGTTGCAGAGTGGTTGGCTGATTGGACATCTTTCTCAACTCCTTTCTCAAGGGGGGAACTATAGTTTTGTCTCAGTTGCTGCGCTCACGCTACCCATACCGCTCTCTGCTACCGCCATGCGTTAGTTTCGATGTTCCTTGGGAAAGCTACCCTGTGATACATCGTGCCCGATGGGTCAACGACCTCCAGCGGCTTCTGGAGAGAGTGGAACACCACTTGATGTTCTACTAGTTGGACGGTCAGAATGACAGACCTCTTAGTCGCTCTTTCAATGAACCAGTTGCTAGCTTATGAGTGAAGCACGAATATGTACGCACAGTGCAGTTTCTTCGTTAAACATTATACCTCAAGTAGTTCTGTGAAACCACAGGTTTCAAGCTGTGTCAACAAACCACCGTTTTATAAGACAACTGAAACCTACATTTCAAGAAGCAATCCGACCAGCATGTTGTTGTTGCCTGCTCTAGCAAATAAGCGGTCATCTCCGGCTATGCCAAATTGTCTGCTTGGCACTTCTCATTTTTCATAAAGGTGTAAAGCTGCTCTAAAAATGGCTTTACGCCTTTACCTTTTCGTGGCTACTTATTACTCGATGGCAGAACTGACATCTTTAGCGCATTGCCACTTGATGTACAAGGTGAAGAAAACACCTTCACACACCAGGTAAGGCACAGCACTTCGCCAATGAGATGAGAAGCGCTCCTCCTTATTCGAGGCGAGGTCATCAAGCTCTTGAGACTCAATCCCATGTCATTCCAGCCAGGAGGTCATCTACCGCCTCTACCGGTAGCTTATGCCACGGAACACCCAGGAGAGCTCCTTGCAAAACGTACAAGAAGGCGAGTGTAGCTTGATCGGGATGCAGCTCTTTGATACGGTTCCACGCCTCTATTGGCCCAACCTCTTGCAGGTCCTGCTGGGTCCAGATATCAACCTCGTTCAGCATGTGTTCGGTTTTTGCACCGATATTGATGAGATGTGAAAGTCTTATTGACCTGGAAGGTTTCATATTCTCCCTCCTTACAAAGAACAGGGAGCCAATGAAGAACACACTCCTGTTTCATGCTTATTGCGCTGTCACTTTCTGTCACAGGAGTCAGTTCCCAAACGTTATATTGCCCCCAACGAACAATACGCCCATCTGCACTCGCCAGATGTCTCTTTTGGTACGTATTTGATATCAACTCCGGTTAATCACTATTAAAACGATGAGGGTCTGAGCTTTTGGATTACGGATTTTCATGATAACTATATAAGCGGATTTGATATGACAGTACGGAGGAAAAAAGTCACAAGAATTTATCGAAGCGCTACCAGATAAAGGCCTCGATGGGCGAGTTGAGGGCCATCGGTTCGAGTCCGACCACCGGCTTTTTTATTTGTAAGGTACGCTGCTATCCCGCGGGGAACCCTTGAGATCTGCGCCTGATAGTCCACCACAAAGCGAGCATGATGACGGTGAGGCCGACCGAGTAGGGGAGCAGCGACCAGATGCCTGTGTACTGCGCCAGCGCCCCGGCGATCCAGGGAAAGAGCGCCACGCCGAGAATGCTCAGGCCGACGAGGAAGCCTATAGCGCTGGATACCATGCGGCTGGGAACGATATCCGGCACCAGCGCGACCGTGGAGGGATAGATGGGTCCCAGGCTGAAGCCGGTCAGGCAGAAAGCAACGGCACTGGCAACGACGCCGGGAATGAGCCAGATCATCAGGATGCCAAGCACGATACCGCCCATGCAGGTGTACATCAGCCTTGAAAGACCCAGGCGCAGCCGCCCGGCAATATTGTTGAGGATGAAACGTCCAAGGGTCAGGCCCAGCCAGTAGCCGCTCACAATCCCACCGGCCAGTAAATCGCTCTCGTGCCGGTTCTCCAATAGAAAGGTGTAGCCCCAACTGCCCAGGCTCACCTCGACACCTACGTAGAAGAGCAAGAACAGCGTAGCGAACCACACCACCGGTATCTTGAGCGCGGCTAGCAATCCGTTCTCACCCTCCCCCGTTTGCCCTTCATGAGCAGCACCGGAAGATTGATGGCGAAAGAGAGCTAACAAGCCGATCAGCAAGGGCAAGGCGAGAAACGTCCAGATGAGAATAGCGGTGTTCCACCCCCAGCTGAGCGCCAGGATCGTGCTGGCAATCAGCGGACCAACCAGTGCCCCGACTCCGTAAAAGGCGTGCAGGTAGTTGAGGAGCGCGGTATTGTTGGGCAACGCGGCGACAAACAGGTTGAGTCCGGCCTCGAGAATCCCCGTTGCCATGCCCTGGAAGAGGCGAATGAAGAGAACAAGCGCAAAAGATGGCTTGAGCGCCAGGAGCACGCAGCAGAGCATGAACGTAGCGGTGCCGGTCACGAGATACCAGCGCTGTCCGAGTTTCGCGGTAAGAAAGCCAGTGCTGAGAGCAGAAAGGAAATAGCCGACGGCGCTGGCGAAGAAGAGCAAGCCAACCACCGATTTGTCGACGTTGTAATAAGCGCTCAGGCTTGGCAGGAGCACACCCCATGCTCCTGATGCCACACCGATCAGCACAAAGCCGAAGAAGGCGGTGCCCAACTGTGGGCGAGATGCGGTGTGTGTGATCACGATTAAAGGTAGGCTCCTTTACCCGGTCGGTAAGGCAGCGACCGGCTTACACAAAATGAGTTGGATAGGACGGCGACATCTGGTCCGGGTCGTTCAGTTCGGCTCCCAGTGGGGCGCGTACAGGCCCGTGCAGTAGCGGGTCGTTCGTGCTATACATCCAGTCGTCGAGGCGGGTGCGCATCTCTTCCAGCACTGTGGCAACGGACAGATCATTTGCCATATTGGATGCCTCATTGGGGTCGAAGATCAAGTCGTAGAGTTGCTCTAACGGCCTCGAGCGTTCTTTCCAGCCGTGTGCCATGAGTAAGTCCTTGCTCGGGCTATCATCGCAGTTGGACAACACAGGCCCGAGATGATGGTCGAAGCGGCGGATATATTTCCACCGTTGGGTGCGAACCGCGCGCATCGGTTCGTAGGCGGCGTGGTAGGTGACCTCTGCAAAGACAGCGTCGTGTAACTGCTCGACTTCACCCTGCATCAAGGGCAGAAGAGAGGTTCCCTGCAGCCAGCGCGGGCGATCAATTTCGAGAAGGTCGCAAATGGTCGGAAAAATATCGATCTGCGATACCAGGGCATCGAAGACCTGCCCACCTGTAAAGCCCCCCGGCCCGCGCAGAATGAGCATCACGCCGATACCGTGATCGGTCAGGTGCCCCTTCATGCGAGGAAAAGCGATACCGTGATCGGTCGTACAGATCACCAGGGTGTTGTCGGCGAGACCCCTGGCGTTCAGGGCATCCAAGACCTCTCCAACGCCCCAGTCCAGATCCCAGGCGCTGGCCTTAAACGCTCCCATATCGCGGCGCGTCTCAGGCGTATTGGGTAAGGGGGCAGGCGATGAGGCATATTTTGCATCCCAAGGTGAGCTTGGTTTCATAAACTCCCGGTGCGTTTCGAAAAATCCGACCGAGAGAAAAAAGGGCTGGGCGAGTCCGTTGCTCAGCATCTCAATGGCGGCAGGCGCTACGATCTTTGACTGGAAGCCCTCTATCTTGAGCACATGGTCGTAGCCGATGACGTTTCGGTCTTTTGAGAGGTGTTCTTCGCCTATCAAGGCAGAATGATAGCCCTCTTTGCGCAGCGTGTGCAGCAAGTGCTGGTTGTAGTCATTCAGAGAAAACCCGCGATGCGCCAGGCCAAGCATACCGGTGCAGTGCGCATACTGGCCCGTCAGCAAGCTTGCGCGGCTCGGAGAGCATGTTGGCGCTCCGCAGAATGCCTGGCGGAACAATACGCCCTGTTCGGCCAGGCGTTGAATGTTTGGCGTTGGAATAGCATGACCATAGGGCTGCACATAGCGGCCTGTGTCGTGAGAATGAATGTAGAGAATATTGGGGTGCATCTCAAAGCTCCTTCATGGCCTCTGTCGAGGAAAGATGTATCCATTCTAACAACTTAGCAATTGCTTGGCAACTCCTCTTTTCGGATAGCCATGCAAGATCTATAGCCTCCATGTGATACACTAGGGGAGATGCATTTCTTCTATCGCCCTACTAATGGTCAGTCCAGTTGCATTTTGCGGCGGGGCCTGACACCCGCAAGGGGTGTCACTACATTTCTGCCTCACAAACTTATCTGGACTGACTACTAAAAGAAAGACCCGGAAAAATTGACAGCAGCGCGCATCCCTTTTGAAAAACTTACCCCGATCCATCCCAACCGGCGCATTACCCTGGAAACAGGCCGGGAGCCTGTTGCGACGCGCCTCGTCGATTTATTCGTGCCGATTGGTTTTGGGCAGCGTGCTCTTGTTGTATCACCTCCCAAGGCAGGCAAAACAACCATCTTGCGGCAGATTGCAGCCGCGGTCCTGGCAAATTTCCCCGATGCCAGTCTGTTCCTCTGCCTGGTTGATGAACGGCCCGAGGAGGTCACCGAGTGGCGTATGGAGGTGCAGGGGCCGACCGTCAAGCTCTATGCCTCGAGCTTCGATCAGCAACTGGCGCGGCACGGACGTATCGTCGAACAGGCATTGAGCGATGCGAAGCGCCTGGTTGAACAGGGCAAAGATGTTGTGATCCTGCTGGACTCACTTACGCGCCTGGCTCGCGCTCACAATTTGAGCAGCGACATGTGGAGTGGGCCGCGGAATCAGCGTGGTGGTTATGGCAGCCGCACGCTTTCAGGAGGCATCGATGCTCGTGCGCTGGAAGTTGGAAGACGTGTCTTTGGCGCTGCTCGCACACTGGAAGAGGGCGGCAGCCTTACTATCGTCGCCAGTTGCCTGGTCGAAACGGGCAGCCGTCTCGACGAGGTCGTCTACGAAGAATTTAAAGGGACCGGTAACCTGGAGATTCGTCTGTCGCGTGAACTGGCGGACCGCCGGGTCTTCCCGGCCATTGACCTCGCCGCATCCAGCACACGCCAGGAAGAGCGTTTGCTTTCTTCCTCGGAACTGCGCGCAATGGCTATCCTGCGCCGCAAATTGGCAGACTTGCCCCGCCGCGAAATTACTGAGCAGGTGCTCAACTTGCTGGAAAAGACAGGTTCAAATGCGCAGTTAGTGGAGGCGGTGTTCAAGCAGGGATGAAACCTTGACTACCCGCCCCCCAGCAGGCCCTCGTGCTCCTTAAATTTAAGCCGTTCTCATGCTTTTCGCTTCTCCTAATCCCAGGGCTTTGATAGCATTCTCGCGCAGGATGAACTTCTGCACCTTGCCACTGCCCGTCAGGGGATAGGACTCGACGAACTGGAAGTAGCGCGGAATCTTCTGGTGGCTGATCTGGCCTTTGCAGTACTCGCGCAGCTCCTCCTCGGTGAGCTGCTCTCCTGCTTTGGAGATGACCACAGCCAGCAGTTCCTCGCCGAAGAAGGCGTCTGGGACGCCCACCACCTGGACGTCTGCCACTTTGGGATGGCGAATGAGGAACTCCTCGATCTCCGCCGGGAAGAGATTTTCGCCCCCGCGAATCACCATATCTTTGAGCCGACCCACGATGTTGACATAGCCCTGCGCATTCATCGTTGCCAGGTCGCCGGTGTGCAGCCAGCCCTCCGCATCAATCGCTTGGGCGGTCTTCTCAGGCATGTTGTAGTAGCCCTGCATCACAAGGAAACCACGACAGCAGATTTCGCCGCGCTCTCCACAAGGCACGACCTTCCCGGTCGCCGGGTCGACAATCTTCACCTCCACATGCGGCAGCGGTACCCCCACCGTCGATGATTTGCGCTCAAACGGATCGTCTGGGCGCGTCAGGGTCATGCCACCGGTATTTTCGGTCTGGCCAAAGACGATTGCCACATCCGCCCCCACGCGGGCTTTGACCTGCTCCATCAGAGAGACGGGCACAGGAGCTCCGCCGCTTGTGGCAATCTTGAGTGAGGAGAGCGGATGGGCGTCGAAGTCGGGATGCTGCAACATGGCGATCAGCATGGTCGGGACAGCAAAGAGCAAATTACAACGCTCAGTGCTGATGATCTGCAAGGTTTTCAATGGATCGAAGGCCACCAGCGGATGCACAGTCATGCTGGCGGCGAGCACACCGACAACAATGCCCACTCCTGCTATGTGAAAGAAGGGCATGGGGTTACAATACCGGTCACCAGGGCCCACCTGGTCACCAACACGACGTATAGCCAGCATCAGATCGTTGATAATGCCGCGATGTGTCAGTATCGCCCCTTTCGGGAAACCCGTGGTACCGGAGGTATACATCAGGATGGCCGGGTCGGACGGCGTGACCGAGGCTTGTCGCTCGTGAAGCTGGGCATCACTGACCTGTGCGCCAGCCGCAATCATCTCGCGCAAGTGCGTGGGCCGCCAGCCTGCTTGCTCAAGCAGGCTCGTGGGAGGCGCTCCCATCAAACTCACATAGCGCAGCATGGGCAAACGTTCACTCGTTACCTCGCCATTCCTCGCGCCAGGGGTCGTCATGGAGCGGATCGTTGCCAGGCAGTCATGATCGCGGATACGGGCCATGAAGAACAGCGCCTGCACATCTCCCTGCTTGAGGATGTACTCGACCTCAGCCGCACGCAGCACCGGATTGACCGTCACCAGCACCAGCCCCGCCTTGGCAGCGGCCATCTCGATCAGCGGCCATTCCGGCAGGTTCACCGCCCAGACGGCGATATGATCTCCCTTGTTCAGCCCTAGTGCCATCAGGCCGCGTGCGACCTGGTTGGCCCTTTCCCGATACTCCTGGTAGGTCCACCGGATATTGAGCGCGTCACCGAATTCAGGGTAACACGAATACACGATGGCTTCCTGGTCTGGAAGCTCACCGGCGCGACGATCTAAGAGATCGCCAATCGTGACGTCGAGGAGGTCGATCCCCTCGCTTTCGGCCTGCCAGTACGACAGACCATCGTTGGTCATGCCCATAAGTTCTCTCCTGTGACATGGTAAGGCTGTACAGAGAAGGAAACAAAAACACTCTACCATTTTACGCTCTACAGTTGTGAATCGCTAGTGTATTCGGAACTGCATGCAATGGCCATCCTGCGTCGCAAAAACGAACACTTGAAGCCAGGACGGCTTTCGCGGCCATCCTGGCTTCAAGTGTGAACAATTTCTCTTTCTAGCCTTTACGCTGGCGTCGCCTGCTGGAAGCGGAACAAGCGCGTAGCAATCACGAAACAGATGATGCCGTAGGCCAGCAAGCCAAGGATATCAGGGGTTACCTGCCCGAAATCTTTGCCCAGGATCATCACCCCGTTCAGCCCCTCCATGGCCCAGGCAGTAATTCCGATCTTGGCGATCTGCTGCATCCAGGAAGGCTCCACGAACAACGGCCACCAGGCTCCACCGATTGCAGAGGAGATTATAACCACTAACGGTACGATGGCATTAAGCTGGCGGCGTGTCTTGACTATCGAGACGAGCACGATACCCAGGCCAGTTGCGGCAAAGCTGGCACCGATGAGCAATGCAATCACCGCCGGCAACGAACCGATGTCCAGGTGGAAGGCGAAGTAACCGACGAGGAAGAAGAACGTGAGTTGCCCCAGGGTGAGAATGAACTGTGCAAGCAACTTACCACCTAGCAAGGCATATTTGTTTACAGGTGCAATCAGCAGACGACGGAATGTCCCGTCCTCTTTCTCTTGCAAGATCGTCCCGGCTGCTGCCTGGACACCGAAGAGCGCGAAGAAGATCGCGTAGCCAGGCACAATCTGATCAAAGGTGTTGATCGAAACGGCTTTGCCCGCTGTCAATGCCTGAACTGCTGTTGCCCCCCCGGTCGCGCTGGCCTCGCCCACGGTTGCTGCGATGGTTTGAGCATCGATGCTGCTCTGGGCACAGTGGTTGCCAGGTTGATTACAGACGTTATTGACCTGTCCCACAGCCGAGGTACCGGCAAATTGCGAGCTAAGCACACCCGTCACAATATTCTGTACAATTGTGGCACGCGGGTCGCTAGTGCTTGGCAGTGAGTAGACCTGCACCAGGTCTTTAGGAGCCGTTCCAGTTTGGGCAGCGGCAATGAATTTATCGCTCGCTCCTGCCGGAATCACTACACCGGCATTGACACTGCTGTTATTGGCTACCTGGTCCTTGACCTTGCTAGGGTCGGTATATTGATTAATGGTAATCTTGAGCGAGCTGGCGTTTACCTGTAGGGCCTGCACCACTGATTTGCCGAGGAAACCGCTGTCCTGGTTGCTTACTGCTACCGTGATGGTAACCTGGCTGGAGCCGCTGCCAAAAAGATTGCCGAAGGCGAAACCCACCACTACAATCAGTATCAGTGGCACCAGGAGTAAGAAAAAGAGCGAACTCCTGTCCTTGAGAATCTGTAAAAGGTCCTTCTTTGCGATATACCAGAGGTTTTTCATGTGAGTCCTTCTCCCTATATGTGTGATAAAAAACTAAAAACGTCGTGCTATCAGTCTCTTAGCGTTCTGCCGGTCAACTGGATGAATAGCTCCTGCAGTCCGTGAGGCCGCTGTACTTCGCGAGTCTGGTCGCGCATCGCCAGCAGTTCCTCGAGGGTTCCCAGCGCGATGATGCGCCCCTCGTCCATGATCGCAATATGGCTGCAGAGCCGTTCCGCCTCTTCCATGTAATGCGTGGTATAGAGGATGGTCGTGCCCTGGTCGCGTAACTGCTCGATGGTGTTAAAAATGTTCTCACGTGATTGTGGATCAACGCCGACGGTCGGCTCGTCCATCAACAAGAAATTGGGACGGTGCATCAAGGCGATGACCATATTGATGCGCCGCTGCATGCCGCCCGAGAAGGTCTTGATGGGTTCATTGCGGTGCTCGTAAAGTCCGACAAAGTGCAGAAGCTCTTCGGATCGTTCTTTGCGTTCTTTAGCAGGAAGCCCGTAGATCTCACCAAAGAACTCCAGGTTCTCCATGGAGTTCAAGTCTTTATACAGCGCGATTTCTTGAGGCACGACGCCGATAATGCATTTCACTTGCATTGGCTCTTTGGTCACCGATATGCCGTCGATAACGGCGTCGCCCGAGGTAGGTTCGAGGTAGCCGCACATCATATTGATGGTGGTGCTTTTGCCCGCACCGTTGGGACCAAGCAGGCCGAAGATTTCGCCCTTGCCGATAGTGAAGGAGACGCCTTTGACCGCTTCGTTTTTGCCAAAGGTTTTGACCAGGTTGGCGACCTGGACATCCACGGGCCGGCCATCCTTCGGCAGGTGGATAGGACCGGTTTTAGAGAAGTTGAGTACGGGGTCTTGCACGATAGTTACTCCTTGATGGTTTATTTTTTAGAGCAGTCACGACTTCGTAGATCGATGTGGCGGCGAACGTAACGTGTTGTTCGTTGTCACCAGGGATACTATACCTGAACGGGAGGTAGTCAGGGGAGTACGGAAAGGCACGTTTTATACGTGTGACGAAAGTCATGCCGGCATAGTTCATTCGTGGGATTGGCCTGAATGATGCTGAGTAAATTTTTCATGCGGACATCATCACATCCGCCGAGGGCCGATAAATCGGCGATGTGCACGGTGAACCGGCACCTACGGGTATCCGGGGTATTTGCTTAAGGCAGGGTTCAATGGGAAGAAAAGTCCTTGACCGTTTGAACAGTTCCTCCGTGTCACCCTTCGCTACGCTCAGGGGCTGGCTCGATAGGTACACAGATGCTTCGCTGCGCTGATCCTTCGCTGCGCTCAGGATGACAGGGCTGGATCTTTCTGTTGGGTAGGACCTGTCAAGTTCATTTGAACCTTGCCTTAACAAATTAATCCGGATATCGGAAAAA
>WNEZ01001752.1_pt1 | contig 21054 bp, 15 predicted proteins | sample 5400521 | NCBI WGS metagenome assembly WNEZ01 (sample SAMN13153339, study PRJNA577476) | soil metagenome | isolation source: 120 cm saprolite under Douglas fir tree site 2 hole 1 replicate 1 | place: USA:California | collected 2015-04-18 | reverse complement strand
GCGATCCAGGACATCGACCAGGCGACGACCCGGTTGGTCGAACTCACCGAAGACCTGCTGGATGTGACGCGCCTGCAGGCAGGGCGGCTGGCATTGCACCCCGAGCCGACCGACCTGGTCGCCTTGACCCGGCGGGTGGTGACACGGCTGCAGGTCACCACCCAGCGCCACAGCCTTGCCATCGACGCGGACCAGGAGTACCTGGTGGCCGAAGTGGACCCGCGCCGCATCGAGCAGGTGCTGGGCAACCTCGTCAACAACGCCATCAAGTACAGCCCCGAGGGAGGCTGCATCGACATCACGCTGCGTGAAGACCGGCAGGCACAGAGCGCCGTGCTGTGTGTAGCAGATCAGGGCATCGGCATCCCTGCGCAGCAGCAAGCGCGTATCTTCAGCCGGTTTGTGCGGGCAGACAATGCGCGCGAACGCGCAATCGGCGGGACAGGCCTGGGCCTGTACCTCTGCCGTGAACTGGTCGAGCGGCACCACGGGCGCATCTGGTTCGCATCGACCGAGGGACAGGGGTCGACCTTCTTCGTTTCCTTGCCACTCACCAGCCCCCCACCGGAGCAACTTTCCTAATGATTTTTGCCAACCGAATCAGCACAAGGCCCCCTCATCCACCCCACTGCGCCCCTTGTCCCTACAGGATGCAGGACGCACCTTCCCCGATTCGGTCGGCACCATTCATCAGGAGGCTGGGCCGCAAGCGTCCCAATGGGGATGATTACCCCATTCGGTTGGCAACATTCATTAGGGCTTCTAGCACGTCAGAGCAACTATGATACACCCTCTTCTGGTCTTGTTGCCAGGAAAAAGACCAGGTTGTGATGCTGCTGTGATATTCCCTGACGGCCATGTGATTGAAATGTGATTTCTCGCACTTATGCTTGCACCATGCAATTTTAAGTAGCAGGAGACAGCGCACATTCGTCAGCGAACAGCACAAAAGCCGGACGTGTCGCTGGGTCACTCCTGAGAGGAGATCAGCATGGCCTATCGTTTTCAGGTCAATCAACACACGTGTATCAATTGTGGTATTTGTATGGACCTGTGCCCTGTGCGTTGTCTGGATATGACGCGTCCCTCGGGAGAGGGAGAACGGGCACAGGCCGAAGAACTGCTCACACCCATTCCTGGTGACACCGCAGCTCAGTCATGGATGATGCTGTCACCGGTGCAAGTGGCGCAGTGTATTGGCTGCCAGGTCTGTGCGCAAGAATGTCCTACCAATGCCATCACCATCGCGAGCAGCGAGAAGGAACTGACCTACGCCAGGCGCGGTCCGGTGGCATATCTCCCACCGGAGCATGGCTGGCAACCACTGGATGCCTACACCCGCGCCTTCCCTGAAGAGCCAGGCGAAACGCCGTGGGGTGACGGACACGCCTGGCATGTCGCCGAACGCCAGGCCACCTGGCAAAGCTGGCGGACGTGGCTAGGTGAGCGGAAGGAAGATCTGCGAGCCCCCTGTCAGGCAGCATGCCCCGTTGGAACTAATGCAGGGTTGTATGTCAGCCTGATCGCCGAGGGGCGCTACGACGAAGCCTTGCAGGTGGCATCCGAACCCAACCCCTTCCCTTGCATCTGCGGCCGGGTGTGCACCGCTCCCTGTGAAGATGTGTGTCGCCGGGGCGAGTTTGACTTGCCTATAGCCATCCGCGATTTAAAGCGCTTCGCGATGGATCATGGTGCGCCAAGGACACGCAAGGTGATCCCGCCCAGGCAATGGTATGAAGAGCGCGTGGCGATTGTAGGCGCTGGCCCTACCGGCCTCTCCGCTGCCTACTACCTCGCCCGGCGAGGCTACCGGGTCACGGTCTACGACGCGATGCCCGTGGCGGGAGGCATGATGTCGATCGGCATTCCTGACTACCGCCTGCCACGAGCGGAGTTACATCGGGATATTGACGCCATGCGTGAACTGGGCGTTGAGATTATTCTCGATACGGCGGTTGGACGCGACATCACCCTCTATGAACTGCAAGAGCAGTTTGACGCGGTGTTGCTGGCCGTTGGCGCACAGCGCAGCCAGCGCCTGGGGATCCCTGGCGAAACGGAGTTGCACGGGGTCATCCCGGCAACGACATTCCTCAAGGACTTCAACCTGGACCCGGAGACGAAACTTGAGGGAGATGTGGCAGTCGTCGGCGGTGGCAGCACGGCAATGGATGCAGCACGCTCGGCTTTACGTGCTGGCGCTCGCACCGTGCACATCCTCTATCGCCGTACGCGCACCGAAATGCCCGCACAGGCCGACGAGGTACGCGCGGCGATCGCGGAGGGTATCCAGTTACACGAACTTGTTATTCCCGTGCAGGTCCTTTCATCGGCGGGCAATGTACGAGGCGTGCGCTGCCAGCGCATGGCGCTCAGCGAGCCTGACGAGAAGGGACGGCGCAAGCCGGTGCCGATTCTTGGCACGGAGTTCGATCTGCCGGTTGATATCGTGCTCGTCGCCATCGGCGAGGCTCCTGATCCATCCTTCTTGCCGGAGGGGACGAGCGTTGGCGTTGCCCCCTGGGGCGGCCTGTTGATTAACCCGCAGACGCTGGCAACGGCTGCGCCAGGCGTCTTTGCCGCTGGCGACATCACCTATGGGCCGAAGTCGATCATCCACGCTGCTGCACATGGCAGGCTAGCCGCCAGGTCAATTCATGCGTACCTGTCCAGGCGCCCTCCGCGTGAGGTCAGCGAGATGCCGGACGACGAGTTCCAGACGGCTTCCACGCTGCCGCCAGGCGAGAGTATCACGCTGGATCTACGACCCACCAAACGCGAAGTGATGGCACTCCGCGGGAGTGAGGCCTCGCGGGATCGGTCGATTGAATTTGTCACCGGCTTTACCGAGGAACAGGCGCGACGCGAGGCCAGCCGCTGCCTGCGCTGTGACCTGGCCTACCTGTGCCCCACAGTCCATGTAATTAGTGCTGACAGCGTCGTGTCAGCAAAAACCAGTCGTTGAACGTAGAGGCGCAATTTATCGCGTCCACCAAGGCTAACACTAGTGAGGAGATACTACCATGTCAGTCGATCAACTTACCCATGCCATTGTCTCCGGCATCAATTCAGGGGCCGAACAGTTTCTCGAGGGCACGCTCGCTGCCATCCTGCCCGTGATCTGGCTCGCCCTCTTAGGGTTGGAACTGGGGCGTCCTTATATCCTGCAGATGATCGAGCGCTTCACCCTGCGCCTAGGCGCAGACCTGCTCTGGCTCATTTATGTCGGGCTGCGTGACTTCCTGGTCATCTCAGGCGTTGTCATGAGCTTCATGTTCTTATTCCCGGATGTGGTGACGGCCGACCAGCTGCCCCTCTTCGGCGGACTGGCAGCATCCGCGTTGTTTGGCGTGCTGCTGGTCAAATTGATGGGAGACCCCGACCACAACCTGACGCAGTATCGCATCGTGATGGCGCTGCTGGTCGTGGGCGGCCTGTTGTACTTCATCCCGTATGTGCTGGGGGTGCAGTTCAATTCAGTGGCACCAGCAGGAGCATTCGCAACGATCAGCAGTTTCCTGGTGACCAACAGCAACCCTAGCTGGGCGGTCGGCATAGGCTATGTTTCCACAGCGCTGTTCGCGCTTATGGGGGCCATCGCTGCCGGCTATACCCTGATCACCGGTGGGCGTGCAGAAGTGCCAGAGTCAACCTCTGGCCACTAGTCAACGCATGTATCCATGAGCGAAGTAGTCACTCTGCTCTACAATGAAAGAAGCTATCCTGGCGCTTTCCGCCACCAGCATGGCGGAGGCGCCAAGAGAAAGAAATAAGGAGTAAAACTATGAAACCCGAAGCTGTCGCACAAGCGATCACAAGTTCGTTTGTTCAAGGCGGTTCGCAGTGGTTGATCAGCACCATTGTGGCTTTCCTGCCCGTCCTGTGGACGATGGCCCTGATGTTCCATCTTGGTCGTCCCTATGTGCTGCGCACCTTGCGCCGCATCGGACTGCGGCTGGGCGCAGATGTGTGGTGGATGTCCTACCTGCTCATACGCGACGCGCTATTACTGATTACCTTCGCGCTGGGCTGGATTTTCTTCAATCCGAACACCGTGTTCAACCAGGCGCTGCCGATCACCGCTCCCATCGCAGAGCTATGCTTGCTGCTGGCGCTGGCGGTGAAGCTCTCGCGGCGCGTAGACGACGACGTCAATGCCTACCGGCTCAGCACGGTGTTCCTGGTGCTGGGAGCCACGCTGTACTATGGCCCGCTGGTCTTTGCGGTCGAGGCCACCAGCCAGGGGTACCTGGCCGGGTTCGGTGCCGCGTTCACCAGCAACTCGAATCCCATAGCTGCGCTGTGGATCATGTGGTTGTCGCTGTTGGGCGTAGCGCTGGTCACAGGCTGGTTGTTTGTGCAGGCTGTGAGGAGCGCCAGTCGCAGCATGGCACGGCGGTTGGCGCAAAAGGAAACCAAACCAGCATCTGCTGGGCGCTAAGGTAGCCATCAGCCTTAAAAGAAAACCTCTTGCTTAGAGCAGGATGCTGATTACTTCCCCGCTCTGAACAAGAGGTTTCTATCGAGCAACCTGCCTGCAACGAATCCGGTTGTACAAACGTCCTTATTAAGGAAGATTAATTTTTTTTCGTTATGCAAGAGTTTTCTTCGGGAAGGCTGGCTTCTGCCAGGTAATTGACGTAGTCCTATAGGGCAATGCCCGTATATCAAAATTCCAAAAAGTGATGTAGGTCACTTGACTTTATACCGCAAGATGGGATACAACCAAGTAAGGGATATTATTGGCGATAGGGGTGCATCAATACTGCGTTCTGTATGCATAGACGACGGCGCGGACGTATCGACAGTGATGAGGTATTCTAAATAATCTGAATGCTTGATTACGTATGTAACTACGACGGAGGTGTATCTTGTCCAATGTACGCGTGGACATTTCTCCGGCAATCACTACCCGAAAGCGCGATATCTCCTCGTGGATTGAAGCGGATGTCGGCGGACTAAGCACGAGGGGGAAAAGGCGCTATCAAAAACGAAAATCTGCGATCGCAGACTATTTCACAACTGAAGATTCCATAGAGGAAATAACGCTCCGGCATCACCTTTCGCAAGAAATCCTGCTGAGGTTGGCTGAAAGGTGTTTAATGCAGCACGAGGATGGTATGCCCTGGGGTTATCGTGCGCTCGTGCCAGGTGTGGTTGTCGTTGATTACGCGCTACCGTCTACTTCCTCGGAAGAAGCAGAAGAGACCCCCGGAGAGAAAGTATCGGAGAATTCTTCAAAGGAAGAGGCTCCTGGAGAAGAGCCGTCGGATACTTCCTCGGAAGAAACAGAAGCGGCTGCTGAAGAAGAGGTAGTGAAAACTCCCACAACATCAATCGCTGAAGAGGCAGTTACTTCCGATCTGGGCAACGCATTGTTAGCTGACGAGACTGTCGAGGATGATGCGGACACGAGTGAGCGCCTGGCTGTAAATATACCTCCTGTTGAGGCTGTATCTCCAGCTTCTTTAAACGGTGCGGCATTAGTTGTCGAGGAAACCAGCGTAGTTGCTCCCGCCGTAGAAGCGCCTCCGGCTGTAGCAGCGCCGGGTAAATCCAGTACGCAGCTTGTAGTACGCCAGGACCTGGTGCCCGCAATTTTGCCACTGTATGGCAAGGGGAAAAAGCGTATAGATGTTAAAAAAATGGCGCAGACGCGGCGTTCGATGCGTAAACGGTGGGTACGCAATGTACAGGATGGGCGCAGGCGCAGGCGCTTCCTGACTATAGTGAGCACTGCTGTCGTGGCGGCTTTGCTTGTTATAGTACTGGTACCCGTTGGTACCGGGCTGGCCGCGTACAATGCCTACACCTCTATTCGAGGTGTGGCTCTGGATGGTGTCAACCACCTCCTGGCCGTGAAGAGCCTCATTCCTCTCACTAAAAGCAATCCCCTGGCGGCGCTTGACACACAGAAGTTACAAGAGGCACAGAGTGAGCTTAGCAAAGCGGAAAGTGACTTCTTACAGTTACAGCAACTGGTGGACCGCCCCGATATCCAATCGGCCATTAACCAATTTGCGTCCCAGTATAGCGGTGAACTCGATATGGCTCAACGGCTGGTGCAGGTTGGCATGGATGTATCGCGTATGGGCACGGAGGTGATTGGTGTTGCGCTGCTTGGTGCCGGTATTATTCATGGTTCGCCTCTTGCCAGCGGGTCTACGCAGCCGCTTATCACCACGGCAGACGTTGCCAATGCCGAGGGAGTAATGGTGCATGGGCTGTATTACCTTGATGACATTCGCGCACAGATGAGTCAGATATCGCTCAATCAGCTACCGATTAGCGGTGCGCAGAAAAAGCAACTCGTCTCGCTGCTGGCATTGTTGCCTAGAGTGCAAAGTATGATCGTGCAGGGCCAGGGATTGATCGGCCTCGTTTCATGGCTGCTCGGCGTAGGGCAACCACGCCGCTTCCTGGTGCAAACCATGGATACTGCCGAACTGCGGCCCGGCGGCGGATTCACCGGGCAATTTGGCGTGCTCCAGATTCAAGATGGGCGCGTAGCGCCTTTTTCCCTCCAGGACGTGACCGAACTCGATTATAATAGCAACGGCACGGAACTGAATCGGCAGGCGCCACCGCAATATCGCAGTTGGATGAATTTCGGATATTTTGGACTGCGCGACTCCAACCTCTCCGCCGACTATCCCACGACTGCTCTGTTGAATATGCAGATCTTCCAGGAAGAAGGAGGTGGACCCGTAGATGGGGATATTGCCTTCACGCCAGCATTTATTGCCCATGTTCTCGATGTAGTTGGGCCGATAACAGTGACAGATTATAACGAAGTTATTACACCACAGAACCTGGCAGATAAGTTGCACTATTACCAGCAGAATCCCACTGCCATTAATCTACAAATCCAGAAAACCCATACACACAATGCTGCCACGCGCAAATCGTTCACAAACTTGCTTGGTAAGCTCCTGCTGGATAAAGTGCGTCACTTGAAGGTGAATCAACTCATGGCGGTTGTGCAGTATGCTGTCAAGGATATCCAGTCGCGTGACCTGGAGATTTACTTCACCAATCCTCTTGCCGAAGCCTGGCTGGTACAGCACACTTACAGTGGCGCTATGAATACCTTTAGCAAAGTGGATGGCTTTATGGTGGTGCAGGCCAATATCAGTATCAGCAAGGCCAGCCAGTACGTACATACCACCTACCAGGATAACATCGTACTGGATGCGCAGGGGGGAGCAACGCATAACCTGACTATCACGCTCGATTACCAGCAGACCGGCCCGGTCTACGGATATGATACCTATGCGGACTATATCCGTGTATACGCTCCCGCGGATGCTCAATTCCTCGGTGGTAACGGCTTCGATAACGGAAAATGCCTGACTCCACCAAATGCGACGGGTGGCATGGGTACTACTACTACTGATACCGGTAGTACTGGCAGTAAGTGTTGTACGACAGGTGTGAAGTCTACCGGTAACCCTCAACAAACAGGAACGGGTACAGGAACGGGTACGGGTACAGGAACGGGTAATAGTGGAAGCAGTAAACTATGCGCTCAGTTTAATACCTCTTTTCCGGATAGCAGCCGTAATTGCCCCGGCGGTAATTACTCCCTTGGGCACGGCTTTGTGCCTGGAAAGGGTGTAATGGATTGGCCGGTTGATGGCGTGGGTCCTCCTACCGAGCTTAGCAGCGACCTGCCTGGACGCGCCATGTGGGGTGGGTTGACGGTGACGCCCAAGAACTGCATCTCGACGATTGGCCTGCAATGGTACGTGCCGAATGTAGTGAAAAACGTTCATGGCCAGTCGCCTTACACGATACTGGTGCAAAAGCAGGGAGGATACGTTCCCACGGTGCAGATCACCATCGATACCAGTGCTATTAATGGCCTGCAGCCATTCAGCTTTCAAGGCGACTTGATCGCTGACAGAATATTCTCGCTGTCTTCCCGGAAGTAGAAGAGCGCGACACAATGGAAAAGTTCTTAGCTGTCATGGCAGGCCAATATGACGAGCAGACAAGGGCTATTAAGCAGTTACGCAGCCTTATGCAGAAGGCAACCAAAGAGGAGGTAAGCGGAAATGAATAGGCCTGGCACTTACCCATCGACATCGGCTTATACGGTACTTCGGTCGTTGAGCGAAGGGTCAGTATCTTTGGGGTCAACGTACAGGTCGTCTACCTCATGGAGAAAGTTCATTCGCACAACAGCACACCAACCAGAGTTCGCAACTGCCGTGACGGTTATCCCAGCAGCGAGAACTATAACTGAGGGGCCAACTGTTCTCAAACCTGCACCGTTGCCAGAGGACTATGATGCAAGGGTAGAAGAGTTCCTGCATTTTCTTGATTCCTTCGAGTCTGAGACGGCTGATGATGTAACGGCTGAGTAGTAAAACCATCTACCCAACCACAAAGCGATGTAGTACATGGTAGCGGGAAAGTATAGCCTGTTTGTAGATACCTCTGGCTGGATTGAGGTATTCGGCAAAAATAACCCCTTTCATAAAAGGGCGAGAAGCATATTAGATCGTGCTGTAAGAGAAGGTCGTCCGATCATAACGACAAACTACGTCATTGTTGAATTTATAGGTAATGCTGAGAAGAAATGTCGCTTGACTCGCGAACGCTTGCTCGAAGCAGTTGAAGGGATTTCAAACTGGCCCGGTATTGAGATTGTGCATATTGGTGAGGAAAGCCATGCTCGAGCAATAACGCTCCTTCGTGGCCGACTAGATAAGGAGTGGAGTCTAGTTGATGCGACCAGTTTTATCGTCATGGAGCAACGCAAGATACGTGAGGCGCTTGCCCATGATCGTCATTTTGGACAAGCAACGTTCATCCAGCTGCTTTAGTTCACCTTCTAACCATACTTGACATCCTGTCGCATACCCGATAGACTATAATCAGCAAAACTGTATAGCATCATCGACGATGAGCGGGAGGAGTAGGCACATACTCCGCGAGAGAGGGAAGACCAATCAGGCTGCAAGTCTTCCCCGGAGCGATGTGCCGAAGGTCGCCTGGGAGTTTGGAAACTGGAAATTCCACGGGAGCGCCCGTTATTGCGCCTCACGAGGATCAACGTTCCGGTTGGTCGAAACAAGGTGGTACCACGAGTACGTCATGCCCTCTCTCGTCCTTGACGGGAAGGGCTTTTTATATGTATTATCTGGCGCGAAACCACTATTCGGAGGGGATATGATCGAGCAGGAGAAGCAACTAATTTCATCTTTACCTAAAACCTACGAGCCGCAGGCCGTCGAGGGCAAATGGTACCGTTTCTGGGAAGAGGGCGGCTACTTCAAGCCGAGTGGCGATACAACTCGTCCGACGTTTGTTATCAGCATGCCTCCACCCAACGTGACCGGCGCGCTGCACCTGGGTCACGCCATTACCGCCACCGTCGAGGATATACTTATTCGCTACCACCGCATGAACGGTGACGATACCCTGTGGGTGCCAGGTGAAGATCACGCCGGGATTGCTACGCAGACGGTGGTCGAGCGACTGCTGGCCCAGGAGGGAACCGACCGTCACGCGATTGGCCGCGCGGCCTTCCTCGAGCGTGTCTGGCAGTGGGTGAACCAGTACAAGAGCCGTATTCAAGACCAGCATCGCCGCCTGGGAGCCTCCTGCGACTGGTCGCGCGAACGCTTCACCCTGGACGAGGGACTATCGAAAGCTGTGCGCGAAGTATTCGTGCGCCTCTACGAAGAAGGGCTGGTCTACCGTGGGGAGCGCATCATCAACTGGTGTCCTCGTTGTATGAGCGCCCTCTCCGACCTGGAGGTCAATCACATCGATACGCCGGGAACCCTCACCTACGTGCGCTATCCCTTGAAACCAGAAATCGGTGATGAGCATAAACCAACCGAGTATATCAGCGTTGCTACCACGCGCCCGGAGACCATCCTGGGTGATACCGCCGTGGCCGTTAGTCCTAAAGACCCGCGCTACAAAGACCTGGTTGGGCGCATGGCCATCCTGCCCGTAATTGGCCGCGAGATCCCCATAATTGCAGATGAAGCGGTAGACCCCGGCTTTGGCACGGGAGCAGTCAAGGTGACACCTGCGCATGATCCCACGGACTTCGAGATTGGCATACGCCATAATCTCCCAAGAGTGCAGGTCATCGGCTTCGATGCGAAGATGACCGGGGAAGCCGGCCCTTTTGCCGGGCAGGATCGCTATGAAGCGCGTAAGAACCTGGTGGAAGAACTGAACCGGCTCGGCCTGATTGTGAAGACCGAGGACTACGTGGTGCCGCTGGGTTATTGCCAGCGCTGCGATACCGTGGTCGAGCCATTGATTTCAAAGCAGTGGTTCGTCAAGATGCTGCCGCTGGCAACACCGGCTATGGGCGCGGTCAGGTATAACCAGATGAAGATCGTGCCGGAACGCTTCAACAAGGTCTACATGGACTGGCTGGAGAATATTCATGACTGGTGCATCTCGCGCCAGCTCTGGTGGGGGCACCGCATCCCTGTCTGGTACTGTGACAATTGCGGCCAGATGACGGTCAGCCGTGAAGATATAACCACCTGCCCGCACTGCGACAGCTCCGAGATACACCAGGATGAGGACGTGTTGGATACCTGGTTCAGTTCGTGGCTGTGGCCGTTCAGTACGCTCGGCTGGCCGGAGGTAACCCCCGACCTGCTGCGCTACTATCCAACCTCTGTAATGGAGACCGGCTACGACATCATCTTCTTCTGGGTCGCGCGTATGGCGATGGCCGGTATTCACTTCCTGGGCATCATCCCATTCCATACCATCTACCTGCATGGCCTTGTGCGCGATGCTAAGGGCGAGAAGATGAGCAAGTCTAAGAATAATGTCATCGATCCCATAGACGTGATGGATCAGTACGGCACTGACGCGCTGCGCTTCACGCTTGCCACGAGCAGCTCCCCTGGTAACGATATGAAACTCGTACCCGAGCGCATCGTGGGCAACCGCAACTTCGCCAACAAGATCTGGAATGCCTCGCGCTTCGTGCTGATGACAACCGCTGAGATTGGCGGCGGTGTTCCCGCTATTGAGGAGGTGCAGCCGTCTACGCTGGCGGACCGCTGGATTCTCAGCCGCCTGGCCAGATTAACGGCTGAAGTCACACGCTTGATCGACGACTTCCAGCTTGGTGAAGCCGGTCGCCAGGTCAACGAATTCTTCTGGTCGGATTACTGCGACTGGTATGTCGAAATCGCCAAGGTGCAGATGCAGGGAGACGAGCCAACCAGGCGCTCTACGGCAGCTATGCTGCGCGCGGTGCTCGACCAGAGTATGCGTCTGCTGCACCCGTTCATGCCCTTTGTGACGGAAGAAGTCTGGCAGTACTTGTATCGCACCAGCGAACCAGATCACGATCAATGGCCTGCCTCAGCATTGATCGTGGCGCCCTGGCCTCAGGCCAATACGCAGGCGGTTGACGACGAAGCTGAACAGGAGTTTGGTCTGCTGCAAGAGGTGATTATACGCATCCGCGATGCCCGCAACCAGATGAGCGTTGAGCCTGCCCACCGCGTGCCGGTGATTATGGCTGCTGGAAGCCTGGTTCCAATGCTGGAGGCGCAGGCTCCTCTCATAGAGTTCCTGGCTCGCACTGAGAAACCTCAATTGCACGCACAGCTTCTGCAAAAGCCGGAGCAGTCGATGAGCCTCCTGGCTGGCCCGGTAGAGATTTACCTGCCGCTGGCTGGTCTACTCGATATTAGTAAGGAGCTGGAACGACTCGACAAGGAGATTGCGCAGGCGCAGCAAGAGATTGTCCGTCTCCAGGGCAAACTGGCGAACGAGGCGTTTGTGGCAAAGGCCAGGCCTGGTGTCGTCGAGAAGGAGCGCGAGAAACTGGTAGCCCAGGAGGAGCGTATTGGTAAGCTCAAAGACAGAAGAGCTGAGTTAGGAGGCTAGCATCTTGGCTGTATACACTATCGAGCCGGAGCGGCGAACACTGCACGGCTCTTTCTCCCGCGAGTTTTCGCCTGTGCTGACGATCGATTCGGGTGATACAGTGCGTTATCGCACACTTGACGCCGGCTGGGGACTGGAGCCCCTTGTGGCGCTAGAAATGCCGCGCCAGACCTTCCTGCCTCGCGACGATGAGAAGAGGGATGCAGGTCACGCTCTCTGCGGGCCAGTAGCTATTCGAGGCGCTCAAGCGGGTATGACGCTCGAAGTACAGATCAACGATGTACGGCCTGGCACGTTTGGCTTGACGATCGCTGGCCCTAAAGAGCAAGATAGCGAGGACAATCGACGGCTCGGCATTGAACATGCTACTTTACTAAGATGGACTCTTGATGCAGATAGCATGGTTGGGCGAGATCAGCGTGGGCATACGCTCGCTTTGCGCCCGTTCATGGGCGTGATGGGGATGCCACCGGACGAAGCTGGCATACATCCCACTTTTCCCCCACGCTTTTGTGGTGGGAACATGGACTGCAAAGAACTGGTGGCGGGCAGTACGCTCTACCTGCCCATACCTGTTCCAGGTGCGCTCTTTTCCGTTGGCGATGGACATGCGGCGCAGGGTGATGGTGAGGTATGCGGTGTAGCCATCGAGTGCCCGATGGAGCTGGTTGACCTTACCTTTCGCCTGCGCGACGATGTACGTCTGACCACGCCTCGTGCCAATACCCCGGCAGGATGGGTCGCACTTGGATTTCATGAAGATCTGAACGAAGCCACTGTGCTCGCTCTTATAGCCATGCTAGATTTAATGACAGAGCTGTATGGCCTCTCGCGTCCAGATGCGCTCGCCCTGGCGAGCCTGGTTGTGGATTTTCGCATCACCCAGGTTGTGAACGGTGTGCGGGGCGTGCACGCGCTGTTGCCTCACGGGGCGATTAGATAACTAACATCTGCCGATGGGCAACCAGTGCGATTGCCCATCCCTTGATTATTACGCCGGAATCTCTTCCCACACGCCCTTAGAGAACTGCTCGTTGTACAACTTAGCGTACAGCCCACCGAGTTCCATCAGTTCATCGTGCGTTCCGCGCTCGATAATTTCGCCTTTGTCTACCACCAGAATGATATCCGCAGCCAGGATGGTTGAGAGGCGGTGAGCAATCGCCAGCGTCGTGCGGTCCTTCATCAACGGCTCCAACGCTGCCTGGATCAGGCGCTCGGAGTGCGTGTCAAGCGCGCTGGTCGCCTCGTCCAGGATCAAGATGCGCGGGTTCTTGAGGATAACGCGAGCAATCGCTATGCGCTGTTTCTCGCCGCCGGAAAGCTTAAAACCGCGCTCGCCAACGGTGGTGTTGTAGCCATCGTCGAGTTCCATGATACGATCGTGAATAGCTGCTGCCTTGGCCGCTGCAATCATCTCTTCTTCTGTGGCACCGGTGCGCGCGTACAGCAGGTTCTCTTTGATCGACGCATTGAAGAGGTACGTTTCCTGCGTGACTACGCCGATGATCTCGCCCAACGAGGCCAGCAAGATATCCTTGACATTATGCCCGTCAATCTCTACAGCGCCGCTGTCCACGTCATAGAGTCGCGGGACAAGGTAGGTAATCGTTGTCTTGCCAGCGCCGCTCGGTCCCACGAGCGCCGCTAATTGACCCGGCTTGATATCGAGGGAAACGTGGCTGAGCGTGGGACGTGGTCCAGGCTCATCCGAGAGCGCTACAGGCTCTGGTGAGACGGCACGTTTCTCTTTCCCATTCTCATTTTTGCCGTTATCTTGATCTGGTCCGGTCAATCCACTCATTATGCCGGTTTCATCGGGCTTGTATGTAAATGAGACATCATCAAATGTGATCTCACCACGCGTTTCGCCGGCTTTGAGGTGCAGCGCGTTGGGTGCATCCTGGATTTCAATCGGCAGATCCAGGTACTCAAAGATGCGGTCAAACAGCGCCAGCGCTCCTTGAATATCTACCTGGATACTGAGCAACTGGCCGATTGGGAAGAAAAGCCTGCTTTGCAATGTCGTGAATGCGACGATGCCACCAAGGGTGATGCCTGGGTGCAGCGGGTTATGGATAATCTGCCAGCCTGCTACGAGATAGACGATAGCAGGCGTGATGGAGAAAAAGATGCCAATAAACATGAAGAACCAGCGGCCTATCATCTGCTGGCGTACTTCCAGGTTGGTCAGGTTCTGATTCTCCTTTTCAAAACGCCCTTGGGCATATTGCTGGCGCCCAAAGGTCTTTGTTAACAGAATGCCGCTGACCGAGAGTGTTTCCTGCATCATGGCAGTGAGTGAGGCCAGGCTTTGTTGCGTTTCCTTGCTCGTCATACGGCGCACATTGCCTATCTTGTAGGTGATCCACAAGAAAATTGGTAACAGGCCGAGCGATATGAGCGTGAGCGGGGGGCTGATGAATAGCATCGCAATGATCGTGCTCAGGGCTGTTGAGATATTAGAGACGATGCTTGTAGCAGTATTTGTAACCACAGCCTGTACGCCGCCTACATCATTGGAGAGGCGCGACTGGATTTCCCCCGTACGTGTCGAGGTGAAGAAACGCAGCGACATGCTTTGCAGGTGCTCATAGAGTTTGTTGCGAAAGTCGCGCATCACCTGCTGGCCGATAAGGTTATTCAGATAGGTTTGTCCGACGCCAATCAAACCGGTAATAATGGGCATAACGATCATAATAGATACCAGAATGATCAACAAGGTACTGTTGCCCTTGCCGATAGCGTCATCGAAGATGAACTGGATCATAAAGGGGTTGACCAGCCCTAGAACAGTCGTAAGAATAATTGCGGTCAACACCAGAACGATCTGTGCTTTATATGGGCTAAAGGCTTGCGCTACGCGCCTGAGCGTGCGCGCATCGGTCTTACGCCCGCGTTTCTTTTGTTCTTCAAGATAGGCGGTCATTCCGCCGCCCATTCCATGAAATGCCATTGAGTATATACTCCTGATTTCTGAGTGACCTGGCAGCCGCAATGATTACTACTACTTTTTCTACGCTCCGGGCTCTTACTATGAGCCAGGTCACCCTTATAAACTCTTAATTGTCTTTTCTACAGTATAAAAAATTGCCACGCTAATTTCACTGGTCATGTGGATGGTTTTACCCTGTAGATTCTGACAGGCACAATCTGTGTATCAGCCCGGCAAGCAATGCTCCGCGCACCGGAAGAGAATCCACGCGCAGAAATTCCCTCTGTAGATCGTGCATAAAACCACCCACGGGACCAAGGCTATCCAGGATAGGAACACCGGCTTCCACCAGCAGGTTGCCGTCTGAGACGCCGCCCTTGCTTTCAGCTATGATATTCAGGCCAAGCCCTATGCCCTCCGCCTGGACTATTTCTACCAGGCGCATGATCTGAGGAGTCGCTTCATAGGGTTTGCGTCCTCGCGTACGTGCCAGCCGCGTGTGTGTATCAGGTACGCTGCATCCCGCAGCAAGCTGTTCGAGCGCTGCTGCCGCCAGGTTGAGCCCATGTTCGTTGTAAGCCCGTACGGAGATATGGCAACGTGCGTAATCCGGCACGACGTTTAGTTGCTCATTGCTACTGATGCGCGTGACATTAAAAGTGACGCCGGGGAAAACGGAGTTCAGGTTATGTGCGGCGATCATCTTATGGGCTAGCTCGATCACAGCGGAGCGTCCACGGTTTGGATCGGCCCCTGAATGCGCTGGCACTCCGCGTATTTCCATCACATATTTGTCGACGCCCTTGCGTGCCTTAGTGATGATCTCCACCGAGCGAGAGGGTTCGAGTATCAGCCCAACATCTACCTGCCTGGCGATTTCGTGCAGAAGAGCAGCACTCCCTGGAGAACCAACTTCCTCATCAGTATTAAACACTACAACGAGCTCGCCGTATTCCTCAAAATTGGCTTCCACAAGGGCCTTCAGGGCATAGATACCCATCAAAACGCCCGATTTCATATCGATGACTCCCGGGCCTGAAGCGATCCCTCCCTGCAGCTGGTATGGCCTGGTTGCCACTGCGCCCTGTGGATAGACGGTATCTACATGTCCAACCAGAAGCAGGCGCAGGTGTCCTCTCCCTTGACGCCTGGCTACAAGATTGCTGCCGAAATGATCGGTGGGGTGCAAGCTGACAGCGAAGCCAGTATCGCTGAGCCACTGTTCCAGGCAGGTGACGATCTGATTGATACCCTCTACCTGGCCTGAGCCCGAATCGATGTTCACGAGTCGTTCCAGGCGCTGCAAGAGTTCAGGCTGGAACGACTGCAACGTAGGGAGGTAGCCCTGGGCATAGCTATGCATACGCAGTCCTTCTCTGCTAAAAGGAAGAGGTGAATGGAAACAGTTTGTATTGTATCACACGCAGTTGATGGCTGCGATTGAACGGGCACCTGGGGAAGGTGCCCTTATAGACAATGCTTTCCTGAACGGAAGCCTTCAAATCTCCAGTGGAACCTTTAACGTACAATGTTTGGACGGGCCAATGCAACACCGACTATTAAGCCTATGATGAAGGCCAGCAGCATGAGGATAAGGATCGTTTCGATCATTTGGCACCTCCGATCTTCAATGAATGTTCTTTCTCGCCCACTTCCTCGTTCGTGCAAACGCAAGGCTCACATTAGATGCGTGCCTGCTGCGCTCTACAGCGTCTTTTGGAAGTGGTTGCTGGTAATCTTGCAAACATATACCTACTTCCAGAAAAGCTTTTTGCAGTGGCGTAGGTTGTACTTCGAAGTCCATACGGTTTGCCAGGTCAATCAGGAGAGCCGTGCGCTGTTTATGAGAAAACTTGACGGCCTCTAGTGAAAACTTGATATAGAGCCACTCTAAGAACATATTGTTGAGCGCCATTTCTGATGGGTCAAGGTGGCTATGTAGAACAATATGTACCCCGGGCGAGTCATCATCGTTTGCAATACGTACCAGTCGCCTGTCGCGCCGCCTCAAGTCTTCGTAGTAGTTACGAGCAATCACTATACTGAGACCTTCAGGAGAGGCGATAGGAATGCCTTCGCCGGATTCTGCTCGACGAATACACTTTAAAACTCGGACGATGGCTTCTTGTACAATATCATCTACGATGTCATCTTCCTGACCACGCCAGGTAGCTATACAGGAGGTGTACACTAAGCGCCTAACATACAGCCGGAGGAACGTGTAGAGATTGATCCAAAGGGCATCGCTACTCAGATCATCCGTGGTTGAGCCAGGAAGTTGGAGGTATGTATCCATGAGAATCTCCTTATTACTCAGAAAAACTCAGATTGGCTACAGTATTTTACCTACAAGGACTATCTCGCCCCGCCACAACCATTAAAATCCTGTAAAAATATTTGAAGAAATCTTGATGAATGTATTAATACCATGTAATTTTATTTTGTAAACCAAAGGTTTTTTAGGACAACGATCCAGATATCTGTATCTATGGATAAGTATACTCAGGAATATTGAAATTGTCAAGAAAATGTGAGGCATTTTGGATACAAAGATCACCATTTAATAAATTTAGAACAAAAATTTGAGATTTCTTCAAAATAATGTAGTAGAGAAGTACAGATTTCCTAACTAATATTAATGATTATCATTAGTTTTATTAATATTATGTTAAGGAACAACGCCCTGACCAATATCATCTTAAGAGCTTATACGTACTGATGTGACGAGAATAAAATGAGATAGATAAGTACTATTTGCTTGACATAGTTATTGTGAGGGTGTAAAATAGCTTAGAAAAATTGCCCACCTTATACAAGATTTCTGGTATTCTGCGTACCTGGAAGTACTAATGCATTAGCTTTTATGTAAAGTTGAGCTTTTCTTGTACTAAAAAATATGATGTCTGGCGTTAATAATTGTGTATTGCTTGTAATACACGTTTGGGAAGTTTAACTTGTCTATGCGGGGAGCCCACGATGAACGAGCCGAATGTTGAGCGCATCAGGAAGTATCTGGAGAACAAAGAAGTTCAAGAGCGGATCCAAAGACGCATGCTGGACGCACGCGCAAAAGCAACCGTGACCATCAGTCGCGCCGCGAGCCTGTTCAGCTTTACTGAAAGCCAGCTCAGGGAGTGGGAGAAGCGGGGGCTGCTCAAGACCGATAGGCCAGCGCTCTCACAAGATAGCAAAACTTCAACCGGGCACCGGCAATATGCTCCTGAAGAATTGGATAAGCTGGCACTTATCCGTGACCTGATGAATGAAGGCTATGCCTTTGGTGAAATTCCGCCAAATATCGATGAGATCTGGAAGCAAATCCTGGATGAGCAGCAAAGTCAGACATGGCGTATTCAAGAAACCGAACATATTCCGATAGATAGGCGTGTAGAATATACCGATCAAGAAGTCTTCTGGCGATATTTTGTCTCACAGGTCTTACGCTTATCACTCTTGCTTATCTGCGAAGATGTACCAGACACAATCGCCGGGTTGGTGCTCCCCCTACAAAAAAAGGCGAGCGCTGAGGTCGTGACTGATCCAGGTGAGCTGGACAAACTTGGTCTATCCTTGATAGGGTGGCTTGGCCCCAATCAGACATTTTATGCCTTTCTTGATACAGCTCCCTCATTTGAATTCTCCAGTGATTTTCGCATCGAGCCTTTACAAGCCGTGAGGGAAGGGAAAACGTACTATACGCCTTTGTTGATTGTGCAGAGGAGAACCTGGCTGCCACCTTTAAGCGATGCCGTTCGAGAGACCATACAGCGTCTACTGGGACTTGTGTATGAGCAAGTAGAACAATGGCGGTCTTCTTTCGACTATGGGGATCGGTGGCACTTCTGCAATCTCTTTCTGCCGCGAGATACCTCGCTGCCGTTACAACAGCGTATTCTCATGGTGCAGGCGCATAGCAAGCATGCGCCGGTTGAGGTGAGCACTATGAGCTTATCGGTGACGCGCCCCGGCCTGACGTTCAGAGCTTACCAGACCGGGCATATCATCTATCGACCGAGAGCCATGCCTCCGGACCTGGCTTACAGGGAGCTGGAGGAATCAACACGCTCTGCCATCGCTTTACCGGTAGCAGGGGAGGATGGACTCGCAGTAGCATCGCTCTATATCGCCTCAGATGAACTGGAGGCTTTCTCCCAAGGGGACCAGCGAGCCTTGAGATTGATTACGCGCATGATAGAGGATTTGCTAGCAACGTATCAAACTCGCCGGCAAATAACGGGAAGGCTTGCGGACGTAATCACGAATCCAGGACTGGTGGATGTCTCATTTCGGGACTTTTTGTCCGAGAACGATTTTATTAATGATTTAGAAGACCTTCTCGCAGGCATTCATGCACAGAAGTTGACCGAGCAACAAGCGGAGGAGGTTGTCTCCTTCATCGCAATCGATATAGATAACCAGGGCAGTCTTGCCACAAAGTATGGAGATCATGTAGCAAGAAATCTCAGCAGGGAAGTAGGATCACGAATATTGGGGCAACTCCGTATTTTCTCACCCGAGTTACGACGATTATACCATGTGAGTGCAGATAGGTACTATCTCTTCCTGAAAGGGGAGATACTTGATGGTGCGCGGAATCGAGCTGAAACTCTCCGTCTCACTCTGGCAGGAGAATACCGTATTAATGCTCGCCAGGCCCTGCTGGGTAGACTAGTACCGCGGGAACGGTTGTTTGAGCTACCAGATGTGACAGTACGTTTAGGTGTGCTTTCATATGAGTATAGAAAGCTCAAAGAGGTGTTGGGAAGATATCCAGCAGAAACTGCTGTAGCTGAAGTTAGAGCATTGTTAATGCAAAACAACGAACTGAGCCTCGAAATGGGACAGCGAGAGGGGGGAAATGTCGTTATTAGCTGGGATCCTGTGATTCGGGGATACAGGCGATGGTCTCCATCTGAGACAGAACGATAAGTATAGAATGAACACATGCTTAATTATTGAGATTGAGCGTTACCAGAACCCGAATTGAACGTTTTACATTTAAGATTTGTTATTGTCGATGCTGATTGCGTCCTTCTACTTTGCTTGAGATGTACTCAAACACAGATCTGTGATATCTCTAAGCACTGTCAAGGATAGAAGATGGCAGAGGCAACAGGAAGTGTATATCATGGCAGTGACAGTGTTTATCTTAGGGCGTCCAGGCAGCGGAAAATCAGCAGCGGCTCATCGCATTACTAAACTGGCTCAGCGAAAAGATTGGGCTTCTACCCACATCTGTGATTATGTAATATTATGTAAATGGTTTTTATCTGAAAAATATAATTCTCTCAATAAATATAGGTATTTTCGCTCTACAGAGAATAATGGCTTCGATGTCATCGATTTTTCGATACTTCGCAAAGCCCTAGAGGAAGTAGAGAGAAGAATCCAAAAACACTTATCATCCAAGAAAAAGTTTATTCTTATTGAGTTTGCTCGCGGCGACTACAGTGAAGTGTTGAGAACGTTCAGTAACGAAGTCCTACATAAGGCTTATTTTCTTTTCCTTGATAGTGACATAGATACTTGCATCCAGCGGGTTCGTGCACGTACCAGCCATCCTACCACAGTGCATGATCATTATGTCTCCGAGAAAATCTTCAGATCCTATTATCACAAAGATAACAAATCTTATATACTCTCTCAGTTTGCAAAAGATTACAACTTGGATAATCGGAGAGTAAAGGTCATTGATAATGCAGGTTCTTGGGATGACTTCATGCGGCAGATCAAAGAATTTACCGATGCTCTCTTTTTTGAGCAGGAGCTTAGCATATCGCGAGAGTCTAGCAACTCACTCGAGGTCCTTTCTAAGCAAGAATCTGGCAAACGTAGAAAGACTGGACCTTTGTCGGGAGCTTTCCCTTCTTTAGGCGCACCAACATGCTGCCCAAATAGCATAAAATCTTAGAGTTGTTTACTGGTGATTACCCACAACTCGCAGAACCCCAGAATCTCTACAACGAACTTGAGAAGCTTGTTGATTGTATCAAGTCAAAGCCTTGGGCGGAAAAAATGCAGAGCCTTTAATTCTGACCAATGAACATGCACTTAATTTAACATAATACATGAAAAGCAGTAGTACATGAATAGCTTCATTTGAACTTATCCACAATTTAGAACGTTTGTCCACATATTTATCCACATTTGCACAGTCTTGCGAGCAGAAAATCACATTTGTAAACATAACTATGAAATCTTTGTAAAAACCTATTGCTTCTTGCACAAAT